>Ga0315553_10002691_pt1 | contig 14150 bp, 13 predicted proteins | sample SalMarSW160140MG_FD_203099 | JGI IMG/M metagenome (GOLD analysis project Ga0315553, IMG submission 203099) | Salt marsh sediment microbial communities from the Plum Island Ecosystem LTER, Massachusetts, United States - Salt Marsh Sediment SW1601-40 ... | reverse complement strand
CCCCCGCTACCGAGAACATCCCGCGAACGCGAGTTATCAACAGGTGGGATTTCAATCGCTTGCGGCCCTTGACAATTGGGCACAAAAAGAGAACAAATTAGGTACATATTAGGAGTCTCCGGCCAATATCTGGCGCGTTGCCAGCAATGGCCGGGTCTGAAATAAGGAGGAGAACATGTCCGCAGCGCCGCTTCGGGTGATCGAAGGGGGACCGATGGATAAAGACAAGGCGCTCGAGGCCGCCCTCAGCCAGATCGAGCGCAATTTCGGCAAGGGTTCGATCATGCGGCTCGGCGAGGAGGCGCATGTCCAGATTGCCACGATCTCCACCGGCTCGCTGGGGCTCGACATCGCGCTGGGGATCGGCGGGCTGCCGCGCGGGCGGGTGGTGGAAGTGTTCGGGCCGGAGAGCTCGGGCAAGACCACGCTCACCCTGCATGTCGTCGCCGAGGCCCAGAAGGCCGGCGGCATCTGCGCCTTCATCGACGCCGAGCACGCGCTCGACCCGGCCTATGCGCACAAGCTGGGGGTCAATGTCGATGACCTGCTGATCTCGCAGCCCGATACCGGCGAGCAGGCGCTGGAGATCGCCGACACCCTCGTGCGTTCCGGGGCGATCGACGTTTTGGTCGTCGATTCGGTGGCTGCGCTCACGCCCAGGGCCGAGCTCGAGGGCGAGATGGGCGATTCTCTGCCCGGGCTGCAGGCGCGGCTGATGAGCCAGGCGATGCGCAAGCTCACCGCCTCGATCTCGCGCTCCAGGACGATGGTGGTGTTCATCAACCAGATCCGCATGAAGATCGGGGTGATGTTCGGTTCCCCGGAGACCACAACCGGCGGCAACGCGCTGAAATTCTATTCCTCGGTGCGGCTCGACATCCGCCGCATCGGCGCCATCAAGGACCGCGACGAGGTGGTCGGCAACCAGACCCGGGTCAAGGTGGTCAAGAACAAGCTCGCCCCGCCCTTCCGGCAGGTCGAATTCGACATCATGTATGGCGAGGGGATTTCCAAGTCCGGCGAACTTCTCGATCTCGGCGTCAAGGCGGGGATCGTCGAGAAGTCCGGGGCCTGGTTCTCCTACGACAGCCAGCGACTCGGCCAGGGCCGCGAGAACGCCCGCCAGTTCCTCAAGGACAATCCCGAAATCGCCGACGTCATCGAAGCCGGGGTCCGCGAAAGCGCCGGGCTGTTGTCGACCGGGTTGATCGCGCCGTCCGGGACGGACGACGCATCGGCCGACGAAGAGGCGAACGAGGCGGCCGGAACCCACGAGATGCCGGCGGACGACTAGAAGCTTTTTCGGGCGCCGCTTTCCTCCACGACGCAACACTCCCTTGACGGCCCCGATCCACTGGGGCACCGGCTCCCCCCGGTGCCCCTTTTGGTGTCGTTGCGCGGCCAATGTCCGGCGCTGGACAGTCTCGGGGGCAAGCCTGTACAAACTTTCGGCCCGGCGGCGGGCGCCACCGCGCGGGGGCCGGGCCGGTGAACGAAACTCGCACCGCAATGAGCAGCGTCAGCCAGATCCGATCCAAGTTCGTCGACTTCTTCGTGGCCGAGGGCCACGAGCACGTGGAGTCCGGCCCGTTGCTGCCGCGCAACGACCCGACGCTGATGTTCACCAATGCCGGCATGGTGCAGTTCAAGAACGTCTTCACCGGCGTCGAGACGCGGCAGCACAGCCGGGCGGTGACCTCGCAGAAATGCGTGCGGGCGGGCGGCAAGCACAACGATCTCGACAATGTCGGGTTCACCGCGCGGCACCTGACCTTCTTCGAGATGCTCGGGAACTTCTCGTTCGGCGATTACTACAAGGCCGAAGCGATCGAATTCGCCTGGCGCCTGGTGCGCGAGGAGCTCGGCCTGCCGCCGGAGCGCCTGATGGTCTCGGTGTTCGAGGAAGACGACGAGGCGGCGGCGCTGTGGGCGAAGATCGCGGGCCTCAGCGACGACAGGATCGTCCGGCTGGGGGCGAAATCGAATTTCTGGCAGATGGCCGACACCGGCCCGTGCGGGCCGAATTCGGAGATCTTCTACGACCATGGCGAGACCGTGCCCGGCGGGCCGCCGGGTTCGCCCGACGAGGACGGCGACCGGTTCGTGGAGATCTGGAACCTGGTGTTCATGCAATATGAGCAGCACGCCGACGGCTCGCGCACGGACCTGCCGAAGCCGTCGGTCGACACCGGCATGGGGCTCGAGCGCGTGGCGGCGGTCATGCAGGGCACCCACGACGTCTTCGACACGGATCTGTTCGGGACGCTGATCGAGCAGAGCCGTGAGCTTATCCCCGGCGATGCCGACGGCGCGGGCGCGACCAGCCGGCGGGTGATCGCCGACCATTTGCGGTCCACCTCGTTCCTGATCGCCGAGGGGCTGCTGCCGTCCAACGAGGGGCGCGGTTACGTGCTTCGGCGCATCATGCGCCGGGCGATGCGGCACGCGACGCTGCTGGGGGCCACCGAGCCGGTGATTTTCGAGCTGGTGCCGGCGCTGGTGGCGCTCATGGGCCAGGTTTATCCGGAACTGGCGCGCGGCGAGGCGACGATCGCCGAGACCATCCGCATCGAGGAGGAGCGGTTCCTGAAGACCCTCAGCCGCGGACTGGCGATCCTGGCCGACGAAAGCGACGGGCTCGGCGCCGGCGACACGTTGCCCGGCGAGGTCGCCTTCCGGCTCTACGACACCTACGGGTTTCCCCTCGATCTCACCCAGGACGCCCTCAAATCGCGCGGCATCGGCGTCGACACGCAAGGGTTCGACACCGCGATGGCGGCGCAGCGCGAAGAGGCCCGCCGGAGTTGGGCGGGCTCCGGAGAGGCGGCAGAGGATGCGGTGTGGTTCGCGGTCGCCGACGAGGTCGGCCCGACCGAGTTTCTCGGCTACGAGACCGAGGACGCCGAGGGCGAGGTGAGGGCGCTGGTCAGCGACGGCGCGATCGCCGAGACGCTGGGCGAGGGCGAGGAAGGGTTCGTGATCCTCAACCAGACCCCGTTTTACGGCGAGGCCGGCGGGCAGGTCGGCGACACCGGCACGATGACGGGGGAGCAGGCGCGGGCGACGGTCCTAGATACCGGCCGGCGGCCCGGCGGGGTCTTCGCCCACCGGGTGCGGGTTGATAAGGGCCGGATCGCGGTCGGGGACGCGCTGATGCTGGTCGTCGATCACCAGCGCCGCAGCGCCATCCGCGCCAACCACTCGGCGACCCATCTTCTGCACAAGGCGCTGCGCGAGGTGCTGGGGCCGCATGTGGCGCAAAAAGGCTCGCTGGTGGCGCCGGACCGGCTGAGGTTCGATTTTTCGCACAACAAGCCGGTGGCGGCCGAGGAACTTGTCGAAATCGAGCGGCTGGCCAATTCGGTGGTGGCGCAGAATGCGCCGGTCGAAACGCGGCTGATGGCGGTCGACGACGCGGTTGCGGGCGGCGCCATGGCGCTGTTCGGAGAAAAGTACGGCGATGAGGTCAGGGTGGTCGCGATGGGGACCGAAACCGGCGCCCAGGCGATCGACGGGACCTATTCGATGGAACTGTGCGGGGGCACCCATGTGGGCTCGACCGGCGAAATCGGGCTGATCACGATCGTGCAGGAAGCCTCGGTCGCCGCCGGCGTCAGGCGAATCGAGGCGCTGACGGCCGAGGGCGCGCGGGCGTATCTGGCGGCCCAGGACCGGCGCCTCCGGCAGATCGCCGCGATGCTCAAGACCTCTCCCGAGGAGGTGCCGGCGCGGATCGAGGCGCTGGTCGCCGAGCGCAAGCAGCTCGAACGCCAGCTCGCCGAGGCGCGGAAGAAGGCGGCGCTGGGCGGGGACGGTGCCGATGCCGAGCGGCCGATCGAAGACATCGGCGGCACGAAGTTTCTTGGTTACGTGGTCGAAGGACTGCCGCCCAAGGAACTGCGCAGCCTCATCGATCAGGGCAAGAAGCGGATCGGCTCGGGCGTGGTGGCCAACGTGGCGGTCGCCGACGGCAAGGCGATGATCGCGGTCGGGGTGACCGATGATCTGACCTCGACCAACGACGCTGTGGAACTGGTCAAGGCCGGTGTGGCGGCGCTCGGCGGCAAGGGCGGTGGCGGGCGGGCAGATCTCGCCCAGGGCGGCGGCCCCGACCCCTCGAAGGCTGATGCGGCGCTGGACGCGATCCGACGGGAGCTCGAAGCGGTCGCGGCCTGAGTGGCGGCCAGGTCGGGGATGTCGACACCGCCGGTTTGAGGAGACGCTAACCCGGGCGGCCGGGGCGGGGCGCAGTGGGCGAACACCAGATCATCAACGAATTGCTGATCGTGCTGGCGGTCGCCGGGATCGTGGCGCCGCTTTTCGGCCGGCTGCGTCTGGGGGCCATTCCGGGGTTTCTCGTGGCCGGCGCGCTTGTCGGGCCGGGCGGACTGGGCGGCATGGTCGAGACTTATCCGTGGCTGGACGCGGTGAGCTTCGCCGATCCCGAGCGTGTGCGACCCTTCGCGGAACTCGGGGTGGTGTTCCTGCTGTTCGTCGTCGGGCTGGAAGTCCCGCTGGAGCGGCTGTGGGCAATGCGCCGGCTGGTGCTCGGTCTCGGCGCGGCGCAGGTGCTGGGCTCGGCGATCGTTATCGGCGTGGTGGCGGCGTGGTTCGGCAACCGCTTCGGGGTTGCGGCGGCGTTGGGTCTGGGGCTGGCGCTGTCCTCGACCGCCATCGTCACCGAGATGATGATCGCGCAGCGGCGACTGGCAGCGCCGATCGGGCGGGCGGCGATTTCGGTGCTGCTGTTCCAGGATCTCATGGTGGTGCCGATCGTCATCGTCATCGGGCTTCTGGCTGGCGAGCAGCTGGCCGTCTCATGGGCCCTGGCGGGCGCCATCGTTCTAAGCGTGCTGGTGGTGGGGCTGATCGTCGTCCTGGGCCGGTTTCTGATCCGGCCCGTGCTCAGGGTGGCGGCGCGCTCCGGCAGTCGCGAGGCGGTCGTCGCGATCGCCCTGCTCCTGGCGGTGGGCCTGGCGCTGGTGACGAACTCGGTGGGGCTATCGGCGGCGTTGGGGGCATTCCTCGCAGGGCTGGTGCTGGCGGAGAGCGAATACCGCCACCAGGTCCAGGTCGATATCGAGCCCTTCAAGGGACTGCTTCTGGGGCTGTTCTTCATGACCGTCGGGATGAGCTTCGATCCCGGTCTGTTGCGGGCCGGCATCTGGGCCATCCTGATCTCGGTCGGCGGGCTGCTGGTGCTCAAGGCGGCGATCGTCGGCGCGTTGGGATGGGGATTCCGGCTGGGCGGCGCGGTGAGCATCGAGCTGGCGTTCATCCTGGCCGGGGCCGGCGAGTTCGCGTTCGTGGTGCTGACGCTGGGCAACCAGCTTGGCCTGATCGCCCCGGCGGCGCACCAGTTCTTCGTCGCCATCACGGCCCTGTCGATGCTCGCCATTCCGGTTCTCGGGCCGCTCGGCCGTCGTTTGGGTGCCGGCATCGCGCAGCTGGACCGCGGCCAATCGAGCGGGCACGGGGAGGAGGCCGCCGGGTTTCGAGATCACGTGGTCATCGGAGGATTCGGCCGCGTCGGGCGAACGGTCGCGGAAGTCCTCGACGCCGAACGCATCCCCTATGTGGCGCTCGATCTCGATGCGGACCTGGTTGCCGACCAGCGCGCCAGGGGCCACCCGGTGTTCTTCGGCGACGCCAGCCACCGGCACGTCCTCGAGCGCGTCGGCGGCGCCGAGGCGCGGGCGTTCGTGGTCACCACCGATGCCGCAATGGCCGAAGAACGCATGGTGCGGGCGATCCGGGCCGCTTGGCCGCAGGCGACGATCCACGCCCGGGCCAAGGACCGTGCCCACGCCCGCCGGCTCATGGATCTCGGGGTCGCTTCGGCAATCCCGGAGGCGCTGGAGGGCAGCCTGCAGCTTGCCGGACGGGTGCTGGCGGACGAGGGGCTGCCGCCGGAGGTGATCGATGCACGGCTGGCCCGCCAGCGGGAGGGCGAGGTCGATCGGATCGGCGGCAAGGCGGTGCCGCCGGAGGGCGACGACGGCTAGTCCATCGCCGCTATCCGCGCTGCCGCCGCCGGGCGGCTATTCGATCTTGATCGATCCGCCGCTGGAGCTTTCCACCCTGACATTGTCGGGATCGCCCGCGATGCGCACGGAAGCGCCGCTCGAGGCCTCTGCGTCTATCTTGTCGGCGGCGAACACCCGTAGCGAGGCGCCGCTCGACGCCCGGGCCCTGGCATCGCCGCATTCGAGGCCACGCAGATCGACGCTGGCGCCGGACGAGGCGGCCGCATCGACGTTTTCGCAGGCTCCCTTGATTACCGAGAGATGCGCGCCGCTTGAGGCATCGGCGCGCACCGTCGCGCCGTTCAGCTCCTCGACGGCGATGACGGCACCGCTGGAGCTCTCCAGACGCATGTCATCGCCCTGCATCGCGTCGACGCGCACATGAGCACCTGAAGAAGCCTCGACGGCGGTCAGTTCGGGTACGGTGATGTGCATTGCGACCCCGGCGCGGTCCGAGAAGATCGCGCCGAGCAGATTGCCGCTGAGCAGGTTCTCGAAGAAGCTGAACTCGATGCTGGCGCGCAGCGTCGAGCCCCGGACATCGATTTCGAGCTTGTCGAACAGATCCGGATCGTCGATTTCGACGGTCACCGACTGCGTGCCGCCAACCTCGACGACGGCCTCGATGCCGGTGGCGATCGAGATGCCGTCGAATTCGGAGAGTTCATAGGTTCGGGTCTCGGCCAGGGCCGGCGCGGCGGCAAGCACCAACCCCGCGGCGCAGATCGCCGAAATCGCTGCTTTCATGATGCTCCCTGCCTTTCGCGTCATTCAAATAGGGCACCACACATCGTGGCGACTTGATGAAAGGCAAGGCCCGACACGGCGATTGTGGCTTGGAAGGAAGGGGGGAGCGGGCGATGGGTCCGCTCCCGTTTTCCAGCGCGACGACCGGCCTACATCGCCGTGACGGCGAGGACGGTCCACATCCCCGCGGCGTAGTGGTTGGCGATGTTGCAGTACAGGATGTAGATTCCCGGCAGCAGGTGGATCGTGACGCTGCCCGATTCTCCAGGCTGAAGCTCCTCGACCTCGCCGAGACTGCGGGCGGCATCCTCGTCGACCCGCGCCGCGCCCTCGTCATAGGGCAGCGGGGTGCTGAGACCGGAGATCGGAGCGACGATCATCTCGTGCTCGGTGTCGGTGGAGACATTGGTCACTTCAAAGGTGACGTCTCCCTGGGACATGGTCCCCCGATCGAGACGAATGCCCATGGCGGCGTTGGAAATATCACCGCCCATACCGATTCCCATGTTCATCGCCATCTCGGCCTCGGCACCCTTGTCCCAGAGCTGGACAACCACGGTACCACCGGCCAGAGCATTTGCCGTCAGCATCAGGCTGGCGAGAAGGCCGGCAAGGGCGCCGGCCGATAGTTTCATACCCATATTCTCGTCTCCTTTTTGGAAGCGCTTCCGCGATTGCCGAAGCACGCGAGGGCTCGCACACCCGCCGCCAGAGCGCCTTGATCGAACGCAACCTTCGGCGCACGAAACGGTGCACCACTGGTCGCGCGGAGCGGGACAAATTGGCAGCAGGTGACGGTGGTTCGGCGGCTTCCGATGGCGGCGCGGGGCAGCCGCGGGGAATGTGCCGAGAAGGGCGCGGTCGGACCGCTCAGCCGATCGCCTTTTCAAGATTGCGGTCGATGGCATCGAGGAAACCGGTCGTCGACAGCCATTTCTGGTCGGGGCCGACCAGCAGCGCCAGGTCCTTGGTCATCTCGCCGCCCTCGATTGTGGCCACGGTGACCTCCTCGAGGGTCCGGGCGAATTCGGCCAGGGCCTGATTGTCGTCGAGCTTGGCGCGGTGGGCGAGCCCGCGCGTCCAGGCGAAAATCGAAGCGGTTGAATTCGTTGAGGTTTCCTCGCCCCTTTGATGCTGGCGGTAGTGGCGAGTGACGGTGCCGTGGGCGGCTTCGGCCTCGACGGTTCGTCCGTCCGGGGAGGCCAGCACGGAGGTCATCAGCCCCAGCGAGCCGAACCCCTGGGCCACTGAGTCCGATTGCACGTCGCCGTCATAGTTCTTGCACGCCCAGATATAGCCGCCGGACCATTTCAAGGCGGCGGCGACCATGTCGTCGATGAGCCGGTGCTCGTAGGTGATCCCGGCGGCCTCGAACTTCTTGGCGAAATCGGCCTCGTAGATCTCCTGGAAAAGGTCCTTGAAGCGCCCGTCATAGGCTTTCAGGATCGTGTTCTTGGTCGAAAGGTAGCAGGGCAGCTTGCGGTCGAGCGCGTAGTTGAACGTGGCCCGCGCGAAGTCCCGGATCGAGGCGTCGAGATTGTACATAGCCATGACGACCCCGCCCGAGGGCGCCTGGAATACTTCCCGCTCGATCACTTCGCCGTCCTTGCCGGTGTATTTGAGGGTCAAGGTGCCCTCGCCGGGAAAGACGAAGTCGGTGGCCCGGTACTGGTCGGCATAGGCGTGGCGGCCGATGATGATCGGCTCGGTCCAGCCCGGAACCAGCCGCGGCACGTTCGAGCAGATGATCGGCTCGCGGAAGATGACGCCGCCCAGGATGTTGCGGATGGTGCCGTTGGGCGAGCGGTACATGCGCTTGAGGCCGAATTCGGCGACCCGCGCTTCGTCGGGGGTGATGGTGGCGCATTTGACCCCGACGCCGTGCTTGCGGATGGCGTTGGCGGCGTCGACGGTAACCTGATCGTCGGTGGCGTCGCGGTGCTCGATCCCCAGATCGTAGTAGTCGAGCTCGATATCGAGATACGGCAGGATCAGCTTGTCCTTGATGAGCTGCCAGATGATGCGGGTCATCTCGTCGCCGTCGAGCTCGACGAGCGGGTTGTCGACCTTGATTTTCGCCATGTTCGCGGGGCTCCGTCGGCAACAAAATCGCCGCGCGAGGCCGCGCGGCGATTGGGGGCCGCTATAGCATCTTGGACGCCGGGCGCAAAGTGGGTGCGCGAAGCGGATTACCTGCGTCGGCGCCGCGCCGGAGGCTTGAGTGCGTCGGCGCGGAAGGCGACTTCGATCGCAGCCGTCGCCCAGAGACGAAATTCGTCGGCATCATCGGCTACGCCGTCCGGCACAAACCAGTAGCCCATGCCGACGGTCTGACCGCTTTTCTTGGTGTAGAGCCATTCGGTGGCGCCGGCCGCCTTGAATTCGGGGATCGTGATCTCGTCGGCCTTCAGCGCCACGTCGCCGTCCGATGTGCCGACCGCGATCATCACGCCGTCGACGAAGATGCCCAGGCCGCCGAACATTGACCTGACCTCGGCACCTGAAAGACCGGAGAACAAATCCTCCACATAGGCGCGGAACTGCGGCCGAACGGCCATCGCGCGATCTCCTATTTCGGTGCCAGGGTGGCCACGAAGTCGGTCGCGCGCGCGATCCATTCCGCCAATCCGGCGTCGCTGTCGATCGTCTCGCCGCGCACCTCGACGAAGCCGCCCATCGACCGGCCGGTGAATGTCATCTCGGAGGCGCCGGGCAGCGCCAGCGCCTCGGCATGGCCGTCCTTGCCGACCCGGACCAGCAGCGCGCCGTCCTTGAGCGGCCCCACCAGCATGTTGCCGTTGAGCATGAAGCAGAAGCCGCCGAACATGCGCTTTTCGGTGACGTTCGGATCGTCGCCGATCTGGGCGCGGATGCGGGTGGCGAGTGCTTCGGAGGCCTCGGACAAAGCTGCGGGGCTCCTACATGCGCTCGTGGGCGTCGATGTCGGGGTCGATGACGTCCCAGGCGGGCCGTTCGGTGTTGTAGAGCGCCACCGACGGTTGGAACCAGTCGGAATTGTCGAAGGAACCGGCGGCGATGCCGATCACCTGCGGCGATTTCTCGTTTTCGGTGAACAGCCGCGAGCCGCAAATCGGGCAGAAGTGCCGGGTGCGGCGGGAGCCCGAATCGGCGATTGAATCGTAGGTCTGGGTCTCGCCGGTGATGGTGACGTCGTGCCTGTTGAAGAACGCCTGCACGTTGTGGCCGGTGCCGGTGGTACGCCGGCACGCGTTGCAGTGGCACTGCGCCATCCGCACCGGTTCGCCGTCGACCGTGTAACTGACTGCGCCGCAATGACAATGCCCGCTCAGCTGCATGGATGGCCTCCCTCAGCCGCGGTAGGTGTCGTGGCGGGGGAGTGTAGCGTCGATTTCGTCCCAGTCCATCAAAGAGCGCGCGAAGATCACGGCGTTCGGGGCGAACCAGTCGGCCGCCGCCCCGAACAGGCCGGCGGGAACGAGCGTTGTGCCCGGCCACCGCGAGGAACGCGCCGAAATCCGGGTGCCGCACACGGGGCAGAAATGACGGGCCATCATGGCGCCGGAATCGGCGGTGACCGTCCATGTGGTGGTCCTGCCGACGATCGCCAGATCGCTGTCGTGGACCCCGAAAAACGGCTGGTGGCCGGTGCCGGTGGCCTTCTGGCAATCGCGGCAGGCGCAGTGCAGCATGGTGCGCGGGGCGCCGGTTACGGTCACGGATACGGCACCGCAGGCGCACTCGGCGGTCAGGGGGGTGTCTGGATCGGGAAAGCCGGACATGGCAATACGGATCGCATGCTGATCGCTCAGGGGCAACAAACGCCATGAGGCCGACGCAAACCGGCTCGGCGGAGCTGAGAACCGAACGCCTCGTGCTCAGAGCCTTTCGGGCCGCCGATTTCGAGGCCTTTTTCGCCTGCGTCTCGCGCCCCGACGTGACCCGGTTCACCTCCCTCGAGCCTCTGGCGCGTGACCCCGCCGAGCGGGCCTTCGGCAAGCGCCTCAGCGATCCGCCCATGAACCAGGCCGGGCAGATGCTCAGCCGGGCCGTCGTGGTCGCCGACAGCGGTCGCCTGATCGGGGAAGTGATGGTGTTCGCCCGCGACATTGACGCCCGCCAGGGCGAGATCGGCTATATGATCCATCCCGATTTCCACGGCATGGGCTACGGCCTGGAGGCGGTGCGCGACATGGTCGGGCTGGGGTTCGAGTGCTTCGAATTCCACCGCATTTTCGGCCGCTGCGACGCCCGGCACCTCGCCTCCGCGTCGCTTCTGGAAAAGCTCGGCATGCGGCGCGAGGCGCATCTGCGCGAGCACGCCATCTACAAGGGCGAGTGGGACGAGCTCTTCATCTACGCGATCCTCGAAGACGAATGGGCCGCCATGCACCCGGACCGGCCCTGATGGGCGAGGCGGAAGCAGTCGCGGGGCCTTCGGTGGTGCTTGTCGAGCCGCAACTTGGCGAGAATATCGGCATGGCGGCGCGGGCTATGGCCAATTTCGGGCTTGCGGAGTTGCGCCTGGTCACCCCGCGCGAGCCCTGGCCAAACCCGAAGGCGAAAGCGGCGGCGGCGGGCGCGGACGCGGTTCTCGATGACGCCCGCACCTTCGAGAAGCTCGAGGCGGCGCTCGGCGGGCTCAATCTCGTCTTCGCGACGACGGCCCGGCCGCGCGACATGTTCAAGCCCGTCATCGACGCCGGCGAGGCGGTCAGGCGGGCGGCGGCGCATGTGGAGGCCGGCGGGAGAGCGGGGTTCGTGTTCGGGCGCGAGCGGTGGGGGCTGACCAACGAGGAGGTGGCGCTGGCGGACGTTATCGTGAGCCTGCCGGTCGATCCGGCGTTCGCGTCCCTCAACCTCGCCCAGGCAGTCGGCATCGTCGCCTATGAATGGCGCAAGGCGGCAATGGGCGAAGCGCCGCCGATCCCTTCCAAAAGCGCCGCTGCGGCGGGCCGGGAGGAGGTCGTGGCCCTGGTCGACCATCTGGAAGCGGCGCTGGAGCGCACGGACTTCTTCACGCCGCCGGAAAAGCACGCGGCGATGATGGTCCATCTGCGCGCCATGCTGTCGGGCGCCGGATTCAACCCCCTGGAGGTTCGTATGCTGCGCGGCGTCATTTCGGCGCTGGAGAAAGGCCCGCACCGACGGCGCTAGGGCGGGCGGGGGTCGCTTGACTTGCGCCCGGCCGGCCCATACAACCCGCCGGTCTCCGGGCCCGTTCGCCCGGAGGGCACCCGAGACCGTCGGTTTCCGCCTTTAGGGCGGGTTTTTCGCATCGGTCTGTCGGCCGGCACTTTCGCCGGCAGAGGAGGGCGCGAGGCTCCTCGAGCTGTCTCGAAAGGACACGCGATGACGAAACGTATCAGTGCCAAGCACAAGATCGATCGCCGTCTGGGCGAGAATATCTGGGGCCGGCCGAAGAGCCCGGTCAACCGGCGTGAATACGGACCCGGCCAGCATGGCCAGCGCCGGCGCGGCAAGCTGTCGGACTACGGCCTGCAATTGCGCGCCAAACAGAAGCTCAAGGGCTATTACGGCAACATGACCGAGAAGGCGTTTCACCGCGCCTATGTCGAGGCAACCCGGATGCGCGGCGACACCTCGGAGAACCTGATCGGCCTGCTGGAGAGCCGGCTCGACGCGATCGTTTATCGCGCCAAGTTCGTGCCCACCGTGTTCGCGGCGCGCCAGTTCGTCAATCACGGCCACGTCTCGGTCAATGGCCGGCGGGTCAACATCCCTTCCTATCGCTGCAATCCCGGCGACATCGTCGAGGTCAAGGAAAAGTCCAAGGACATGCCGCTGGTGCTCGAAGCCATGCAGCTGCCCGAGCGCGACGTGCCCGACTATGTGGAAGCCGATCACAACCGGATGGTCGCGACCTATGTCCGCCAGCCGGGGCTGGCCGACGTGCCCTATCCGGTGCAGATGGAACCGAACCTGGTCATCGAGTTCTACTCGCGCTGACCGAGATCCGGGCCGCACCGGATACGGTCTGAGTGGTCGGGCCGCCGAACCGGAAAACCGGTTCCCACTTTTCCTGGCGGCCCTCCGGTCCGGTGCAGATGGAATCGAACCTGGTCATCGAGTTCTATTCGCGCTGACCGCCGCCACATCCGTCCACGGATCAAAGGGCCGCCCGGGGGCGGACCTTTTTTCGTCGGCGCCGGTGTGCGCGGCGTGGCCGCGAAGCGCCCTAGGCCCGCGCCAGGGCCGGGAAGTTCAAACTGATGGGGCGGATGCGCCTGTCCGGGGTTTCGCGTTCGCCATGCGATACCTCCACCTCCCCGAGCGAACCCGGACCGGCGAGTTCCATCTTCACGCGTTCGGGTTGCTGGAAGAACTCCAGGATCGCCTCGACCTTGCCACCGGCGCGCACCGCATCCATGGCCGCCCGCACCTTGGCGGCGAGTTCCCGACTGTAGGGGAAAGCCGTTTCGCGGGTTCGGGAGCCGGGGAAGCGCTGCTTGTCCCTGAGGTCGTACCAGACCGAGACGTACCCTTCTTCGTCGCCGTCTCCCGGCTCGCTCACCAGGGCCCATTCGAAGTCGACCGGGGTTTGTTCGGTTGCCGGATCAGGGAGCTTCTCCCAGCTCTCAAGGTAGCGCGGGTCGTCGAAGTCGTCGGCGAGCAGGTGATCCTTGGGCAGGTGCGATTCGAAGCCGACCAGGCGCTTGCGGATCGAAATCAGGTTGATGATGGACGTCCAGGAGTAGACCAGGAATCGGAAGGAATCAGAGACTTGGCCGAAGGCCTGCAGGATCTGCTGGAAGAGGCCGAGGGTAATCGCAGCGGTGACGATCGAAGGCCCCATGGCGATGTAGGGAATGAACACGGCGCCCTGCAAATAGGCGTAGCGGGCGACATTGAAATAGAGGTAATTGAAATAGAGCCGATAGTAGTTCTTCTGCACGTTCTGGAAAAAGCCGCGCATCGACAGCGGGCGGGCGTGTTCGTCGAAATCTTCGCCATAGACGAGCTCCTTGCGGAAGGCGGCTTCGACCCGCTGGTTGTGGAAGGTCAGACCCGGCAGGCGCACGCCGACCACCCCGAGCAGGACCGTGCCGAAGGCCGCCGAAACCAGCGCCACCCACACCAGCGAGCCGTCCACGGGGCCGATCCAGGGCAACTCGGTGATGTTGGACGACAGGCCCCACAGAAGCGGCAGAAAGACCATCAGCGTCATCACCGAGTCGATGAAGCTCAGCCCGATGTTCTCGACGATGTTGACGAAGTCGCGCGTGTCTTCCTGGATGCGCTGCGCGGCGCCTTCGACATGGCGAACCGATTTCCAGTTCGCCATGTAGTAGAAGGTCATGGCGCGGCGCCAGCGGAACAGATAGTGGGAATTGAGGAAGGCGTTGAGCACCAGGATGGTGATGTTCGCGGTCAGGA
>Ga0315553_10002690_pt1 | contig 14153 bp, 10 predicted proteins | sample SalMarSW160140MG_FD_203099 | JGI IMG/M metagenome (GOLD analysis project Ga0315553, IMG submission 203099) | Salt marsh sediment microbial communities from the Plum Island Ecosystem LTER, Massachusetts, United States - Salt Marsh Sediment SW1601-40 ... | reverse complement strand
CGAGGTGGAGTACACCGTCTATGTGCCCGTTCAGGAAATCCAATTGGTGGAAATCCCCCGACTGCAGGGGGAGTGGTGCGGAGTTGACCCGTGCAAGTACACCACTTGGAAGATTCGCCACGAAAACGAGATCAGCGTCGTAGGCGGCGGCACGACGGTCGGAGGCAACTTGTACGGCAAGATTTGGATTAAGGGCCTCCCGGGTTGCGGCGGCGTGTACAAGCTGCGCGGCGAGCGGCAATGCAACGGGCAAACTGACGGAGGCGGCAGCGACTGTGGCCCGAACCTGTGCATCGACATTTGCGACACCATCGACGGCATCGACGGGTGCGCCACGCTCGACGGCTACGACGGATGCCCCGAATGAGGTCCTAACTGAACCGGGCGGTGTGTCGTCCAGCGTCGGTGCGCGGAGAGTTGCACCCTGGTGGCCCGCGATGAACGCTCAACCCGGCGGTCCTGCTTTGGCCGGTGATCTGTTTCCTTGACCATCCTTTCGTATGAGGTACTCGACGATGACGCGAATCCTTTCCGTGGCGGTGGTCCTTGTATCGACGTTCGTCTGCGTCGGTAACGCCTGGGCAGGCGGATCGCCTCCAGAGCCGATGGAGCCGATCTGCTGTCCTTGCTTTTACGTCGATTGGACCGGCGGCAAGACGGAGTTCGGCGGGAGGCTCTGCTTCGTGCTGGACAACGTTCCCACGTTCGAAGGCGGAACGATGGGGATGGATCGCTTCGGGCGCAAGAGACTACTCTGCGGCGAGTTCTACACGGACCCGGTTTTGGTGCAGTGCACGGTCACACGCATCATTGTCGAAAAGCGAGTGAAAACCGTTCGATGGTGGGGAAGAGAGTACGAAGTGGCCTATAACGTGTATGTGCCGGTCCAGGAGCAGGTAGAGGTTGAGATCCCTCCGCTCGAAGGGAAGTGGTGCGGAATCGACCCCTGCCGCTACACGACGTGGAAAATCGACTGCCGCACCGACGGAATCCGTGTCATCGGCGCGGGCACTACGGTGGGGGACAGCCTCTACGGCAAAGTCAAAATCCTCGGCCTTCCCTGCGGCGGGATTTTCAAGCTGGAGGGCTACCGCGAGGATTGTGAAATGCCCTGCATCCCTGAATGACTCGGAGGCCAGGGTAAGCGCGTACGACGCTTTATCTGTGCTCCTTGCCGCTGCCACACTTCACCGTACGCCTGGTTCGAGCAGCCCGGCTGATTCACCCAGCCGGGCTGCCTCGCTTTTCCACTCGAGAGGCGCTCCGTCATCTCTAACCGTCGTGCGACGGCGCGATTAGCTACAGCGCGCCACCCATCAAGCCATTCGCGCACTGCCCATCTTGACTATTCCCCCTCCGAGGGCATAAACTCCCCGGTCGCCAGGAATGGGGCGCCGTCCGGGTTGTCTGTTCTCATCGATTGATTGCATGGCCCCGTGTGCCACAGTGCGGCGTCGGCGTGTCTGGTGGTGTTGGGGTGCTGTTTCTTTCACGTCCTCTGCGAGGTACACGATGATGAAGCGCTATATGGCCGTGGCCGCGGTGTTCTTTGTATTGGTGACGCTGGTTTGGGTCGGCAGCGCGTGGACTGGAGTCATGCCCATGCCACCGCAGCAGGAGGTGTGCTGCCCGTGCTTCTACGTCGAATGGACCGGACCCAAGACGGAGTTCGGTCAGCAAATCTGCTTCAAGGAAGAATTGGAGGCCGCTTTCGACGGTGGCGGCGACTACCGACGACGTCTGCGCTGCGGCACCTTCTGCACCGAGGAGGTCAATGTCGAGTGCCTCGTCACGGTCTACGTTACGGAAACCCGCGTAAAGACGGTGTGTTGGTGGGGCAGGACATACGAGGTGACATACAACGTCAAAGTGCCGATCCAGAAGAAAGTCCTGGTGAGAATCCCGCCGCTGGAGGGGCAGTGGTGCGGAGTCGACCCCTGCAAATACACCACCTGGAAGATACGCCACGAAAACGAGATCAGCGTCATCGGCGGCGGCACGACGGTGGGAGATCGCTTCTACGGCAAGATCTATGTCCGCGGTCTGCCTGGCTGCGACGGCATCTACAAGCTGTACGGCGAGCGAAACTGCGAAGAGCCGTGCGACGACGGCGGTGACGTGGTCGATTGCGACGTGTGCGACCTCCACACATGTCCCGGCTAGGCGCCACGTGCCGAAGCGACGCGACCTTCCGATACGCGCGGACGGCACTTCCCGCTTAAACGGCAAGAGTGTCAGCTCAGCGCCGCTGAAAAGTCTTCCGCCAAACGGGAGAACACCTCGCGGGTGACGCAAGCCGGGATTTCGGTGCGCGCCTGGCCGGTCGGCTTGGAATAGCGGGTGAGGCGGATTTCGCCGCCGCACCTCACCAATAGCTCGTAATAGGCCGAGCCATTGTCGTCCCGCTGCGGCGGCGATGAGCGAAGCTGTACGATCAGGTTCTGCGGATCGACTTCGACCACGCCGATCGGCTCGAGAAGGTAGTTCAGCCGCGCGGCCAGCTTCTCCCCGACCGCGTGGAGTTGCTCGCGCGTCGCGCCTGCCAGTCGATCGGTGGCCAGCGACAAGTGCGCGAATGCGCACGCGATCGAATCGACCGCCGTCATGGGCGCCTCGAGCGTTCCGGTATCAACCTGCACGGAGAAGAGAAGCGGACCGGCGCCGGCGGCCGAAACAGCCGCTAGCCGGGCCAGTTCCCGCTCGACCGATTGTTTCACGTTCATGAAGGGGTACCTCGCGTCAAGCTGCCGGAGCGCGCCGCCGCCAAGGCCCTGTGGCGCCGCGGTCGACGCTCCCGGATTGTCGCTACGTTCTCGTTTCTACGCTATCTCTATGCCTCCTGGATCGTCACCGGCTCCTCGGATGTAGCGGTCGTGTGCTCCCTCCCGTCGAACGACAGAATCGTCGTCTCCTCATCGAGCACCGTGCGGATGTGTACGGGCCGCGTCCACAGCTTCTGCAGGTTGACGAGCGTATCGTGGGCGTACGCCAGCTTTAGTTCGACGCCCGTGTACACGTGTTCGAGGAACAGCTCGCCGCGATTCTTGTAGTTGCCGTCGTCGACGCGGATAAGGGGCCGGCCGACGTTGGTCAGGTTGAATAGGAGTTGCCGCTTGATGTCGTCGAATTTTCGGCTCTCGATTTCGTAGTAGCCGGAGTCTTCGTTGTAGCCGAATGAGAACATCTTGTGCCGGCGGCAGAAGTCGAGAGTCAAAAACTCGTCGATAAACGTCAGGTCGTTGTGGATGCGTCGGACCTCGAAGATCTTTTCCCGGCCCCGTCCGGCGCCCGTATCCCAATGCCGTTTTGCGGCCAGGTCGTCGCAGTCGTCGTACTCAGGACCAAACATGCCGCGGTTCCAGCGCTCTTCGATGTCGCGAAACAGCTCGACGCCCAACTTGTACGGATTGAGCCGCGTGGGAGAGCTGGCCAGCGTGCCGGCGCAGTGATCGGCGTAGTTCACGACGTCGGCCGCGTCCAGCCCGTGCCGCGTCATGATCGTCGAGTGCCAGAAGGTGGCCCAACCCTCGTTCATGATTTTGGTCTGCGCCTGAGGCGCGAAGTAATATGCCTCGCTTCGCAGGATCGACAGTACGTCGAGCTGCCACGGCTTGAGCGGCGCGTTTTCCAGCAGGAACAGCATCACGTCGCGCATCGGCTCGGGCGGATTCTTCTGCCGCTCGAGCTGCTGGCGGCGGCGGCGATCCACCTCTTCGGCCAGCACGCCGGGCGGGTTGACGTAGGAGTCGAGGTACTGCTTCGAGGGGAAACGGGCCGCCACAATAGGCTCCTCGTCCTCCGTCGGCTCGGCGAACTTGTACCTTTCCGGGTCGTCGCGCCGCTTGATGAACGGCAAGTGGATGTCGATCAGGTCTTCGATGCTCAGACAGGTGTCGATAAATGTCTCGACTTCTTCGACGCCAAAGCGGTCCATGTAGCGGATGACGCGATTGGCGTGGTTGGCCGTGGCGTCGACCATTTTGCGATTGGTGCGGCTGAACCAGTGGTTGTTCTTGAAGAAGTCACAGTGGCCGTACACGTGCGCCATTACCAGCTTATTGTCACTGGCCGCGTTGCTGGCAAGCAGGTAGGCGTAGCACGGGTCGTTGTTGATCACCAGCTCGTAGATCTTCTGCAGGCCGTACGAGTAGCCCTTGCTGAGCTGTTCGTACTCCATGCCCCACCGCCAATGGGGATAGCGGGTGGGGAATCCCCCGCACGCCGCCACCGCATGCAACTGGTCCGCATCGACCAGCTCAAAGATGGTGGAATAGAAGTCGAGGCCGTAGTTGCGCGCATGCGCCTCGATCTGCCCCTGCGCATCGACAAGCTCAGGGGGCAGCGGGCGAAATGCGTGCTGCTTGGGTAGCGTGGACCGCGACACTTTTCTTTGCCTTTCCTGCAAACCCTCAATCCAATTGACGGACTATTTCCCCTTCCGGATCGACGGCCTGGGCATCGACCGTCACTTTCCCTTGCCCAAAAACTTCTTAATCGAGTCGTAGATCGCTTCGTGACCGGCGATCTCCGATAGAACCAACGTCTCGTGCTCCTCGCCGAACGCCTCTTCCAGCGCGTGCAGGTATTCGCCGCTGCCGTACGGACTCTCCACCTGTCCGTAGCAGAACAAGTTGCACCGCGGCATGAGCGAATCCTTCAGTAGCGCCAAAGCCTGGCGGTTGTCTTCGCCCCAGTTGTCGCCGTCGGAGAACTGGAAGCAGTAAATGTTCCACTCCGCCGTGGGAAAGCTGCGGTCGAGCAGCTCGCGGCAGGCCTCGTAGGCCGAGCTGATCCGCGTGCCGCCGCTTTCGCGCGTGTGGTAAAAGGTCTCCTCATTGACCTCCTTGGCGGCCGCGTCGTGGATGATGTACCGCCGCTCCAGCCCCTCGTATTGCGTCCGCAGCCAGGTGTCGATCCAAAACGCCTCGGTGCGCACCAGGTTTTTCTGGTCGTCGGTCATCGAGCCCGACACATCCATCATGTACACAATCACCGCGTTGGCCTGCGGCTGATTGATCGTTTCCCACGAGCGATACCGGCGGTCGTCGCGAATGGGCACGACCGACGGGTTCCCGGCGTTGTAGCTGCCCTCGGAAACCTGCCGCCGCAGCGCCTCGACGTACGTCCGCTTGAAGTGGCGGAGCGACTCGGGCCCCACGCGGCGGATGCTGTTGTAGCGCGTCTTCTGCTCTTCGAGCGAAGGTCGGCCCTTGGGCTCGATGCGGGGGAGCTCCAGCTCCTCGCCCAGCATGCCGGCCAGCTCGTCGAGGCTCACCTCGACTTCCAGCACGTGCTGCCCGGGATCATCCCCGGCCTTGCCGCTGCCGGTTCCCTCGTCGTCGGCCCGGCCGATGGGCTGCCCAACCTCGCCCTCCCCCTGCCCTACGCCGCCCTGATTGCGGCCATAGCGAAAATGGGGAATATCTAACTGCGGCACCGGGATGCTCACCAGGTTCCGTCCTTTGCGGCCGATCATTTCCGAGTGCGTGATGTACTTGCGCAGGTTCGCCCGAATCCTGCCTCGCAGGATTTGGCGAAAGCGTGCGGCATCACGGTCGATTCGTAGTACCATCGGTCGCAATCTCTCGCTTGGTGCGTCCACGGCGCGGCGCCCTGCACGGCGCGTGTCCCGAAGCGAACGGGGAAACCCCGGCCGACCCGGGAAACTTGTTGCGTTGGCGCGTTAGCCCTTCTTCGGGTCGCCCCGCGCGAAGATGCTGGCGACGAAGTTGAGCACGTCGGTCGCGCTTTCATCGTCGTAGCCGTAATCGCGGATGAGGCGGCCTTTTACCACGTCGATCTTCACCTGCGTCTCCTGGTCGACGACGTTGGAGACCAGGCTGGTCAGCTTGATCGAGTCCTTCTGATCTTCGAATAGCTTGAGCTGCAGCGCCTTGTACAGCCGTTCGTTCGTCTTGAAGTCGAACGTCTTGCCGTCGATCGACAGGGCGCCGATGTAGTTCATGATCTCGCGGCGGAAGTCGTCCTTGCGGCTGTCCGGAATGTCGATTTTCTCTTCGATCGACCGCATCAACCGCTCGTCCGGCTCCTCGTATTGCCCGGTGAACTTGTTCTTCACCTTCTCCCGCTGCGTATAGGCCTTGATGTTGTCGATGTAGTTGCCGCACAGCCGCTTCAGCGCGTCCTCGTCGGCGGCAATGGCCCGCTGCACCTCGTTCTTCACGATGTTCTCGTACTCCTCCTTCACCACGGCCAACAGCTCGCGATAACGGGCTCGCGTTTCCTCGTTGGTAATGAGCGAGTGGTGCTTCAGGCCGTAGTCCAGCTCGTTGAGCACCATGAACGGGTTGATCGAGTGCGAGTCGGGATGGGCCACCAGGGCGTTGGAAATCTTGTCCTGCACGTAGCGGGGCGAGATGCCCTGCATGCCCTCTTGAATCGCCTGCTCGCGCAGCTCCTTGATGTTCTCCTCGGTGAATCCCGGCAGGCTCTTGCCGTTGTACAGCTTCAGCTTCTGCAGCAACGTCAGCCCCGCATTCTTGGGCTCCTCCAGCCGCGTGAGCACGGCCCACATGGCCGCCATCTCGATCGTGTGTGGGGCAATGTGCTTGCCCTTGACCTTCTGGGGGTTGTAGTCCTTCTCGTAGATCCGCACCTCGTCGGCCAGCTTGGTCACGTACGGAATGTCGATCTTCACCGTGCGGTCGCGGAGCGCCTCCATGAACTCGTTGTTCTGCAGGCGGCGATACTCCGGCTCGTTGGTGTGGCCGATGATCACCTCGTCGATGTCGGTCTGGGCGAACTTTTTCGGCTTGACCTTGTGCTCCTGGCTGGCCCCCAACAGGTCGTACAGAAACGCCACGTCGAGCTTGAGCACTTCGATGAACTCGACGACGCCCCGGTTGGCGATGTTGAACTCGCCGTCGAAGTTGAACGCCCGCGGATCGCTGTCGCTGCCGAACTCGGCGATGCGGCGGTAGTTGATGTCGCCCGTCAGCTCCGTCGAGTCCTGGTTCTTCTCATCTTTGGGCTGGAAGGTTCCGATGCCGATGCGGTCCTGCTCGGACAGGATCAGCCGCTTGACGCGGACATCGCCAGCCACGCGGGTCCAGTCGCCGTCGTGCTGTTTCAGCCGCTCGGTGTACATAAAACGGCAGTAGGGGCAGAGCTCGCCCGTGATTCGCACTTTGTAGTCGTGCTCGCCGCGTCCGGCGTTCAGGTGTACCAGCACGTCGTCGCGAAATCGCTCGGGAATCAGGTGCAGCGGCTCCTCGTGCATGGGGCACCAGTGGATATCGCCGGTCGCGGAGTCGTGCCACCCGACCGTGTAAAGCGCCCCCTCGTCCTGGGCGCTGTACCGTTCCAGGCCGCGCTTGATCAGCCGGGCCAACGTGCTCTTGCTGCTCCCCACGGGCCCGTGCAATAGCAGCACACGGCGTTCGATGCCGTAGCCCTGGGCGGCGCTTTTCAGTGCGTTGACCAGGTGTTCCATGGCCCGATCGAGGCCGAACACCGCGTCGTGCCCCCCACGGTCGCCGTCGTCGAAGAAGCGGTAGTGCGTGCGCTTCTCGCCCCGCGTTTCCTCGTACGTGTCGGAGCCGTACGACACGATCATGTCGTACACGCGCTCGAACGCGTTGCGAGTTACCTGGGGGTCCTGGCGCACCAGCTCGAGGTACTCCTCGAACGTACCGCACCAGTTCTTGCGGCGGAACTGATCCAGATCCTGCCGCTGGGCGATGAGCGAAATGATCGTCCTTGCTTCCGACATAAGTCTATCCTCGTCAGGGGCGTTCGGACCGTCTGCGATCCGCCACCTGGGTGCCGCGCCTGATGCGAGGCCCCATGCAATGCCGGTTCGCCTCGGTCGTGTCGATCGCTTGGTTTCTTACGGAACGATGAGTAGGGGACCGGTTGGTCGGACGAAGTGTTCTCCTCAACCGACCTGTCGCCGCGTTTCCTAACTTCCCGCGCAGCGTCGACCCGCGCCCTACGAACGCGCAGCATCGAACGGCAATCTTGCGCACTAGCAAAAGCGACCCTTAGCCGCGCCCGGAGAGTACCGGGCAACGTTGGCCCACTTGGCCCGCGTGGGAATCGTGGTTCCCTCCGCGGTCGCGACGCCAGCAGGTCGCGCAAGAGTGCAGGCAGGAGAAGTTGAAAAAGAGCGCTCGGTCGGAGGCTGGGGTTGGGGCAGGCGTGCTATCGCGGTCGGCCGCTGTTCCTCGTTGGGGCGAGGCCATCCGTTGCCTTCCCTAAGCTGCCACCTCTTCCCCATTAAGTATTGTTGGAAAACCCCTACGGGGCAATACGAACTACTCAACCGGCAGGGCAACTCCCCCACCTGGTAAGCTCAGAATCGGTTTAAGTGGCGTTACCAGAATAACTTGGGCGCTGAGTGGAGGGACATTCGCCCGTTTTCAGCCCGCTGGCGACACCCGTGCGATCGCAATCCGACGCGCCAGCGAGGGGTCCATCAAACAACCCACAACGTGAGCGAGGGTGCTCCGAACGTAACCCGAAGCGTGAGCGATTGGCTGCACAGTCCAGAGACCAGAGTCGAGAGCCGGACACGCGCTCGGCCGTCAAGAGTCAAACGTCGGAAGTCGTCTGGCTCTTTACTCTCGACTCTTGACTACCCCAGCAGCCGTCCGACGCTCTCCAGCAGCCGATCCATCGCAAACGGCTTGCGGATGTAGTCGTCGACCCCCAGCATCTCGGCATACGCCTTGTGCCGCGTTCCCTCGTTGGCGGTGATCATGATCACCCGCATGGGTACGGGCCGCGTCCGCCGCAGCTTTTCCAGCACCAGAAATCCGCTCCGCTTGGGCATCATCATGTCGAGGATGACCAAGTCGGGATCCTCGCGCTCGGCCATGGCCAGGCCCTGGTTCCCGTCGCGAGCGACCAGGATTTCGTGCCCCTTGGCCTTGAGCGCATAGCTGAGCGACTCGACGATTTCGGCGTCGTCGTCGACCAGCAGAATCCGCTTGGGGGTCGTTTTCTTCGGGGCTTCTTCTTCGCGTTTTGGCTTATCCTTGGCCACGGTCTTTTCCTTGGCCATTATTGTGCCACCTTTCCCATGTCAAACCAGTGTCTGATCAGCCGGTAATCCAGCGTGCAAATCCGCGCCGTGCAAACCTATACCAAACCTATACACCTATCCGACCGGCGGCCCATTTGCAACCGACTACTGGCCGCTCTGTCGCCCCCTCAACGCGCACATTTCCGCCGATCGGACCGGCCCGCCCCCAACCGTTTTCGGGCGAATTCTGGCGACAAGCCCACGGACAGCCGTCGGTGGGTACTCTCAACGCTCGGTCACCACCCAATCCCCAGCCCCTAGTCCCCTATCAGTGTTGATGAGCGTTTATTAGTGTTCCTACTCCTATGCTGTCCTGTCCTTCGGCACCAATCCGGGTTCTCCCTTGGAAGTCAGATCAGAATGACCCATCACCCGGCCGCGCCCGATCTGCCTTACCAGCCGCGTAATCCCACGGAAAATCGCCCCGGCATCGGGTTGGTCGGCTGCGGTGGGATCACGCGCGATCATCTTACCGCTTACCGCAAGGCCGGCTACCGCGTGACGGCGCTGTGCGACATCGACCTGGCCAAGGCGCGGACGCGGCAGAAGGAGTTTTATCCCGATGCGGCCGTTACCGACGATTACCGCAAGCTCATTGAGCGCGATGACGTCGAAGTGGTCGACATCGCCACGCACCCGGCCATTCGGCCGCCGATCATCGAAGCGGCTTTGTTGGCCGGCAAGCACGTGCTGAGTCAGAAGCCGTTCGTGCTCGATCTGGACGAGGGGCAACGGCTGGTCGATCTGGCTGCGCGGCAGGGTGTGCGCCTGGCCGTGAACCAGAACGGCCGCTGGGCCCCGCACTTCAGCTACATCCGACATGCGATCGCCGCCGGACTTATTGGCGACGTATGCGGCGTACACATGTCGGTCCACTGGGATCACGGCTGGGTGGCCGGCACCGAGTTCGAAAAGGTGCGGCACCTGATCCTGTACGATTTCGCCATCCACTGGTTCGACATCACGCGATGCTTTCTGCCCGGACGTCGGCCCAAGCGCGTGTACGCCTCGACGGCGCGAACCGCCACGCAAAAGGTGAAGCCGCCGTTGTTGGCTCAGGCGATCATCGAGTACGACGATGCCCAGGCATCGCTGGCGTTCGATGCCGATTGCCGGGTCGGCCCGCAGGACCGCACCTTCGTCGTCGGCACGCTCGGTTCGATCAGCAGCATCGGCCCCAGTCACAGGCACCAGCAATTGACGCTGCACACGGCTGCGGGTGCGGCCACGCCGAAGCTGGAGGGAACCTGGTTTCCCGATGCTTTCCGCGGCACGATGGGCGAGTTGCTACTGTCCATCGAGGAGAATCGCCCCTCCAGCATCGACGCGGCCGACAACCTCGAAAGCCTGGCGCTATGCTTCACCGCGGTAGCCAGCGCCGATTCATGCGAGCCGGTCGTGCCGGGCACGGTGCGAAGAATTGAGCTGTGACGAGGCGGGAAGTGCGTTCCATGTAGGTCCTGCTTGCCGAGCAGGACCTTTGCGCGCCACAACGCGCCGCGTTTCCGTCAAGTCCCGCCCGGCAGGCGGGACCTACTTCAATCGACGCGCCGCTACTTGCTCGCGTCGCGCAAACCTCCGACCAGCCCGCCCACTCGTCCGTGAACTTCGGACGTGGCGCTGATGACCAGCACCCGCAAGGGGCGATAGTAAACGATTGTCCCGGGGCCGCCGTTCACGTCCCAGAAGCTGGGGCGAATCGTCGATTGAATGAGGTCGACCAGATCCGGGCCGTAGTCGGGTCCCACGGCCGCCCCGCCCAGCGCGCCGCCCGCATCGTTGAACAGTCGCGCCGGTCCTCCCAGCGACATGCTCACCAAGGCCAACTGCTCCGATAGGTGGGCGCTGGCGGCGTCGGCTTCCGGGTCGGCCGATGCGCCCCGTAACCCGCCGCCCAGCCGTTCTTCGCGGGCGATCTTGCGTTCGATCTCTGCCTTCACACGGGTCAGCCGGCCGAAAATCTTGAACTTGTACTGCTTGAGTGTATCGCTGTCTTGGTAACGCGGATCGGCTTGAATCTGGCGAAAGAGCCGGGCCAGCTTGCGAACGGCGGCGGCCTTATCGGAGGGCGACTGGGCCAATGCCTCTTCCCGCAACAAGTCGGTCATCTCGCCGCGGATTTCGTGATAGGGGCGCAGCGCGTCCTGCTCGGCGGTGGCAGCTTGCGCCGCGTCAGTTGAGCCGGGCGTCGACGCGGTAGCCGGCGAATCGGCCGCGACGGCCATCATTCCCATAGCGAGTGCAAGAGAGAGCATTGCCTCATCCTCCTCTGTTTCGAGCCAGCGCGGGAGCCTTGCCCATGCTCGCCGCAGGCTGTTTCAACCCATTCAATTTACCGACTTGCCCGCGAAAGCTCAATCATTTTCCCGTTGCCGATCATCGCCCGTTGCCGAATGTTGCCCGTGGCCGCTCGAGAAAATCGAAAACCCGCCCCAACAGCCGGGGATCGAGCAATACGCCGCAAAACAGACAGGCGATGCCGGCGGCGGCCAGCGTATCGCTGGGGTAATGGGCACCCGACACCACCCGCTGAGCCATCGACAGGACGGCCAGAATCGCAAACAGCCACCAGCCCCGCGGATACCGCCATGCCAAAGCCAATGCCAGTGCTACCGCCGTCGCCGAGTGCCCCGACGGGAAGGATCGGATGAAGTACCGCTCGTAGTCGGCGAATTGTTCGGGCCGCAGGGCGGGCAGCCAGCCGATGAACGTATCCCACACCCGCTCGACCTCGACGGGCGCGGTCGGGCGCAGTCGCGCGACGAGCGCCTTGCCCACGTCGGCCAGGAGGCCCGCCCCAAACGCGCAGGCAGCGATGCGAACCACGTGTCGCCGGCTAGAGCGGTCGAGCACCCACACCGACAGCAGAATCATCGCCACGCCGAAACCGTGGGCGAACGCCTCCGAGACGTTGAGAGCGCGGCGGACATCGCCGGGAATGTGGTCTTTGCCATCGGCCAATGCGGCAGGTCGGACAAAGCCGGATACGGGCAGATCGACAAAGATCACGCCTACCGTCGCGGCGAGAAGCACCGCCCCCAGCACGTACGCGTGATCGGCGGCGGAGGTGGACGGACCATTCGTCGGCTGGATTGCACCCATGTCGTATGATCGTCGCGAATTGCCGCGACGTGCGGAAACGTAATCCGGGTTCCAGGGCAGCGTCAACGGCCCGGGAGCGGACGATAGCACGCACCGGGCCGAGGGAGAAGTCCGCCGCTCGGAGACTCGGGGACTGGCTCACTTTGTGAAGCCCGTTGGGCATCGACCCGCTTTCCGGTCTCCGCGAAGCAAAGTGTGCCTGTCCCCTTCTCCCAGGCGGCTTGAACGTTGATTCCCAAGCTCGCTAGCAGAACTGGCGTTGCCGGTTTTTTGCGTGGTCCCGTACACTTCCCGCCCACCCGTCGCCCCGATCGTCCGAATCACTAACCCGATGTGATGATGAATCCACGATTCCAGCTCGTAACTCATTACGCCTGCATCCTTGCCGTGGCCGGAGTCGTGCTCCTAGCCAACCTGGGTAAGGCGCGGCTATGGGATCAGGACGAACCCCGCAATGCCGGCTGCGCGCGGGAGATGCGCGAGCGCGGCGACTGGGTCGTGCCCTACTTCAACGGCGAGCTTCGCACAGCCAAACCCGTGCTGCTGTACTGGCTCATCATGTCGGCCTACGCGCTCTTGGGTCAAAACGAGTTTGCCGCCCGCCTTCCCTCGGCGCTGTTGGGCATCGGCACCGTGCTGGCCACGTATCACATCGGTCGGCGACTTTTCGACTCGTCGGCCGCACTCATCGGCGCCTTGGCGCTGGCCACTTGCCTGATGTTCGACGTAGCCGCCCGCGCCGCCACGCCTGACGCGGCCCTCATTTTCTTCGGCACGATGGCGATTCTCGCGTTCGTTCACGGCACGTTCCAGCCGCGCTCAGACGATGACCTGGAAAGCACTCCCCGGCTGCGATCCCCCGGCCGATTCTTTCCCGCTACTTGGCCGGCCATTGTGCTGATGTACGCGGTGATGGGCCTGGCTGTACTGGCGAAAGGGCCGGTCGGCCTCGTGCTGCCCACGGCCGTGATCGGCATGTTTCTGCTGATTGTGCGGCTTAACCCTTCGCGGTGGAGCGCCGCCAACTCGGACAGCGCGAGCACTTCAGGGAGCACGGAGAATCAACCCATCGACGGCGAGGATACGCTGATCGACTACTCGCTCCCCTCCTCGGCGCGAACCGCCGCGAACGCAATTCCTACCCGATCGCTCCTCGCTCGGCTTGCCGCGTTCATCCGTACGATCCTACGCCCCTTCGCCCCGCGCCACTTTCTGGCCACGTGCTGGTCGATGAGGCCGATCACCGCCATCGCCGTCGTGCTGGCCATCGCGCTGCCCTGGTACCTATGGGTGGGACTTCGCACCGACGGCCGATTCTTGCACGAGTTCTTCCTCAACGAGCACGTCGGGCGGGCTACGTCGTCGTTCGAAAACCATAGCGGTGGGCCGCTATACTACGTGGTGGCCGTGCTGATCGGCACTTTTCCCTGGTCGGTGTTTGCGGCGCCGGTGCTCGTGCACGTGATCGCCGCCATCCGCCGCCGCGACGGTTGGTCGATTGGCTACACGTTCCTCGGTTGCTGGGTGGGCGTGTATCTCGCATTGTTCACGATCGCCCAGACTAAACTGCCCAGCTACGTGACGCCGTGTTATCCTGCGCTGGCGCTACTGGCGGGCTGCTTTCTGCGCCGCTGGACTTTGGGAACCGAACGCGTGGCGTGGCTCTGGCCGCGCGTGGCACTGACGGTGTTGGCACTGGTGGGAATCGCGATGCTCATTGGTCTGCCCTTTGCCGCTCGCAAGTATGTTCCCGGCGAAGAAGGGCTCGCCGCAATCGGGCTGATCCCGCTGTTGGGTGCGGCGATGGCCTGGGGACTGATGGAGTCCGGCTGCCGGCGAACAACTGTAGCGGCTCTATCGCTCACGGCGACCGTTTTCGCGCTGGCCGTGTTCGGCTACGCTACCGTGCGCGTCGACCGGCATCAGAAGAGTCACCTGCTGCTGTCCGCCATCGAGAGGCGAAGCGACGACCCACACATCGCGGCCATCGGCGCGATGGAATCGA
>Ga0315553_10002689_pt1 | contig 14154 bp, 6 predicted proteins | sample SalMarSW160140MG_FD_203099 | JGI IMG/M metagenome (GOLD analysis project Ga0315553, IMG submission 203099) | Salt marsh sediment microbial communities from the Plum Island Ecosystem LTER, Massachusetts, United States - Salt Marsh Sediment SW1601-40 ... | reverse complement strand
GCCCAGCGAATGGGCGTGCAGGTCAGCCGCGAGCAGGTCGAGCAGTTCCTCTCCGGCCAACAGGGCATGGCTCAGCGGATCGACATGCTGCGGGAAGGCCGGGAAGTCGCGCTGGCGTTCGTGTATGACGCCGTGGCCGACTTCCTGCGGGTGATCACGGCCTCAAAGCTGGCCATGCAGGGGATGGACGTCGCTGAACCGCGCGTTCGGCTGGGCGTCCGCGATGCCTACGAGAAGGTGCAAATCAAGCTGGTGGCGCTGCGGGCGGACGATTTTCTCGATCCTAACGAGGTGCTGACCGACGCAGAACTCCAGGAGCACTTCGAGACGTACAAGGACGTGTTGCCGGGTGAGGACGAGCGCCTGGGCTACGGCTACCGCTGGCCCGATCGTGTGCGGGTGGAATACCTGGTCGCGGATATCGACCAGATCAAAGAGGCCCAGCCGGAAACCATGGTCCGACGCGTCGAGTCGCGGGCGCTGAAGTATTACCGCGAGCATCCGGAAGAGTTCACGGTCTCCGAGCCGCCCACGACGACCGCCAGCAGCATGCCCACCACGTCCAGCCAACCCGTTACGCGCCTGAAGAGCTACGGGGAGGTGAAGGAGCAGCTTGCAGACCGTCTGATGACCGAGCAGGCACTAAAGGTGGCCGGGCAACTCATCCAGCGCGCAAGCGAACGCCTACAGGAACCCTGGTACGAGATGCGCCCCGACAAAGATGGATACAAGCAGGCGCCGTCGATGGCTACCGAAGCCGGCTACATGAGCGACCTGGCAGCCGAAATCAGCAGCGAGGGAATTCCGCTGCTGTACCGCTCGACCGAGTTGCTCACGCCGCGTGACACGAGCGAACTGCCGGGCATCGGCATGGCCTACGCACGCGACGAGGAGAACCGCCCCCTGCCGTTTTCGCAGTATGTCTTTCGCGTGAAAGGGCTGGCGGCTGCACCGACGGGCACGGGAGCGTCGTTGAGACTGTCGCCGTACGAGCCCACGCGTTCGCCGCTTCGTGACGGCTCGCCCAGCAATCCCCGCAACTTCTACATCTTCCGGGTTACCGAGGTCAGCCCGTCGCAGGTTCCGCAGTCTTTGGAAGAGGTGCGCCCGCGCGTCGAGGCCGATCTCCGCGAATACAAAGCCTATGTGCAGGCGGGCGAGCAGGTCGAGCAGCTTGCGACTGCGGCCGCCGACTCGGACCTGGCCACAGCCGTGGAGCAGGCCGAGGGCCTGAAAGAGAAACTGGGCGATCAACTCCGCCTGCTCGAACCAGCCCCGTTCCCCCGCGTTCAGCCCTTGTCGATGCAGATGGTTCAATTCGGCATGACGCAGCAGCGGCCGCCACTGGTGACCGGCATCGGCAGCAGCAAGGAGTTTGTCGAGGCGTGCTTCGATCTGGCCGAGGCCGCCGAAAACGGCGAGTCGCCCATCCGCGCGGTGGCGCTGCCGAGGCTGAAGCGGCAAGCCGTGGTGCAATGGGTCGAGACCGAGCGGGTCACCGAGCAACTCTACCAGGAACGTCGCGCACAGGTCGCGCAGACACTCCAACTGGAAGTGGTGCGAGCCTTCCGCAACGACTGGTTCGCCTCCGAACGCATCCGCGAACGAACCGGATTCAAGCAGATTACAGAAGAAGAGTAGACCGCACGAAGCAGGATCCAAGCGGGTCTCGGCCGGCCGCGGGCCGCTGCCGCTGAACCGCCGGGCGCCGGCGACGTAACTCCTTGTTGATAAAGGTTTTTTGACGCCTCCAGCCTCCTCGGGGCGGGATAGACGCCCCAATCGGCCTCGCCCGGCGGGCCCGTGCCCACACCTACCGAATCGCCGGGCCCCAACCTCGATGGCGTGCCCGCGGTTTGCCCTGGTGCTGGCAGACAATCCCCAGACAATCACCCACTACAGGGCCTTTCAGTGCATGGTCGCCTGCCGACGGGCCATCTTTCTCGGACCTATAACGCTCGCAATCGCAACCAAAAGCGGCGCTCGTCCCCCCAAAGCACAAGCCGGAGCGGCTATAATATGCTGTAGATGCGGGGATCGGTGTCTGTATGTCCCCGCACATGTCGTGGTCTGACACCGCGGAGGGGAAGTCGGTGGACCCCAGGTACTGGGCAGCCGCGTTGACTGTCTGGCTGAGCGCCTTGCCGGCGCCGGCCGACGAGTTGCTCGTGCCCGCTCCCTATCCGGCGATCCAGGACGCCATCGATGCGGCCCAGCCGGACGACACGGTCATCGTCAGCCCGGGCACCTACCGCGAGCAGATCCTCTTCGGCGGCAAGAGAATCACCGTCCGCAGCACCGACCCAACCGACCCGCTGACCGTCGCCGCCACCATCATCAACGCCGACCTCGACAGCGACCCCAACACGCACGAGGGCGTGGCCGTTCGCTTCGACGGGTCGGAAGGACCGCAGACAATCCTCAGCGGATTCACCATAACCGGCGCCGCCCACGACGGTGACGGCGGGGCCATATATGTGACCTTCGGCTCGCCGACAATCAGCTATTGCGACCTGATCGACAACTGGTGCCGCGATATCGGCGGCGGCATCGTCTACCAGAACGGGACAATCGAGTACTGCCGGGTCATCGGAAACGTGGCGAGAGGCGGCGGCGGACTGGGATATTGCAGCGGTGTGATTGTCGGCTGCCTGATCGACGACAACCACACAATCTCCAACGGCGGCGGGCTCGTCGGGTGCTACGGGCCGATCACCGACTGCATCGTTCAGAACAATTCCACCCAGCGAAGCGGCGGCGGCATGTATCTCTGCACCGACGCAATCACCGGCTGTGTGATCCTGGGTAACCAGGCTCAATCGGCGGGCGGCATGGCGGCGTGCAACGGCTCGATCAGCAACTGCATCGTCAGCGGCAACACGTCCGACCAATACGGCGGCGGGATCCGAAGCTGCTCGGCGCCGATCACCAATTGCCTGATCGGCCACAACACCGCGGGGATCGCCGGTGGGGGATTGGCCAAGTGCGACGCGATCGTGCGCAACTGCACCATCGTCGCCAACCAGGCGCCGCTGGGCGGTGGGTATTACATGGGCCTGGTCGACACCGGCTCGCTGATAAGCTGTATCCTATGGGGCAACACCGCCGCCACGGGTCCAGCCATCGCCCTGGAGAGCAACGCGTATGTCGACGTGGCCTACTGCGACGTGCAGGGCGGGCAGGCGGGCGTTTATTTCCCCGACCCCAACAGTACGCTGGTGTGGGGTGCGGGCAACGCCCAGGTCGATCCGCTTTTTGTCGATCCCGACGGGCCCGACGACGATCCGAACACATGGCAGGACAACGACTATCACCTGACCCCGCGCTCGCCCTGCATCAACGCCGGCGATCCGAACCTCGCGGTCGACCCCAACGATGTGGACATCGACGATCAGCCGCGCGTGCTCTACCTGCGCGTCGACGTGGGCTGCGATGAGGTATCGCCCATCCAGGCCGACCTCGACACCGACGGCGACGTCGACCTGCTCGACGCGGCTGCGGTACTGGGCGCGATGGAAGGGCCCGACCAGCCGCTGCCCGATCCAGCCACCGACCTGGACGGCGACGGCGACGGCGACGTGCACGACGCCACGATCCTCTTTCGCTTCTTCACCGGCGAGCTGTAGTCATTTCGCCAGCTACACGCTGTGCGTACCTCGTCCATCGGTTTCGGTTATGCTTCCGCGTAGCGATCGCGGGAGAGCAACATGACCGTCAACTGGCCACTCATCGATGCCGCGGGGGACAAGGCGGCGTCTGAGCGGGCGGCTCGGCGCCTGTGGTCGATCATGCGCACCGGCCCGCCCGAAACCCGGCGAAGCGACATCTACCGACTCGTCGACGCACACCTGCAACCCAACGCGAGCGCCCGGCGACGCCCGATCGCCGATGAGCTGCTCGGCGCGGCACCGATCGGGCAGGCGCCGCGGGCACTGATCCGCCACGACGTCGACAGTTGGCACGGCATGCAACAGTGGCAGCGGTGGGAAGAGCAGACCGGCCTGACCGGCGTGTATCTGCTCCGCGCCCCGGCGCCCGAGGGCACGCGGCTGGACGACGGTTCGACTGCGAGTTACCTCACGCCGCCGCCGGACTATGACGTTGAGGACGCGACCGTTCGCGAGTGGGCCCTGGCCGCTCTGGAGCGTGGCTCTGCGGTCGGACTGCACTACGGCTCGGCCAGGCCGCAGATCGTTCGCGCCGAGAGCCGACGGCTGCGCGACGCGCTAGGCCTTACCGGCCCGCTGCCGGCCAGCGCGCATTGGCTTCAGTCGAGCGGGCTCACACTTTGCACGCTCGACGAGTTGGGCTTCGGCTGGGACTTCTCGCTGATGGATTACCTTTCGTACGCCGTCGAGCCGATCCCACCAGGTCAGCCGCGGCACCCTGGGTTCTTCACCGGCACGACGCACCCGCACCGGCTCTGGGACCCACAGCGAGGCGACTGGCTGAAGCTGCTGGGCGTGCCCGGAGGATTGGAGGAGGTGTTCGTCGCCGGTGACTGCCCGACCCGCCCGACGCCGTCAGATATCGACGCGTATATCGATCACTTCGATCGACATCGCGGCGTGATCGTGCTCCTGTGGCACGGCGAGCGCTTCGATCTGGTCGAACATTTCGAACGACTCATCGATCGCTTGCGCCAGCGCGGTTTCGCATTCGTTACGACGACGGATCTGGGCCTGCCGATCACACACGCGCCCGACAGTATCTTCGACCCGCGAGCCTGATATCCGTTCGGTAAGTGACATGCCCAAGCGCCAACACGGACATGGTTGGTGCGCCTTTTCTGCCCCCCCCTCAATGCGACCCGACGAAGGTACGCACGGTGGGCCGCCGACTCGTTATGACTCGTTATGCGGTTGCTGTTGGGCAATTCGGCTGAGTTCTCGCAGATGCCGCTCCAGCCGGAAAAAGACGATCAAGACCTCCAAAGAGACCCGTATTGCGAGTAAACCTAGGGCGAAGATCAGCGGCGACAGCAACAGCATTAGAACTCCCCCGCCTACCGACTCTGCGAAACCCCCGACGATCTGTGCGACCACGAGGACGATACAGGCAACGACTCCCAGAACATAGGCCACCTTGATCAGGTCCGGCGTAATCAGCTCTTGAAAGCCGGTGTCGAGCAATTTCGCGGCGCGATTCCTGATCTTTGCCATTATTCTTCCTCCCATCGTGTTCGGTAGGGGCGGAGGGCACGGTTCGACGACGGAACGACGCTCGCCGTGCCACCGCTCCAGAGGGACTTCAAAGGGAGTGCGGCTTGCCGCACGCGTCGCAGATTACTTTAATCGAAAAAGCTGCGAACGCCACCTCGTGCTTGGCAAGGACTGCCGTACTCGCACAATCACCGCTCTCAAGAGCGGTGGCACACCCGCGGGGACCCGTGTGACAAGACACCCTCGGTTGCAGTCCTCCTGATAGACAGGTCGTTACCGGACCTTCCTGCCCGGTCCGCCGGCCGCCCAGCCCTGTTCGCCGGGGCGCACCTACCGTGGGCAAAGTCGGTCAACCTGCACCGATAATCTGCCGATTCCTGCGTGGACAGCGTCGTCTGATACGTAGGGCCGGCGGCGGCGTGTCTGCCGGCCAAACTCCGCCCCGCGCGATGAGGTCGTAGCATGCAGGCCATTCATAGCTACAGTGTTGCCCCCGCCCTTCCGGAGAAGCTGCTTGCCCTCCAGGAACTCAGCCGCAACATGTGGTGGTGCTGGTGCCCCGAGGCAATCGAACTGTTTCAGCGCCTCGATCGCAAGCTGTGGGAGCAGAGCCAACACAACCCCGTTCGCATGCTCGGCGCGATCGATCAGAACACGCTCCGCGCCGTCGCCGATGACGAAAGCTTCATCGCGCACCTGGATCGGGTCCGCGAGCAGCTCAAAGACTACCTCTCGCGCCCCACATGGTACAGCCATCTGCCGAGTCATCCCGAGGACGCACGGATCGCTTACTTCTCGGCCGAATACGGCATCCACGAATCGCTGCCGATCTACTCGGGCGGGCTTGGCATGCTCGCCGGCGACCACATCAAGTCGGCCAGCGACTTGGGGCTGCCGATGGTCGGTGTGGGACTGCTCTACCGGCAGGGCTACTTCCGTCAGTACCTCAACGCCGACGGCTGGCAGCAGGAACTCTACCCGGAAAACGATTTCTACCAACTACCGTTCGATCTTGCCCAAACGCCCGATGGGCAGCCCGCCAGGGTGCAGGTTGAACTGCCCGGCCGAAACGTGCAACTGGCCGTCTGGGTCGTCCACGTGGGTCGTGTCCCGGTCTACATGCTCGACAGCAACTTGCCCGAGAATCGCTGGGAAGACCGAACCATCACCGCCCAACTCTATGGTGGCGACGAGGTCATGCGGATCCGCCAGGAGATCGTGCTGGGCATCGGCGGTATCCGCGCGCTGCGAGCAGTCGGCATCAAGCCAACGGTCTGCCACATGAACGAAGGCCATTCAGCCTTCCTCGCCCTCGAGCGGATTCGGCTGACCATGCAGGAGCAACAGGTTGGCTTTGCCGACGCCCGCGAGGCCATCGTGGCAGGCAACGTGTTCACCACCCACACACCGGTGCCGGCCGGCAACGACCGCTTCGGCCCGCAATTGATGGACGACCATTTCCGCCAGTACTACCCGCAGCTTAGCCTGAGCCGAGAGGCGTTCCTCGCCCTGGGCCGCGAGAAGCCCGACAACGACCAGGAGCCATTCTGCATGACCGTATTGGCTCTGAAGCTGGCGGCACACCGCAACGGAGTGAGCAAGCTGCACGGCGTGGTCTCGCGGCGGATGTGGCAGAACGTCTGGCCGCAATTGCCCCAGCAGGAAATTCCTATCACGTCGATCACCAACGGCGTACACATTCAGAGCTGGATTTCGCACGAAACCGCCAGCCTGCTCGACCGCTATCTCGGGCCCAAGTGGTCGAGACAGCCCGAAGAGGCGGCCGTGTGGCGCCGCATGGACCAGATACCCGACACCGAGATGTGGCGGACCCACGAACGACGGCGGGAGCGCCTGGTGGCATTCGCCCGACGACGTCTGCGAGCGCAACTGCAACGGCGCGGCGCGCCGCAGACCGAAGTCATCCAAGCCGACGAAGTGCTCGACCCCGAGGCCCTTACCATCGGGTTCGCCAGACGTTTCGCCACCTATAAGCGCGGCACCTTGCTCTTCCGCGACATGCAGCGACTCGCGGCGATCCTGTCGCATCCCAAGCGGCCGGTCCAGATCATCTTCGCCGGCAAGAGCCACCCGCGCGACGGCGGCGGCAAGGACCTGATTCGCCAGATTATTCACCACGCGCGCGAGGAGCCGTTCCGTCGCCGCGTCGTGTTCCTCGAGGATTACGACGTCAACGTGGCGCGTTACCTGGTCCAAGGCGTCGACGTTTGGCTCAACACGCCGCGCCGACCTCTCGAGGCCAGCGGCACGAGCGGCATGAAGGCGTCGGCCAACGGTGCGCTCAACGTCAGCACCCTCGACGGGTGGTGGTGCGAGGGCTACCAGCCTGAAGCGGGCTGGGCCATCGGACGCGGTGAGGAGTACACCGATCACGACGACCAGGACGAGGTCGAATCGCACGCGCTCTATGACCTGTTGGAGAAGGAAATCATCCCGCTTTTCTACGAACGCGGCAGCGACGGACTACCTCGCGGCTGGATCGCCAAGATGAAGGCGGCTCTGAAATCCCACGGCTCGTACTTCAACACCAGCCGCATGGTCCGCGAGTATGCCGAGCGATGCTACCTGCCGGCGGCCATGCGCACCCGTGAACTCCAGGCCGACCACCTGGCCCGCGCCGGCGCCCTGGCCCAATGGCGAAGCCATCTGGAAGAGCACTGGGCCAACATCCACATAGACGACGTCCGATTCGGCAACGGCGACGCGATGAAGGTGGGCGATCAGCTCGACGTCGAGGTGGACCTGGAACTCGGACCGGTTCCGCCTGAGCACGTGGCTGTCGAACTGTTCGAAGGTCCACTCGACGCGTCCGGGCACATCCGCGAAGGCCGGGCAGTCCCCATGCAGCCGACCGGCTCCAACGGGACGAACGGCGAATTCACGTTCGTCGGCAGGATCCCCTGCCAGACCAGCGGACTGAGAGGCTGCGGGCTTCGTGTGCTGCCCAACCACCCCGATCTGGGCGACGCACCGCTCCCGGGACTGATTCTCTGGGCGTCGTAAAGCCGTAAAGGTTCAAAACGGCGATCCGTGTCCCGCGCTCGCCCGCAACCGAAGACACCGGCGAGCCCCACATCGTGACCGCCGGTCGGCGCACACCACAACCTGTCGCGCGCCGAAACAGGGCCGGCGCCTACAACAGCGCCTCCTCCTCGACCACGTCCTCAGGCTCTACCTCTACAGGTTCCGGCGGACTCGCCTCGGGCTTTACACACTTGTCCTGACCCACCAGCACGACGTGCTCTCGGCCTCCCAGCAGCCGAGCCGCCTGCTCGATGAACTCGGCATTCGGAAGAACCGCGCCGCCCTTACCGTTGCAGCGAACAATCACCTGCAAACCGTCCGACGTGCTCATTTCCAAAAACAGCGGACACTCGCCGGGGTGCTCGCGGCACACCGCCCCCAGTTCGTCAAGCATGGCGCCGTCGACCACCGAGCAGTTGATCCGCAGCATCACCCTCACGGCGAGTCTTTCATCCGCTTCGTCCAGGCCGACCACCTCACTCACCCGAAGGCTGGGCTGCTCGCGACGGCGGTCAACCCTCCCTCGGACAAACACTACCACCTCCGGCTTGATCATCGCCCGATACCGCTCGAAGTCACCGGGAAAAACCACCGCTTCGACCGACCCTTTCAAATCCTCCAGCGTCACAAACGCCATCTTCGCTCCGGCGTTGCGGCCCGACTTGGTCACGGTGGTCCGCGCCTTGGCGATCATCCCGCCGAGCACCACCTCCGCGTCCTCCGGCAGGGCGCCCAGGTCCACCGTGTCAGCCGTCGTGTACTTCTCCAACTGGTCCGCGTGCTGCGAAAGCGGGTGGGCCGTCACGTAAAATCCCAACGTGGCCTTCTCGTACGCCAACATCTGCGATTCCGACCACTCGCTGGCGGGAATCGCCTGACGCGAGACGCTCGACTCCGCGCCAAACGCACCGAACAGGTTGCCCTGACCGCTGCGGCGGTCCCGCTGCACCTGCCCGCCCATCGCCAGCGCCTGGTCCAACACCTCCATCAGCGCACGCCGCATCGCCCCGGTCCGATCGAACGCGCCGCACTTGATCAAAGCCTCGATGGCCGAACGGTTGACCGCACTGTGATCCACGCGTTCACAAAAGTCGTAGATGTCCTCGAACGGCCCGCCTTCGTCCCGCGCATCGATGATCGCGTCCACAGCCTTGTGGCCCGCTCCTTTGACGGCCGCCAGACCGAAACGAATGCAGGGCTGCGCCGCATCCGCACCGTCCGTCCGCCCCGCCTGACCCGCAGCCACCACCGTGAAGTCGACGGCCGAACTGTTGATATCCGGCGGGCGAACCGCGATCTCCATCCGCCGACATTCCCCGATGTATTCGACGATCTTGTCGGTGTTGTCCATCTCGAACGTCAACAGCGCCGCCATAAACTCCAGCGGATAATACGTCTTTAGATATGCCGTCTGATACGCCACCAGGGCATATCCCGTCGAGTGCGCCTTGTTGAAGGCATACCCCCCGAACCGCAGAATCTCCTCGAAGATCGCCTCGGCCTGCTCGCGCCTGACCTTGTTTCGCTCGCATCCCTCGATAAAGGCCTCGCGCTGTTCCTCGATCATGTCCGTGCGCTTCTTGCTGATCGCCTTGGCCAGCCGAAACGCCTTATTCAGCGCAATCCCGCCCAGCCGGTTCACCAGGCGCGATACCTGTTCCTGATACACCATGATGCCGTACGTTTTCGCCAGCACCTCCTTCATGATTGGATGCGGCAGGTCCCACGGCTCGCCGTGCTTGCGGGCCACGTAGGCGTCGATGTTCACCATCGGGCCCGGACGATACAGCGCGTTGGCGGCGATGAGATCCTCAATTCGATTCGGCTTCATCTTCATCAGCACGTCGCGCATGCCGCTCGACTCGAACTGGAAAATGCCCTTCGTGTCCCCGTTGGCAAAGAGGGCATAGACCCGCTCGTCCTCCAGATCCAGATTGTCCAACTCCACCGCCACGCCGTGGTTCCGCCTGACGAGTTGCCGGGCACGCTCGATCGTGCTCAGCGTCCGCAAGCCCAGCAGGTCGATCTTGAGCAGACCCACCTTCTCGACCACCGTGCCCTCATACTGCGTCACCACCACGTCCGAGTCGGGCGCCCGGTACAAAGGGGCAAACTCCTCCAGCGGCTTGTCGGCCACCACCACCGCCGCCGCGTGCACCCCGGCATGCCTCGCCAACCCCTCCAGGCGCTTGGCATAGTCGATTACCTGACGAACCGTTTCGTCCTGCTCGTACTGCCGTTTCAGTTCCGGCTCCTGGGCCAACGCCTTGGCGATCGTCATGTTGACCGTGGCAGGCACCATCTTGGCGATACGATCGGCCTCACTAAGCGGCACGGCCAGAACGCGGCAGACGTCGCGAATGGCTGCGCGGGCCTTGAGCGTGCCGAACGTGATGACCTGCGCGACGTGACCGTACTTGCCCCGGACGTACTCGATCACCTCGCCGCGACCGTTCTGGCAAATATCGATGTCGATGTCCGGCATTTCGTCGCGCTCGGGGTCCATGAACCGCTCGAAATACAGCTCGTAGCGCAACGGGTCCGGCGCCGAGATCCCCAGGCAGTATCCCACCACCGTGCTGCACCCGCTGCCCCGTGCCCCGGCTGGAATCCCGCGCGATCGGGCGTATTCCACGATGTCGTGCACAATTAAAAAGTAACTCGCGAAGCCCTTCGACCCGATGACCGACAACTCGTATTCAATGCGCTCCTTCAGTTCCGGCGTGACGTCGCCGTAACGCCGCTTGGCTCCCTCGTACACCCGCTCGCTGAGGAACTGCCGATCGGTCTTGCCGGAAGGGGGGCGAAAAACGGGCGCGTGCCGTTGCGTGAAGTCCAAATCCAGGTTGCATGCAGCCGCCACCTTCACCGTGTTCGCGCAGGCTTCCGGCACGTCGCGGAACAACTCGTACATCTCCGCCGCGCTCTTGAGGTACAACTGGTCGGTCTCCATCTTCATCCGCTCGGTGTCCTGGAGCGTCTTGCCCGTGTTGATGCAGACCATGACCTCATGAACCAGCGCCTCATCCTGCGTCAGGTAATGCACGTCGTTGGTGGCCAGGACATCCAGATCGAGCTCGTTGGCTAACACCACCAACTCGCCGATCAAATGCTCCTGCTCCGGCAGGCCGTGCCGCTGCAACTCGACGTAAAAATTATCCTTACCCAAAAGATCGCGATAAAACCGCGCGGTCTCGCGAGCGCCCTCCGCGTCGCCGGAAACGATCTGAACCGCAAGCTCCGTGCCCATGTGCCCGCTGATGCAGATCAGCCCCTCGGCGTGCTCGGCCAGCACCTGCCGGTCGATCCGCGGGCGGTAGTAAAACCCCTCGAGGTAGGCGGTACTGGCCAGCTTCAGCAGGTTCTGATAGCCCTTGCGATTCTTGGCCAGGACCACCAGGTGATAGCTGGCCTCGCTCATGCCTCGCGCTTCACGCTCACGCCGATCGCCCGGGGCCACATAGAACTCGCACCCGATGATCGGCTTGACGCCCGCCCGAAGCGCCGCCGTATAAAAATCGATCGCACCGAACAGGTTCCCGTGATCCGTCACCGCCAGAGACTTCATCCCCAGCTCCCGGCAGCGGGCCAACATGTCGCCGATCCGGTTCGCCCCGTCCAGCAGACTATAATGTGTATGGCAGTGAAGATGCGCAAAGTCTTTGTCAGACATTATTTACAGTGCTCCCAGCGACGTGCGGCAACCGCGCCCACCCGTCAAAGCGATGGTACAAATGCCTGCCGGAACAATCAATCCGACCCAACGACAGCCGCATCCCCATTCCAGGCAGCGCCCGCGTTGACCCGCGCCCCACCCCTCGTAGAATCTCATGGCCGCAGTTCGTAGGGCTGGCAGAAGGGACGTTCAGCGTTTGGCACCTCCGGCAAACCACATCCAGACAGCCACCCCGTTGCCTAAACAGGACGACGTAAGCACGGCTACGTTCATCTCAGCCGTGAGCGAAAGGCCGGCCCCCCATGGGCTTAGCGTCGCCTGCACCAGTAAGCAGCTCGTCCGCCTGTTTTTCTTACGCGTCGGATCGGTCGAGTACGATAATGAAGTACAGGCCCAGCAGTTGGAGACCGCCTACGCAGAGCTGAAGGCGTACAGCGACGGCACCCGGGCCGATCTGCGGCGGGCCAGCCAGATCCAACAGAACCCGCTGGCGCCCTTGCGGGGCCGAGACAGGGGGGCGAAAGCCGACGTGATGCGACGGACGTCGCGCTGTGGTATAGTCCGAGGGAAGATGCGTTACGTAACACCATACCCGATAGGTTGCTCCACCGTCCTGCGAGGCGCTGTCGTCGCCGCCGCCATGCTGATCGCCGGATGCGCCGTGCCCCAGGGCCGCGGCAAAGGCAAAGAGATGAATCTGGTGGAGTCGGCCTCCGGACGGCATTACTGGCTTTACCTGCCGGAGCGTTACCCCGTTGAAGCGACGCCCGGCAAGAGCGGCACCCGCTGGCCTCTCGTGGTGACCCTGCACGGCATGAAGCCGTTCGACAGCTACACGGCCCAGATCCGCGAGTGGCAGCAGCAGGCCGACGCCTATGGCCTGATCGTCTGTGCCCCCGATTTGCATACGTCTGATCTCTTCATGGAACTGCCTCTCAAGCGCGTCCACTCCTACGTCGAACGTGATGAGCGGAACATCCTGAACATGATGGATCAGGTTCTCCGTCGAACCGACGCCGACCCGAGCCGCGTGCTGATCACAAGCTGGTCATCAGGTGGCTATTTGGCGCACTACCTGCTCAACCAACACCCCGAGCGATTTACGTGTCTGGCCGTGCGGCAGAGCAACTTCTCGTCCTACATTCTCGAGCCACGACAAATACCCAAATACCCGCGATACCCCCGCACCCCCATCGCGATCTTCTTCGGTCAGAACGACTTCGCCATATGCCGCAGGGAGTCCAGAGAGGCTATTGTCTGGTACCGCGAGCGAGGGTTTGAGCAAGTCGAAGCCTTCAGCGTCGAGGGCCTCGGGCACGAACGGACCCCCGAGACCGCCGCCAACTTCTTCGCACGCGTCTGCCAGTTGCAGCCGTTGGACAAGGCGCTGGCGCAGCGTACGCTCGCCCGCGTCCGCACGCAGCCGGTGGTGCTGGCCTCCGCCGAGCCCATGCCGAACTCTACACCTGCGACGCGCCTACCCGCCCGTCCGCGGTCCGACCAGCCCACAGCAAGAACGCAAACCAACGCGCCCACCTCGGTCTTGCCCGACGCAAGACGGACGGCGCAACCTGTGGTCAAGGCGCAGGACGTGCCCGGCAAGGCCCGACCTCAGGCCCCCGCCATACCGCCGCCCCCCAGCCGACCACCCGGCAATCAGCCGAAAGCCCCGCCCCCGCCGACGAAGAACCAATCCGAGATCAGCATCGTGCTCAGTTCGCCCGGTGGGGTCGCGCCGTTCTACCTGCACTTCAGCGTGCAAATCCCTCAGCGCCTGCGCGAAGGGGCCGATTGTCTTTGGCTGCACAACGGCGAGCCCGTCTGCACGGGTACCGAAGGACGCAAAATCCTGCGCACGCCCGGCCAGCATCGCATCGAAGTGCTGGTGACCACCGCCGACCGGCGCGAGTTCCGCGCACGCCAAACCGTCATTGTCCAGCCCAAAACCCCGCCGGCGCAGCGCTAGCGCCGTCCGCCCCTGTGCAGCCTCGATGCCATCTTGGTCAAGGGCTCGATGCCCCGCGGGCCGATCGCCATCACCACGTTGAACAGCCCGCTGATCACCTCCACGAAATGCAACATCTGCTCCAGCCGCTCGCGGTACACCTTCGCCTGCTCACCCTCCCGATGCCGCGCGCCCGACGGAACCATGTCGCGACAGCGCGTGATGGCCTCGATGATCGGCTCCAGCTCGCGGCGGCGCCGGTGACGGGTGATGGCTTCGAACATCTGCCATGTGTCGGTCTCGGCCTCGAAGTACTCCTTGCGGTC
>Ga0315553_10002688_pt1 | contig 14161 bp, 9 predicted proteins | sample SalMarSW160140MG_FD_203099 | JGI IMG/M metagenome (GOLD analysis project Ga0315553, IMG submission 203099) | Salt marsh sediment microbial communities from the Plum Island Ecosystem LTER, Massachusetts, United States - Salt Marsh Sediment SW1601-40 ... | reverse complement strand
GAGCAGTTGCGCGACGAGATCCGTCGGCACGACTACCTCTACTATGTACTGGCCCGGCCGGAGGTTACCGATCGCCAATACGACCGGCTGATGGAGCAGCTCAAGCAGCTTGAGGCCGACCATCCCCAACTGGTCACGCCCGACTCGCCCACCCAGCGCGTGGGCGGCGAACCGCTCGAACAGTTCGCGTCGGTCCGTCACGCCGTACCGATGCTCAGCATCGACAACACCTACAACGAGCAGGAGCTGCGCGAGTTCGATCAGCGTGTACACAAGGGGCTGGGCGGCGACGAATACGCCTACCTGGTCGACCTGAAGATCGACGGGGTGGCGGTGTCGTTGCGCTACGAGCAGGGGCGTCTGGTGCTGGCGGCCACCCGAGGCGACGGCGTTACCGGCGACGATGTGACGCAGAACATTCGGACCGTTCGCGGCGTACCCATTCGTCTGATGGGTCCAGGCTGGCCGGATGTGCTGGAGGTCCGCGGCGAGGTCTACTGGCCCCGGGCCGACTTCGATGCGTTCAACGCCCAACGCGAAGCCACCGGCGAGCCGATGTTCGCCAACCCGAGAAACGCCACCGCCGGCACGCTGAAGTTGCTCGACAGCCGCATCGTCGCCCAACGCGGCCTGCGTTTTATGGCCCACGGCTTCGGACAAGTCGATCCGCTCGACGCCGAAACGCAAAGCGCCCTATGCAGCATGGTCGAAAAGTGGGGAATTCCGGTCATGCCGCAGCGGCGGCTTGCCCGCGACGTCGAGCAGGTCCTTGCCCTTTGTCACGAGTGGGACTCAAAGAGACACGACCTCGACCTCGCCACCGACGGGCTGGTGATCAAGGTCGACCGGTTCGACCAACGCGATGCGCTGGGCGCCACCAGCAGGTACCCGCGCTGGTGTATTGCGTTCAAGTTCGCCGCCGAGCAGGCGCAGAGCAAGCTGCTCGAGGTACAGTGGCAGGTCGGCAAGCTGGGCACGCTAACGCCTCGCGCGGTAATGGAGCCGATGCAGCTTTCGGGCACGACGGTGCGGCACGCGAGCCTGCACAATTACGAACAGATTCAACGGCTTGGTGTGATGGTGGGCGACTTCGTGACGGTCGAAAAGGCCGGCGAGATCATCCCCCAAGTCGTCGGGGTGGTCGAGGCCAAGCGCCCGCGCGATGCCAAGCCCATTCGTCCGCCGACGCAGTGTCCCGTCTGCAAAGGGCCCGTCGTCAAGGACGAGGGCGGGGTGTTCCTGCGGTGCATCAACCCATCGTGCCCGGCCCAGTTGAAGGAACGTCTGATCTACTTCTGCGCTCGGGATCAGATGGACATCGAGGGCGTCGGCCCGGCGCTGGTCGACCAGCTCGTCGACAGCGGGCTGGTCGCGGAATTCGCCGATCTGTACCGTCTGGCCGACCGACGAGAGGAACTGCTGAATCTGGAGCGTATGGCTGCCAAGAGCGCCGATAACCTGCTAACCGGCATCGACGAAAGTCGTTCGCGCGAGCTGTCCCGCGTCGTGGCGGCGCTCAACATCCGACACGTGGGAACGCGGGCGGCCCAGATCCTGGCCGAGCACTTTGGCACGATGGACCGTATCGCAGCAGCCGGCGTCGAGGAGCTGGAGGCAATTCCGGAGATCGGGCCGGTCATGGCCCGAACGATTCACGAGTGGTTCGCCAGCCCGGCCGGCAAGCGCACGATCGAGCACCTTGGCGAGGCCGGTGTGAACATGAAGCAGCCGCGACGACGGGCGGCGGGCAACCAGCCGCTGGCCGGCAAGACCGTCGTCGTCACCGGAACGCTCGAAGGGTTCGGCCGCAAGGTCGTGCAGGACCTGATCGAGAAGCTCGGGGGCAAGGCCACCGGGTCGGTCAGCAAAAAGACGGATTTCGTGCTCGCCGGCGCCGACCCGGGAAGCAAACTCGACAAGGCCCGCGATCTCGGGGTCGAGATCATCGACGAGGCTGAGTTCCTGCGTCGGATCGGACAGACGTGATCGGCTGCCGGGCCGATCGGTACGTCGATCATCGCCTTTGCTCGCTTTGGGGGACGGCTTCGGGCGGAGCGTGGTCGTCCGGTTGTTCTGTCTTGCCACCGTTCGTCGTCGTGCGCATGGGCGTTGAAAGGTGTTGCTGTGCCCATATCAATGCAGCCGCGCCGCAGATCAGGGCTATCCCGCTGACCCACTGTTGCGGTGCGAGTTGCTCGTTGTAGATATGCCAGGAGACAGTGGCCGTGATAAACGCCGACGCCAAGCTGGCCCCGCTGCAAATGGTCACGCCCAGTCGGGCCAGCGCCATGTAGAACAGCACGTGCGCCGTCGAGATTCCCACCAGCGCCGAGATCACCAGCAGCACAAAGCTGCCCAACGGCATGGTCGTCGCCTGACCCGGCTCGCCCAGGACGAACATCAGGACTAAGGTTCCCACAGCCGTGTAGCACCCTATCAGGGCAAAGGCCGACCGCGCATCCACGTCGCGCGTCGACCATCGCACGGTCACGCTATAGAGCCCCCACATCAGGCTGCACGCCAGCGTCAGCAGAACACCGACCAGGGTGGCCCCGCCCTTCAGGGCGCCGCCGTAGATGCTTACCCCCACAAAGCCGCTCATCGCCAGCGCCAGTCCCAGCCAGAAGCGTCGGCTGCCTATCAGGCCTCGCTCGTCGGTGAAGATGAGCATTGCGGCGATGATCGCCCAGATGACGTTCAGACGGATCACAAATGCGATCAATCCCGGATCGATGTAATAGGGTGCCCACGCCCACAAACATTGGCCGGCCAAGTTTACCGATGTAGGCACCAGCGCCCGTACGTAAAAGCGTCTTGCCCGGCGGCCCTGGCGGAGCAGGGCGACCAGCCAGGGGAGCCACACGAGCATGGCCAGCGGATAACGCAGCCCATTGGCTGTCCAACCGTCAATGAAGGCGGTGAAATGTTTCAGAAACAGCGGCACGGCGCTCCAGCACAGGACCGCACCGATCAGGCACAGAGTGGCTTTGAGGTCGAACCGTTTCGGCTCCTGCGTCATGCACCCGCATGTACCGAACTCGTTGCCTGCTGGCAAGCCACGCGCTTACCCGCTGTATAGAAAGGAAGAGACCGGGGCCTGGTCAGCCCCGGTCTCTCTTGATTGCACTACCGCCCCCCTGGGGTGCCTCCATCGCCTAGAGCAGCGACAGAATAGAGGCCGTCTGTTGGTTGGCCACACCGAGCAGGGCCATCGCCGACTGGAGCAGGATGTTCTGCCGGCCCAGTTCTGCGGTCTCCTCGGCATAGTCCACGTCGGCGATCTGGCTTCGGGCCGAACCCAGCGCGGTCTTCGTGGCGCTGAGACTATTGACCGAAGTCCTCACCTGCAAGCTCTGGAACGCGCCGACGCGTCCTCGGGCGACGGCTACCTGGCCGACCGCCTCGCGGGCGATGGTCAGTGCCTGATTGGCGTCGCCGGTCAGCGAGTTGGTCCCGCCGCTCTTGAGGCTCGAAAGGTAACCCAACGTCGCGGTGCCCAGCTTGTAGCTCATCGGCGACTCGATGCCGATCGTCGCCCGCGTGCTCGACTGGGTCCCAAGCTGGAACGTCGCACCACCGCCTGAGATGCTGATCGTCGCCGTGTCGCCGACGTCGTTTCCGGCGCTGGTGATACTGAACGAGCCACTGATCCCGTTCGTGTTGACCGAGATATCAAGCCCGTCGCCGGTAACCTGCGAGCCGTTGACCGTGGCGACCGCATCGATGCCCTCGGTTCGCGCCTGATCGCCGAAGTTGGTCGAGTCGCCACTGAGGTTCTGCACCGACAGGAACGCGTCGCTGCCGTACTCCTGACTGATCAGGTGCAGACTGCTGTTAGCGGCTGCGGCCGACGCCACAACGCCGGTCTCGGTGGTCACCGCGTTGATCGACGCAGCTACCGAGGAGAGTGCCTCGCCAGCCGCGATATCAATCGTCGCTGTTCCCAACTCACCCGTGATCAGAATGGTCGTTGCGCTGCTGGCCGAGGTGGTGGCGTAGCCCGTTTTCTCGGCCTTGGCCGCCGCGGTGTCGACCTCCACCGCAACCGTGCTGCTGTCCTGATTGCTGCTACGGCTGTAAACGTGAACGTCGCTGACGTTGCCGGCTCCGGCTGTCACCGACGTGCGGATGGCCTGCGAGCCGTCCAACAGCTTCTTGCCGTTGAACTGGGTGGTGCGAACGATTCGGTCGATCGCGCCGATGGCCTGGTCGATCTGGGCCTGGTTGGCCGCGATCTCCGCCTGGCTCAAACCGCCCGAGCTGGTCGAAGCCGATGCCAGCGACACGATCTCGTTCAGCAGCGTGCTGACCTCACCCATAGACGCATCGGCCACGCCCAGCATGGCGTCAGCGCGCTGGCCATTGTCGATGGCCGCCTCGGTCGCCTTCAATTCGGCGTTCAGCCCTTGCAAAGCGATCATGCCCGCCGGGTCGTCCGCACCGGTATTGATTCTTGAGCCGGTGGACAGGCGGGTCATGGACAGGCTCTGCGCCATCGTAATCTGGTTGATCTGGTTCAGCAGGCTCAGCGTATTAGCGTTGAAGATTGTGAGTCCCATCGTGTCTCTCCTTCTTGGAGCTTTGGCGAAAGCAAAGAGATTCACGGGGAACTTAAGATATAAAAAAACGCTGAGCAAATCCGTCTGAGAAAATCGTTGTGATCGCGGCATTGGCGACTCGGGCTCCCCGTCGGCGCCCTGAGCCCTTGCATTAACGGTCGTGCGTCGCCAGACTCAAAGGGCACCCGTTGCCGAGGGTGCCGGTAAAACCGTCGGTTATCTACGCTTGGACACGGGAGAGCGTTATGGACCTCCGCCAGGAATTGAGCGAGCAGATGAAAACCGCCCTCAAGGCCGGTAGCAAACAGCGATTGAGCACGGTGCGCATGCTCCTGAACGAGCTGAAAAATGAGGACTTGCAGTCCGGTAAGCACGCGGACGACGTCTCGGTGTTGCGGCGCTATGCCAAGCGCCTGACCAGATCGATCGAGGAATACCGGCAGGTCGGTGCGGCCGATCGTGTTGCGGGCCTGCGTGAGGAACTGGCCATCGTGGAGGAGTTCCTGCCCCAGGTGATGGGCGAGCAGGAGTTGGGCGAGGCCGTCGACCGGCTCCTGGCCGAGCACGGCCTGACCGGACCCAGACAAATGGGCCAGGCTATGGGGTTGTTGACCAAGGCCTATCCAGGTCGGGTCGACCCAGCCAAGGCCCAGCAAATCCTCAAAGCCAAGTTGACGGACGCGTGACCACGGCGACAATGACCCGCGGCTGCACCGGCAGTGGCAGGGCATCCGGATCCGTACGACCGGACGCAGTGGACACACAGGAGACCGAAACATGATTAAGTCGATCAGTTATTGGGCGTTCCCCCAAGGGATGGCCGGCACCAAGAGTATCGAGGACGCCTTGGTCGAAGCTGCCAAGGCGGGCTTCGAGGGCATCGAACTGTGTATCGCGCCGGAAGGCGAATTGACCCATCGCACCAGCGAGAAGCGTTGCGATCAGATCCGGGCCGCCGCGCGGAAGGCGGACATTAAGATCGTCTCGGTTGCCAGCGGGGCGTGGTGGGGCATGTCGCTGACGGATGCGAAGGCCAGCGTCCGGCGCAAATCGCTGGCGTTTCTCAAGGACGCCCTGCGCGTCACCGGGCAGCTCAAGGCCGGGGCCCTGCTGGTGGTGCCGGGTTGTGTCCATGCCGATTTCATTCCCAACTGCCCCCAGGTACCCTACGACGAGGCCTATAAGACCTCGCGGGCGCAGATCCGGGCGGCCCTGCCGACCGCCAGAAAGTACCGGGCGGCCATCTGTCTCGAAAACGTGTGGAACAAGTTCCTGCTCAGCCCGCTGGAGATGCGTGACTTCATTCGTGGGTTCAAGAGCCCCTGGGTCGGCTCGTACTACGACGTGGCCAACAACGTCCCATATGGGGTCAGCGCCGACTGGGTCCGCATCCTGGGCAAAGCCATCAAGCGCGTGCACTTCAAGGAGTATCTCAAGAGGCGCAATCCCGACGGCAGCGTGACCTGGACGGGGTTCCCCGAGGGCTTCGAGGTGCCGCTCGGCAAGGGGCATGTGGACTTCCCGGCCGTGGTTGCGGCGCTCAAGAAGGTCGGCTACAAGGGCTCGGTTACGTATGAGTGGCTGAACCTCAATGACGATCCCAAGGTCGTTAATCGCTGTAGTCGCGAAATGGATCGCGTCCTGGCGTAACCATAGGTAACCCAGCCGCGGCGCTGTCTGCCGGCGACCATGACCGTATAGAAGACCGAACGGCCCTGTTGCGGGGCCGTTCACATGTAGGTGCAGTATGCAAATCTCGCTGGCAGGATGGAGCATCCACCGTCGGTTCCTTCACGAGGACAAGCCGCTCGAACTGGTCGAATTCCCCCGCGTGGCCGTCGAGGAATTTGGGATCGACATGATCGAGCTCAACTCGCCGTTCTTCGTGTACCGCGATCCCGACGCGCCCGCCAAGAGCAGCATCTCGGACGGCTACATCCACGACTTGCGGAAAGCCGCCGCCGACGTTCGCTGCTCGGTGCTGGGCATAGCAGTCGACGGGCACGGCGACCTGGCCGCGTTGGACAAGGGCGAGCGGAAGCAGGCGGTCGAGAACCACCGCAAGTGGTTCGACGTGTGCGCAGCGCTGGACGCCCGGTGTTTCCGGGCCAATTCCGGCGCGAGAGACCGCCCCGACGATCCGGACGCCATCAAGGCATGCACCGAGAGCTTCGCCGAGCTGGCCGCACGGGCCGAGACCTACAACCTGGTCGTCCTGATGGAAAACCATTGGGGCATCAGCCAGAATCCGGATGTGATGGTGCAGATCGTCGAGGCCGTCGGATCAGAGCACGTCCGGCTGCTGGCCGACTTTCTCAACTGGCCGGACGGGGTGGACAAGCTTGCGTCGCTGGCCAGGATCGCGCCGTATGCATACGCCACGCATGCCAAGTTCCTCAGCTTCGACGCACAGGGCGAGTGCAACGAGATCGACGCCGGCAAGGCGATGGACATCTTCCGGCAGGCCGGCTACGCCAGTCCCTTCGGCATCGAGTACGAGGGTAAGACCGACGACCACGAGGGCGTCTTGCGCAGCAAAGACCTGCTGCTCCGCTACGCGTACTGACGGGCCAGTGGCCGAGGCAGCGGTTCGGCCGGCATCCTTGCCGCGTTGATCCCTGGGGCGACATTCCACTAGAATGGCCGCAACGGGCGTATCGGCGGGGTAGAGGCCCCGCTGTTTGCTGATGTCTGGCCATGAGACTGCGTTCCTGCCCATCCCGACTGCGGGGATCGGTGGCGATCCCCGGCTCCAAGTCGCACACCATCCGTGCGGTAGCCATCGCCTCGCTGGCGGAGGGCTCCTCCCGGATTGAGGCTCCGCTGGATTCACTCGATACGCGGGCGGCCGTTGAGTGCTACAACGCTTTGGGGGCGCGAATCCGCACCGACGACCTGCACACGTGGCACGTCAACGGAACGGGCGGGCAGGTGTCACCCCCCTTGGACGTGATCGACGTAGGCAACTCCGGCACCACGCTCCGTGTTGCTGTATCGTCTGCGGCGCTGCTGCCTGCCGACGGGGGATCTGCCGTGTTTACCGGCGACGAGCAGATCCGACGCCGCCCCCTCGAGCCCCTTCTGGCGAGCCTTCGGCAGCTCGGGGCCTCCGCCGTCAGCACACGGAACAACGGGTGCGCCCCGGCCGTGATCGGCGGACGACTCCGTGGCGGAAGCACGAGCATCGAAGCGGTCACCAGCCAGTATCTCTCCAGCCTGCTTATCAACTGCCCGTTGGCGACCGAGCCCACTGAGATTCTCGTGACGAAGCTCAACGAACAGCCCTACGTGCAGATAACCCTCGACTGGCTGGATCGGCAGGAAATTCGTTACACGAACGAGAACTTCCAGCGATTTGCCATCGAGCCCCGTCAGCGCTACCGGGGCTTTACGTACCGTATACCGGCTGACTTCTCGTCGGCTACCTTCTTCCTTTGCGCGGCGGCGATTACCGACGCCGATGTGGAAATCCTCGGTCTGGACTTCAGCGATGTCCAGGGCGACAAGGCCGTCGTCGATTACCTGCGACAGATGGGTGCAGAAATCGACGTCACGTCAACCTGCGTCCGCGTTCGCGGTGGATCGCTTCGCGGCGTCCAGCTCGATCTGAACGCCACTCCTGACGCCCTACCCGCCATGGCCGTCGTCGGCGCCGTGGCAGAGGGCACGACCAGACTGACCAACGTGCCGCAGGCACGAGTGAAGGAAACCGACCGGATTGCTGCGATGGCTGGTGAGCTGGCCAGGCTTGGCGTGTCCTGCACAGAACTGCCGGACGGCCTGGTCGTCGAACACTCACCGATCCGCGGAGGCCCGGTGCACGGACATGATGACCACCGAGTGGTCATGGCCATGGCCGTCGCCGGTCTGGCCGCCAAGGAGCCTGTTATTGTCGATACCGCCGAGTCCGCGGGCGTGACGTTTCCCCAGTTCGCCTCGTTAATGCAGGACCTCGGCGCCGACCTGGAACTGATCGAATAGCACTTGTTGGAGGAGGCCCCACCATGATGGGCAACACGTTTGGACGCCTGTTTCGCATCACCACCTGTGGCGAGTCATACGGTGGAGGACTTGCCTGTATTGCCGATGGTGTGCCGCCGGGCATGAAGCTGAACGTCGAGCACATCCAGGCCGAACTGGACAAACGGCGACCGGGCCAGAGCAAGCTTGACTCACCGCGCAAGGAAACCGACCAGGTTCAGGTCTTCGCGGGACTGCTCGAGGGCGTGACCACCGGCGCGCCGGTCGGCATGATCATCTACAACGTGGATACGCAGAAGATCCACGTCGACCAATACCGGGCGGTGAAGGACCTCATCCGACCAGGCCACGCCGAGCACACCTTCTTCCTCAAGTACGGCGAATGGGCCGACTGGTGTGGTGCCGGCCGGGCCAGCGGACGCGAAACCTGTGCCCGCGTCGCCGGCGGGGCCGTAGCCAAGCAGATCCTCGCCCGTGAGGGCATCGAAGTGCTCGGGCACGTCGTCGAATCGCACGGGATCAAGGCCGCACCGCTCACATTCGAGCAGGTGGCCGAAAACTACCGCAAGAATGACTTGAACTGCTGCGACCTCCAGGCGGCCGAGACCATGATCAAGGATCTGCTCAAGGTCCGCGAAGATGGCGATACCTGCGGCGGGGCCATCGAGGTGATCGCGCGAGGTGTCCCCGGTGGGTTGGGCGAGCCGGTTTTCGACAAGCTGCGTGCCGCCATTGCCCACGGGATCATGAGTATCGGCGCGGTGACGGCGCTGGAAATCGGCGGGGGTACGGCGGCGTCGGCCATGTGCGGCAGCGAATGGAACGATGAACCCTACCTCGACGAGAACGGCGTGGTGCGGTTTCGCACCAACTATGCAGGCGGCATGCTCGGCGGCATCAGCAACGGCGACGAAATCCGCATCCGGCTGACCGTCAAGCCCACACCCACCATCTCCAAAAAGCAGGCCTCGGTCGACATGGCCGGGATGGCGCAGGCCGAACTGGCGGCGATCACCCGGCGGGACGTCACCATCTGCCCGCGGATCTACCCCGTGGCCGAGGCGATGGTGGCAGCGGCGATCCTCGACGCGATGTACATGGCCAAGGGCTTCGAATACTTCGCCCGGCTGCCCGAGAAATGGCACGAGCAGGCCGCTCCCAAAGCCGTCAGCCCACATGACGAGATCATCCAGCGAGCGTTTCGCAAGCCCGATGTCGTCGCCGGTAGCCGCTGATCGCTTGCCGACCAACCTGTCGAAACCTGTCAGGCGAGCCGCCCGCGGCGCCGCCGGCGCTGAGGCGGCTGGCCCAGACCTCGCAGGCAGGACGCCCCGGGCCGAATACGATCTTCTGGGTCCGCTCATAACCCTCTTTTTCTCAGTGCCTTAGAGCGTTCTCAGGTTTCCTGATCTCCGAAGGCGATCCTGCCTTTAGGGCTGGCCGACCGGCGGCCGATAACAGGGTTATGGACCCACCGGGCGGCGAAACCTCCACTCGCTTCGAGGCAGGTGACCTGCACCGCAAGATCATCGATCTGTCAGCCCTGCGCCAGGTGGTGCAGACCGCACGGCAGGCAGGCAAGACGGTCGTCCACTGCCACGGTTGCTTCGACATCTCTCGCCCCGGCCACGACGGGCGCCACCGCCGGCGGTGCCTGCGACATCTGTCATATAGATGAATACCCAGGAGAGTATCATGAACGATCCAACCTGCTCCATCATCATCGCCACACGAAACCGTAGGGACGTTCTGCTGGCCAATCTTGAAGCCCTGTCATCGGCTGCTGAGGGATTGGCGGAAATCGTCGTCGTCGACAATGCCAGCGAGGACGGTACAGCCAAGGCTGTGACCAGCCGTTTTCCGCAGGTGCGTCTCGTCGAGTTGGACCACAACGACTACGCGGCTGCGCGGAACGCGGGCGCCGAGACCGCGCGGGCGCCCTACCTTGTCATGCTCAACGACGACAGCCTGATCGACCGCGGGAGTCTTCAGGCGATTCCGGCCGCGTTTGACCTCTGGCCGAATCTCGGCGCGTTCGGATGCCTCGTCTGCCGAGCAGAGCGGCCTGCTTCGCGTGGGAAGCGGGCGAGCAGAGCGGAGTCGTATGAAACGGGAGGACTGCCCGGAGTCTTCATCGGCTGCGGCGCAGCCGTCAAGCGTGATGTCATGCTCGACCTTGGGGGATACCCCCAAGACTTCGGCTCCTACGGCGAGGAGTACGATCTCTGCTGCCGTCTCTGGCACGCCGGGCAGACCGTCGTATGGTTCGACGATATCAGAGTGACGCACCAGCGCTCCGAACGCGGGCGTGACGCCAACCAAATGCTGCGGCTTCTCACGCGCAATAACATCAGGTTGTGGGACCGATACGCGCCCGAGCGACGACGTCGGGCGATGATCGAGCAAACTGTGGAGCGATGCGGCCGAATCGCACGAAATGAAGGCGCGATGGTGGGTTACGAACACGGCCTGCGAGAGGGACGCGACTGGATCAACAACGCCGGCGCCGGGCGGCAGCCGCTCTCAGAACAGCAGTTTCGGGCGATGTTCGGCATGAACGAGGCCGAACATGTTCTTGCACAGCGAGCCCGCCAGCTTTCCCTCCACCGGGTGGCGCTATATGGCCGCGGTAAGGGGGCCGAGCAGATTCTCGAATGTCTCTCCGAGTTGAACATCAACGCGCCAACGGTCGTCGATCCGTCTGGTGCGGGTCAGACCTGGCACGACCGGACAGTGGTGAGTCTCGACGATGCCGACCGAGGGCGACCCGAAGCGATCGTCGTCGGTTCACTTTCACCGGGAGCGGTCAGGAACCTCGCCGCCGAAGCGCGACGGCTGTTCGCCGATCTGCCGATCATTGAGTGCGTCAGCCCGCTGAAGGTCGATGCCGCTGAATTGGCCGGCGTCACGGCCTGAAGCCGATGAAGCGCCGACTGCTCAGCGGCCGGCAGCAGACCGTCGCCTGGCCATCTCCGCCAATTCCTCGACACAATCTACGCAGAATCCCAGCGGCGGGCCCGTCAGAAGGTTCGCAAAGACGGCGCAGGGCCCTACCCGACTGCCTTTGTACATCACACACCGCGCATGCGTGCAGTGCTGGTGGTCGACGCGGGACAGATGATGATCCCGCGCCGGCACTTCGAACCAGTGCCCTACCTCGTGCACGAGCGTCATGGCCTCGATGACGTCCGGCGTAATCGGCCCGATTTGCCAGTCGAGCGCGGCCTGCCGGCTGACGCACGCCACCGCGACCGGCCTGGGTGCATTTTCGTAGTGCATGAAGCCGAACGTCGCATCGGCCACAGCGAACTGACCGACCTCGATCAACACCACGGCCGGCTGGGTGGTCTCCGGCATGACGGCCAGACCGGCCGCGATGATTTCATCCGCGGTCAGCCGTCCGTCGGCGGGCAAACCAGGATCGCCGCCGTGCAGGACATCCACCTCCAGGCCCATCTGCTCCCGCAACACATGGACAAGCCAGTCGACCGCGTCAGATGAAAGCGGATACGGGCGTTCCGTGACCACCACGCTGATCCGTGTGTGGGAAGGATCCGACCAGACGGAAGAAAGCCTCGCCTGATCGACGGGAAGCTTCACCTCGCTCACCGGCGGCTCGCATTGGTCACAGCCGGCGGAGGCGCCCATCAGCCACCCGCACACCAGCACAGCCAATCCGTTCCGCACCCTCGCGCCCCACATCAGGAACTCCGTCCTCGGCACCCACCTCTTCACACGTCCGGCAAAAACATACTACCTGGATGGCCTTCGTACTGCCACGGATCCCTGTAAGAACGAGGCGGCGAGTGCGACCCGCGTACGCTGGCGACTGCACCTCCTCGCGGCTACACTAGGCCGACTTCGTGTCGAACGGAGCTGACGGATGCGCTTGTTCAATGCGTTGATCGCTACGGTTGTCGTGATCCTGTCAGGAATCCTGCTTTGGGACCTGATGCAGGAGAAGCTTACCTATCCGGGCAAGAAGGTAATCATCTATGCAGGCATGTTCGGCCCGGGTGAGCCCATGCAGTTGTTCTACGCCGGACCGCCCGCCAACGTGGCCCCGAAGCATCCGTTTGGTGAAGGCGCCGTCGAGCACTGGCACGCGCTGCGGGCTGCGTGGCCCGAGGTCGACGCCGCCTTGGCGAAAGGCTACCGGGAATGCTTCGGCAGACCCTTGCCCCCGCCCAATGAGCCCGATCCGCAGCTCGTCGAGCAGTATCGCGGTCTGAAGCTGGACTATGTTCGCCGGCTCGCCTCCGCACTGGGCCGCCTGGACCGCACCAGTCGATTGAGCCTCTACCGCGCATTTGCCCGGGCGCACCCCCGGTTCGAAACGCAGATGATTCTGACTTTCGAGCGTCTGCACCCAGCCTACACGATCGGCGCCTTCGAGGATTTCGAGCGACTTCATCCGGAGTATGCGGTCGCGCAGCGCTGGGACGGGCGATGGGTGCTGTCGGCCAATCGAGGACGTTTCCTCACCGGTTCCGACGTGCCCGATCTGATCACCGGCTCGCAGGCCGAGCTGCGCATTCTGATGCGCGAGAACTTGGCCCTGGCGCTCGACCGGCCCCTGCCGCCGGGTCCCGGCATCAAGCCCGAGTGGGTTGAGAAGGGCATACTCGACAGCGAAACGGCCTACGACGATCCGGATCGCGCCCTCAGGAGCGAGTTCTACGACTGGGTGATCGATCGCGCCCGTTATGAGATCAGCCTCGAAGACCGCGACGTCAGCGGCAATCCCTATCCAGTGGGCCAGCGGGTTGTGTACCTCCTGCCGCGCATGGCGCAGACGACGGTCGTGTACTATAACCGCGTCCATTTCAAGATGATCGGCCGAGACCCCAACGACATCCCCGAAACCACCGCCGAGTTCGAGCAGATCTGTCGGCAGGTTCTCGCCGTCGGCAAGGAACCCATCGCCCAGGACGGCATGACCTACGTCACCGACTGGTTTGGCGAACTGGTCACCCGCATAATCGGCGATGATATGTATCGCCAAAGTGTGATTGGCGGGCTGCCTCGATTCGCCGGGCCCGACGCCGACCCGCGATATATCGAGATTGCCCAGCGGCTGCGACGTTGGCGCGACGAAAACTTCTGGATGAAGGGCTTCTCGGCCAGCAAGTGGCCCGGGGCCCAGCGCGACTTCGGCACGGGCCGATGCACCTTCCTGCACACCGGTACCTGGCTGCCCACCGAAATCGCCGGGACCCGAAGCTGGGATCCCGACGTCTTCGATCTAGGCTGTTTCTTCTTCCCACCCGTAGAGGGCGGTACGGGCGATCCGTACAAGATGAGCTGCCACGTTCAGGGCTACGCCGTGCCACGCGACGGCGACGAACACGAGGGCGCCGTGTTGCTGCTGCGCTACCTGACGGCACGAGCGCAGAAGGCGATGGTCGAGAAGCTCAACTACATCCCGGCCGTCAAGGGCGTGGCGTTTCCTGCCGCCCTGCGGGACATCGAGTCGCGCATGGTCAACGCCTCGGCGGACGATTTCGTCAGCGAAGGTCCGCCGTGGTACTCGCCCAAATGGTCCAAGTTTGTCTTCACCGAAACGGCAAACAGGTTCTTCGTAATCCGCAGCGATAATTCCTCACCCGAGGAATTCGTCG
>Ga0315553_10002685_pt1 | contig 14164 bp, 12 predicted proteins | sample SalMarSW160140MG_FD_203099 | JGI IMG/M metagenome (GOLD analysis project Ga0315553, IMG submission 203099) | Salt marsh sediment microbial communities from the Plum Island Ecosystem LTER, Massachusetts, United States - Salt Marsh Sediment SW1601-40 ... | reverse complement strand
CTTTCTCTAATTCAAGGGAGTCTAGTTGAAGTAATGCATCCTTTTCTAACCTTTTATATTCTTCTGCTTTAATTTTCCATTTATTTACTTCGTCGAGATCTACATTATCTTTGTCTTCTAAGGCTTCGACCTCTTTAAATCTGCATATGTCGGTTAAAATTGAATACGATAAAGCCAATTCTCCCCATTCGTTCTTTTTTTTAAGTTTTTCAACACGTTTTTCTAATCTTTGAAATTCCTGATTAGCATAATGAATATCGATAAAATCTCCAAACGCATCAACAGGTTCTGATATCGAATTGACCAGAACCTCCTTTGTTAAGCCGCAATGACCGCATTTCACCGTAGCAGTCACACTTTTTCTAATATTTTCCACTTTTATAGATTTTTCACCGCAATTTGGGCAGGTGAAAATCTTTGGAACTCTCTTAACTCTTTTGTAGGATTGTTGCTTTCTTTTACGTCTTCCCATCGAATTTCATACTCTAAACATTTTTTTTAAATTGCTAAGTTCCTCAATCAATAAGTGATTAGAGATCAAAACTAAAAAATTTTCGCTTTTTTAATTGTAGAATAGAGGAAACCGAAAGATTTTTTAGGAATGATTAATTAGTTCAATTACTCTTTTTAGCTGAATTAAATGATTGATTTTTAATAATGTAAGTGGATTTTAGGTATGGAGCATAACAAATTGTCATTGGAATATGATAGGAATTTAATTAACAGTATACTAAATAGTATTAATACGAAATATACGATTCTCTATTTATACATAATTAGAAAAGACTTATTTAACAATTTAGATGAGGATTTATTAAATAATTATGAAAGAATAATAATCTTGGATGATATTTATAAAAATAACATTGAAATACTCTGGGATCAAGAATTTATTGAAATGGTTATAGATTTAGGACTATTTAAGAATATTAGAAGCTATAATGAGTATAGACAAAAAGATGATGATTTTATTTTAAAAATGGGAGAATATACGATAACTACTGAAAAAAATACAATATTAACACCAAAAGATACACTTTTCCAAATGATTACAAAGAGATTTAAATCATTATCTTTGAATGATTTTGAGTTAGGTCTTACTAGACTAAAGGAGGTAAGGTGTGAGGTGAGTGGGATTGTACATCACTTTATATATGAAGTTGGAGATAATGACTATATTTTATCTGATGATTTTTATGACATCTTAGATAAATTTGGCAATATTTACCAAGCTGTTAAAATCGAGCCTACCTCTGATGGATTACTTGAAATTTGCAAAGAAATTAAGGAGAAAATTGTTAACATTGTAATGATTTTCGACCCAATGTTAAATAATAAGACAGTTATTGAGAAACTCACTAAAGCTTTAGAATTTAATAAAAAAGAAGGAAAACTCGAAATTACAGAAATCGCTCTTAAGCTTAAAAGCTTCGATAAGAATATTATACTTTCAATATCAAATATAGATTTTCAAATATTACGTAATTATCAAGACGAAATGGAGAGAATTAATAAACAATTAATAGAGATTAAATCAAATTATACTGGAAATCAGGATTATCTTAAGTTTCTTGAAAAAATCCCATTAGAATTCAAGGGACTTCAACAAACTTTGATAGAAATAAGAGATAATGCAGTAGGAGCAAAAAAAGCAGTAACAGAATTAGAAAATAGAATAAAATCAGGAGTATCTGGTGAATTTGATATTTTGCATGAGAAGAAGGAAATTTTATATCAAGAAATTGAACTTAACCCTTCAATTGACTCATTACTTCAAGCTTGTAAGGAAATTAAAGATAAGACTGTTAATTTTATTAGAATTTTTAATCCTATTTTGAATAATATGGTTATTATAGGAAAAATTAAAAAATCATTAGAAAAAAATGAAGATTTTATTAACCTTAAAGAAAAAGAAACACTAGAAATAGCAGAAATTTCTATCAATTTAAGATTTTTTCAGAAAAATATTCGATTACTATTATCAAATTCAGATTTTCAAATATTAACAAACTATAAAGATGAATTGGAAACAATATTTAAAAAATTAAACGAAATTGAGTCAAGTAATACAGAAGATGAAATTTCTCAAGATACTTTAAATGAAATGAGAGAAAGTATTATAGGAGCAAGAAAATCGGTTTTAGATATAGAAAAAAGAATGACAAGTTTAATAAATGACAAATAAAAATGATAAAAATGGAATGTCCATCTTGTAAAATTAAAATGGAACCATTAGTTGCTGGAATTTTTCAATGTCCTCAATGTAAAAAAATAGTTAAAGAAAAAGATAAAGAAGCTGATACTCCGGCTGAATTAAAAATAGAGGAAGGAGATTTTCAAGATGGGGGATATTTTCATAAAAAAGTTAGCATAAATAAGAACTATGAAGTATGTGAGAAAGGGATTACTATAAGTAAAACAGAAAGTCGTCTACTTGCAGCATTGATTTGTCATAGTTCTTATTTGAAAGAGGAGAAATATGTTAGATTGTCATGGTGGAAAAATTCACAGCATTCAGGTATGTTTAAAATTTATGATAAAGATGTACTTAATAATATTATTATTGCATTGGAAGAATTTGAGGAATCTTTCGATGATTTTTGGACTTGGAATGGAAAGTATGGAAAACAAGAGCCAAAAACAGAAAAAGAATTAGAAAAAGAAAAAACTTTAGAAATTATAAAATATAGAATTCTTGAAAATAGAACATGTCCAAAATGTTCAAATAAAATGGAAAAAAAGAAATCCCATTATGAGTGTCAACACTGTGGAGAAATTGTTATATTAGAAGGATATGATCAACCAATATTCAATATTACTCCAGCAGATCTCGATTTACGCTTTCATGGAAATTTTCCAATAAATTACTACTTACCCATAAGCGGTATAACTGTAAAATGGTTGATGGGGGAATGGAAAGCATTAGTAGTTATCTATTCAAAAGACAATCCAAATAAAAAATGGTTAAGATTTTACTGGTGGGCACGAGATTTAAGTACCTTTTTAAAAAATGGACAAAGAGAAATGGCAGAAGGGACTCAAATGGGTTGGAAAGCTCAAAAAGGTATGGCTTCCCCAAATATTTATGATAAGAAGCTTATTAGACCTCTAATTAACGCTTTAAAAAAAATATCAATTGAACTAAAATGGGAAAATAAATAATAATGAGGAAATTTATATGTCAATTCTAGATTCTAAATGGGAGGGATTATTAGAAGCTTTTTCTGAAGGATTAGAATTAGCAATTGAAGAATTGAAGAATAAAGATGTTGAAAATATCCCTGGAGCTAAAGATGCCCTATTAGATAGACTAAATGTTATAAAAATCCAATTTACTCGAAATAAAGGAGAGCTGTTCGAAAGAGTTATAGATAACACTATTCAAAATGCCTTCTTTCCAGATACATCCAATTTTGCAGAAGCCTTTGGTAAAATCCTTAAATCTAGAAACCATGAGCAAGACTTCATTATTAACGAATTAATTAATGGTTTTGTTACCTCAAGAACAAAAGCTATTGCTTCATATGATCAGGGACCAATAATAGATAGAATGGTAGAAGCTTTCGCTAAAAGGAATGATTTTCATATTGTTGATCACCAATTTTATGCAATGTTTGGAGACCCAAACAAACCTCGAAGCCATATTGAGAAAAGTCTTAAAGAACTTGTCAACCTGTTTGGTTTGGTTTCAGAAGAATTCGAAATAGATAGAGATCTAAGAAGAAGCGAAAAGAAAAAATATACTTTTTATACTTTTCCTCCAGATATATTGAAAATTTTACAAGAAAAATATATAATTATTGAAAAAGAGAAAGGAATTTTTGTGAAAGCATTATTAGAAATGTTACAGAACTCAAAAAATGCTAAAGCAACAGAGGTAAAAATTGAAATTAACGTAAAAAGTATGAGATTCATAGATAATAGAAAAGAAACGAAGAAAAATGATGACACTGAAAAAAATGGGGATTATCAATATGAACAATTTAAAGAAAAGAAACTCCAGATGTTTAATTTGGGAAAAATAATTTGGAAAACTAAAAATTGGATTCGTGATATTGATACCAAGAACAATATAGACACATTGAAAAAAAATAGTAGACAAATCGAAGGCACAGATATTACAATTATATTCTATGAAGAAAACGATGATATATTAAAAAAAGAATATGAAAAAAGTTTCAGAAACGAAGAAGGTAAAAAATTTAAAGAAGAATATCTTTTGAGAGAGGCGATTTCCAATATAGAAATTTCCAATATGAAAATTTATATTAATAGCGATCTCTATGAAGATATAGAAAAGGAAATCGAGCTTGACTTGAGTGTTTATAAAAGAGAAAAGAATAAAAATTTAGTATATGCTCATGTTTCAGAAGCCTTTGATAGAAATGTATTCATATGCTTATTTCTAGCAAATATCGCTGTAAATAGAAATAATCTCCAAAAAATAGGAGGTTCTTTCACGATAAATGGTATTTCAGCTATTTTTGCCCTGATCTTTTTATTAAGTTTTATGCCTAAGATTAATGTAGAAAAGAATCATCCAATATTAAAAAATCCTTCCTTTAACAAGCAAAAGATGGATATAATTCCAAAATCTTGGATGATGAAGCAGGTTTTAGAGCCATTATTTGAACCTTTAATAAAAATTATTGCCTACAGGTTAGGTGGAGGGCGTTGGTTAAATCAAATAATCGCCTCTGAAATTAATAAAAAAATCCATAATCAAATAAGATTTCTTATAAAAGATGTTAATAAATGGATTTTAGGTAATTTATGTCGTGTTGAAATTCCAATTTTCGTAGAAATATCAAATATTTTTGCAGAAGTTCCAATAGATCTCGGCATAAATGAGGATTAATTAGGGGATGATGATGAGTAAAAGAAAGTATTCTGAAAGAGGTAAGTCGGGAAGGAGCAGGGAAAAATGGACGGATATTTTACCTAAATATCTGACACATATTAGCCATATGCAGCCAATCCTTAAAGAAACACGTAGGATTATAAATGATTTAGATCCAATAATATTTTTAGAGCCTGAATTAGACATATTAGATCAAATTAGACAAGAAGAAGAAAAAAGGAACACACGTACTGTAAGAGCTTTATCTGAATTTTCAGCTATGTATCGATCAAATATATATGAAATCATGAAAGATTTTATCATAGATTTTAGAGGAAAAATCGAACCAATTGAATTAAAAGACTATATTGTAGATCATCTATATGAAGCTGTGAAAGCATTAAGCATACTAAAAAAAATCACAAACCCAGATCAACGGGATTTAGATAAAACATTTCTTTACCTTCTAGTTAAGTACATCGAAGAAATTATATTTCCAAGAGGTTCGAATTTAGAAAACATATACGGAAAACTACTATCAAATGCAAAAGATTTCTATGAATGCCAGAGACATTTATTGCAAACACATACTTTTTATAGAGAAAAATTAAGAGATCCTGAATATTTCACAATTCCTGGAATTTCTCCCAAAGTGTATCAGATAATTAATACAGTAACTTCATTGTTCAATTTAGAACCTAACTATGGAGAATTTCCTGAACGATCCAACTACGAGATCCCAATGCTTTTAAAAAATGATGTATTTGAACCCTACATTGAATCTGTGGCTCATGCTGAAGAAGAAGCAGCTGAAAACATTGCTGAAAGAATAGGATTAAGAGTGTTGGATGATATATTTCTCGCCCCCAAAGCAGAGTTTGTTGAACTATTGTTAAAACATTCTTTTTTAAGAGAAATAACTCAAGAAGATGGAAAGATACGTTATGTTCCTCAATTTAGTAATGAAACATTATTTTTGTATTATTCTGCTATTGCATCTCTACGACGGGGTTTTCTATCAAAAGAACTGGTCAATTGGATATCAATGAATTTTGCTTTAGTTATATATATGGGCATTTTGAAATGGAAATTATCTGATGATAACATTTTTTATGGAATCTTTAAAGATTTGCAGACTAACGAAAAAATTTTGCCATATTTAATGAAATTATCCAGTTTCCCTAACTATTTAGGGATGGATAAGATGAAAATTCGGGATAGTGCTCAATATAGAAAGGAAATATTCAATTTTATCGGATCTCAAATTGACAATTTACAAGAATTAATTGATGAAGTTTCAAATTATTGTGAAAAAATTTAAAATGAAAGGTAAAATTAAGAAAATATTATAAAGAGATGAGTTAAAATTACTAAAGATATGTATACTCCTAAAGAAATTAAAGAACTACTTGGTAAATATGGTACAGTGTATTTTGAAATAGATATAATTGAAGAAGTAGATGATATAATAGGAAATAAGGACCAAAAAGACAGGCTAGATGATTTTTTTAGAACATTAAATAATTATCGACAATTTGCAGATAAATTAAAGAAAACTAAATTATCACCAAATTTAACAATGCTCTTATATGGCCCTCCAGGTACAGGCAAGACTTCATTAACAAGAGCTTTTGCTCAAAAATATAAGATTCCCGTCTGTATTGTTGAATCTAATAAATTAGTTTCTTCCTTACTAGGTGATACAATTAAAAATATTCAAAAAGTGCTTAAAACCGCTGCTGAAATAGCAGAAAAGAATGGTAATTTCATTTTATTTTTTGATGAAATTGATGCAATTGGCTCCGAGAGATCAAATGTTCATGAAGTCGGGGAAATTAAAAGAGCAGTAATATCTTTTTTACAAACTATTGATGATATTAGTTATAAAGGTCTTCCTTTAGCTATAATAGGAGCAACAAACCATCAAGAGCAGCTAGATTCAGCAATATGGCGACGATTTACATTTCATCTTCAATTCGATTTCCCTAATTATGAATTAAGATCAAAAATAATAAAATCTTTTATATATAGAATTAAGAACGCTGGGATATCAGTTAATGATTCTATTTTTGATGAAATCGATTTAGAATATAAAAAAATACAGTTAATTATTGAAGGAATGGAAGATTTTGACGATAATACTCTTATGATGGAAGCAAAAAAACAAGAAATTGGCGGACTCATAACATTAACTAATGGATATTCTGGATCTGATATTGAGAGAGGCGTGAGAGTAGCATTATTCAAAGCAATCGGGTCGTTTCCTACTATTGAGAAATTAGATTATGATATGCTTTATAAATCATTAAAGTTAGTAGGAGGAACAGCAGTTCATGTTAATCAACAAGAAATTCTCAGCTTCCCTGGTCCAAATATTAAAAAGTTGGATGAAGTTGACGATAAACTAGCTATAACCGATATTAATATAGAATTAAAAAATTTTGAAGAATTAGTGTTACAATCACATAAATTAACACCAATAATGAAAGAAATTAATAATATCTTGGAGCATAGAGAAGGTTTAAAAAATGATTATCATCAACGAATTAATGATGAATTCGTAAACTTTATTACGGCATTAAAAGATTTAAGTAAAATATTAAAAGATAAGAATATTGTAAAAGATTAAATGAAAAAAAGTAGAAAAAATGTTTGATTTAGATTACGATACAAAATATATCTCTGTAGTTATTGATTTTAAATATGATTCTAAGAGTAGTAAAAATATACCTAATGAAATTAGAGAAGCTTTTATGGGGATTTATCCCCCTAAACACCCAAAAGGAAGAGGTAGCCCAATTCTAAGAGATATTAATAAATTATGCAACCCTAATGAAGAAGTTATATTTCCAATCCATTTCTCTTTAATTAAGAAACCCGTAGTAATTAATTTACCTGGTGTAAGAGAATATAAACTCAAAAATACAGCCGTGGGAGCAATAATCTTATATGAATATATTGGAATTCTTGATGATTATAAAAGTTGTTGTCTTAAAATATATGATTTTTTAAAGAAAAAAAAAGATAAACCTAAATGGTATTTAGAAATCACTTCAATTAAATTAATAATAGGTTATGATTTAGAAGATGTCACAAAATAAAAAAATAATCGAAGAAATAGTGGAATATATTGAATCCTCAATTCAAGAGGGTTTAGATGAGGCAATTTTTATTAAAGAATTTCGAAATAAGATAGAAAAATATATGAGTGAAAAACTAAAATGAAAGCTGTCTTAAAACTAGTCAATATTGGACAAAGAGAAGGGGAAGAAACCTGGGAATTTAACAGTGGAGTAGTAACAGAGATTAGGGGTCGAACAGCTGCAGGTAAAAGTAGAATTCTTAAATCCTGTGCTTTAGCGTTATCAATTCCAATAATTTCAGAAGAAATTAGAAATACTGCAATAAGTTTTGGAATTGCTAAAACAGATAATGCAAAATTTTCTCCTCTCTTAAATTCTAATAAAGAAAAAGCTGTTATCGAACTTAGTTATGATGGAGTTAAAAAATCTGTTGAAATAAATCGAGATGGTTCGGAAAAAATTAATACTCCTGGTAACCAGAAATTTATTTATTGTAGTATGCTTGTCGAAAATTCAAAAATACAAAATTATATCGATCTTGGTCTATCTGATTTTTCATGGATAGTGACTGAAATGTCCTTAGCAAAAGACTATGAATCAATAAAGGACATCGTAGGATCTTATTCAGATTTAATTACTGCTAAAAAGGAAGAAATTGAGAAAAAGGAAAAGAATAAGAAGAAATTTGAGGGAGAATTAAAAAAAAATCAAAAGGAACTTAAGGATGTTATTGAGAAAATAAGAATTCTCGAAGCTAATATTGACATGGAGCTCGAAAAAATTGAATCAAATACAGAATTGAAAAAAGATCGGAAGCTAATAATTGAAGATCTTAAAGATAAACAGAAAACACTTTCAGATACTGAGAAGGAATTCCTTAGTTTGAAAAAAACAGTTACTGATTTAGATAAAAAAATAAAAGAAAATAAAAAATCAATTGAAGATGAAATAGCAAATCTGAATAATTTGGAAAATAGGAAAAAAGGATACATGGCATTAGATGTGAGAAAATTAAATAACGAAATAAATCTGCTACATGAGGAAAATGCTAAAAATTTTGAAAAACAAAAACTATTATTACCTGAGATTAGTATTTTAGAAAATAGCAAGAAGAAATATGAAACCATTTTAAAAGAATTAGACAAAACGAAAGCAGATAAAGTGCTCTGTTGGGTTTGTGAGGGAAAAGAAATAGAAAGAAAGGATATTGAAAATGATTTAAAAATTACACAAAATGGGCTATCTCCCAAACATGAAAAATACAAAGAGATAGATAATCAGATCACAGAAAATAAGAGAAAAATAAGTAGTATACAGAAGGATAAAGCAGAATATTCTAAACTTCCTGAAGTAAAAAAAGAAATTGAAATATCCAGAAATAAATTAATTGATCTAGAGGAAGAAAATCGCAGTAAAGTGGAGAAAAAAAATGAAGATGATATGGCAATAAAGAGGGTAAAAAAAAATCTTGAGAATCGAACGAATATAATTAACCAATTAATAGAAGAGAGAAATAAGATTGAAAAACAAATAATTGACGATACTGAAATGAACAAAACAAGGGAAGAAACAAAAAAACAAAATACGAATAAGGGCGCTATTGAAAATCAAATCTCAAATTTAGAATTAGCTATAGAAGAGTGTAAAAATATAGAAATATTTAAAAAAAATCTTGAAATCTTAAAAGCAAAAGAAATTTTTCAGGATTTTCAAGATATTTTTAATAATATTAATTCTCATTTAGAATCGAACATTAAAAAACAAAGAGAAGGAGCTGCTCATAAATTCAATGAAAATATTGAAAAAATTATAGAGGAACTTGAATTACCTAGTTTTAAAAAAATTTATCTAGATCTTGATGATAATAACAAATTAAAAATCATAAGAAAGGGTAACCCTAACCCACAAGCTATAAATTCTCTAAGTGGAGGCGAGAGAGTAATAATTTCATCATTATTACAAATATCTGCTAAAGAAACATATAATCCTGAGATACCCTTTATTGTTGGGGATGATATTATTTTAAAAATGGATGATGATCGTAGAGAAATTTTCTATAATTATTTGAAGAATATTGCCAAAACTAATGACTGGTTTGTGATATTAACTAGAGTTACAGATGAAGATTTGGTAAAAGAAGAGATTTAAATGAGATATAACTCAAAATACATTCTCATAGTCATCGAATTTTCTTACGATTTAAAATTTAGATTTGTGCCAAATTCCATCAGGCTCGCATTTTTAGGCCTAGAAAGAGGAAGTCCAAATATTCCTAAAAAAATCAAAGAATTGAGTAATTGTGATAAAGATATTATTCATCCAATCCATTTCTCTCTTATAAAAAGACCTGAAAAAATTGAATTGCCTGGGAATCGAAATTATAAAATAAAAAATCTTGCTGTAGGAGCAATGATACTATATGAATATTTGGGAGAAGTTAAGGATTTAAAAGACATTCTCAATCTCTTGGATCAATATATTAGAACCCTAAGAAAAACTAAAAAGCCCAAATATTTCTCTTGCGTGACTAATCATGATTTTATCGTTGGAAATCTCTGGGATGATCTTTCCGAAAGCGAAAAGATTTAAGTGTATTACTCTAAATTATAAATAATTATAGGATAACATGATTATTAATTATTTGAAAATTATCAGATACCATAATGAAAATACCAGAAATTTTAGAAAAAGATTTTATTGGGTTAAATGGAGTAGGTAGAGCACAATTAAATCATCCTCATTTTGAAACTTGGCAAACCTTTTTTGTAAACAGTTATGAAATAAAAGGAATTATAAAGATTATAATTTTTTTGCCATGTGCAGCTACCAAACCTTATTATAACTCTCCAATCCATCGAGTTTTCAATAAAATTCTTGACAAATATAAAAATATTCAAAAATTCGTTATATCAAATGCAGGTTTAATACCCTACGAATTTTGTGATCAATATCCATTCGAATCTTATGATTGGAATCCTCTTTTTGAGACAGAAGAAATAAAAAATGAATATATTGAAGTTATTAGTAGAAGGATTTTCGATTTCTTTAATGCTAAAATAATAAATAATAAGATTAGATTCATATCCTATTTAAGGAATGATTCAGAATCGCTTAAATCACTAAAAATTGCATTTAATAAATTAAAATTTAATTTGGAAATAGTATCAATATCCGGAGAGCTACATGAAACGGCCGATACTGATTTATTATTAATATTAGAAGAAAACTTAAAAAAATTAGATGAAATATTAAAATAAGGGATTTTATGGAATATTGGGCAGGAGAATTAGGAAATAATTATATCGAAGGAATACAGCACGGCAATGTTATGGATAGTGTATATAATTTCCTAAAATCTGAGGAGCCCAAAATAAAATATCCATATGAGAATCTGTTTTTAGATAATGGTGCCTTTTCAATATTTAAGAATAACTATAACAAGAAAAAGAATGAAGTACAAATAAATCTTGATAACATCATCGATATCCAAGAAAAACTCAAACCACAATATACGATCCCTTTCGATTATCCATTAGATCCTCAAATGAATATTAAAAATATGGAACAAAATTGGCAAAAAACAGTAAAAAACATTGATTATTGGACTAATTGTACTAATCTTAATCTTATTCCTGCGCTACATGGATGGAACAAAACTTCTTTAAATAAAAACCTTCATTTATTACAAAAAAAAGATTTTGATTACATCGCCTTAGGAAGTGCTTTTATCCTAAAAGAGAAGTTTAAAGGGTTTTTTGGGGATCGCCAACCAAATAAAAACATTTACGAGGCATTTTTATACCTCAGTTCCCTTGGTAAAAAACTAGGTATTGATATCCATGTATTTGGACTTGGAGCTTCTCCATTGACTTATCATTTTGCTGCTTTTTGTGAAATTAAGAGTTCTGATTCTTCAGGTTATAGAAGAAAAGCAGCATATGGAAAAATCATCTTACCCCAAACAGCAGAAAGATATGCAGGAAACGGGAGTGCTACTTTTGGATTAAAAACTAAAAATGGAATAACCTATAACAAAATCTTTTCTAAAGATGAAAAGATAAAATTAGCCGAATGTAAGTGCCCCGAATGCCGAAAAATAACCAAACACGGGTATCGCAGATGGAAACATCTATGTTCTGATTGGAAAATTAGAGCGATTCATAATAAATGGGTTATGGAACAAGAAGAAAAAATATCTCAAGAGTGTATTAAACAAGGTTGGGAGATTTATGAACATTTCATTAACAAAATGATGGAAAAATCTAGTCTAAAAAATTTATGGGAATTTATAAAAAGCACTAAAGAGAGATATTTTTGAAAATTAAAATAATGAAAATTTTTGGAGTAAAAATTCATAAGGCATTAATCTATAATTTTATCTTTGATAATTTTTAATTCAAGTTCTTTTTGTAGAATCTTTTTTGCTCGTGATTCTATGTTTGCTTCAATTGAGGGTATTTTTGTTTTAATGCTGATTATTTTTTCTTCTTGAGTATCTTTGTCCATTTGTAGTTTTAATGTATTTTCACCAAGAGAATTAATATGTTTTTGAATGTCAGTAATTAAATTTTTTCTATTTTTCAGGTCCTGACTTTTTAAAATTTGTTCTTTATTTCTCTTTATTTTTTTATTGATAGGATCTAATTTATCCTGAAGTTGATTAATTAGTTTATTTAAATATTCTAATTCTTTTTCGATATGCATTCTATCTAGGCTATTATTACCACATATCCAACATAAGATTTCTTTTTCTTGTGTCTTTTTCAATTCTTTTAAAACAGCATCAAACCTTTCTTTATCTTTTTTAAGTCCACCTAATTTTATTAGTATATCTTTTTGAGATTCGTATAAAACCTCATTTTTGACTCGAATTTTTTCTATTTCTTCATTAATGAGATTTATATTAATAGTCTTAAGTTCATTTTTTTTGTTATACAACTCACTTAATTTTTGACTATTCTTCATTATTTCATCATCATTTTTATTAATATTGATTTTTATATAGGATAGTTCCTTTTGTAGCTTTTTTACTTTCATTTTACTTTCATTCTGTCTGTTTTTTAAAAGCATTAGTTCTTCTATTCTGTCTTTTTTCATTATTTCTAAAACCCCCCATTTTTTTCTATTATTAACTATTTCTATATTATTTTTAATAATCTTTTTTATACCCTTCCTCATAACATACATAGAAAATAAAAGAAAAACTTTAATTTATATAAGGAAACTTTATTTCTACAGGGTCGTGTTTTCCCATGCTCGTAATATAAGCATGTCCTTGTGGAAGATGTTTCAGGCGTTCTAAATCTTGCTTATTAGTAAAGTAATCCTTCAAGTAGTTGCTCCCACTTCCTTGTGTCTGAAGGAAAATTTTTGTATTACAGAGATCAATGATTTCTTTTTTCACATCCATGATGCTCTGTGTTGCAAATGCTACCCCATAGTCCCTTTTTCTACCGCGATGTACGATTTCGTCTAAGAATTTAACAATGCGTTTTAAATATTCCGAATCTGATTGTGATTTAGATTTGGGAAGTAAACGTTGGATTTCATCCAAATGCAAGAAAACCTTAAGCTTTTCTTTTCCTTTTAAAGCACGTTTATGAAGAATAGCTAATAAATATAACCCAACAATTCGTTGATGTGAATCTCTCAAATTATACGAATTAATTACTGTTATATTACTAGGGATCAACATAGATTCAAAATCAATTGGTTTTACATCAGGCAAATCGAAGATTCTTAGAGAAATGGAATTTAAAGCTCGTTTTATTGCGGATTTAGTTCCAGATGTTGCACTGTATATCTCATTTTCCATATAATAGAAAATAAATTTCTTTAATTCCGGAAGTGTAAACTCCTTTCCCTTATTTTCTTCAATAATATCATAAATTATTGTTTGCAAGGTATCGTGAGATATTGGTGTTAATTCGTGTAAGAAATAAGGTAAATCAATAGGATCAATCGCTTTTAATGTAAGGCAAAAACCTTTATCTGCACCTATATTAATGAACCTGAATTTATTGATGTTAATTGCATTAATTCTATGGAGCTTCATTAATTTCTCTGATCGCCTGTTCGAAGGAATATTAGCTAAATTACTATATTCTCCTTCATTATCAAGAATAATCTGTGCTGGAGAATCTTTCTCTTGAGCAATTAAAAGTGAGAGTACTTTCAATGCTGATGTTTTCCCAGAGCCTTGCTGCCCACTCATGAACACACTTTGATATAAAGTCCTGAT
>Ga0315553_10002684_pt1 | contig 14165 bp, 10 predicted proteins | sample SalMarSW160140MG_FD_203099 | JGI IMG/M metagenome (GOLD analysis project Ga0315553, IMG submission 203099) | Salt marsh sediment microbial communities from the Plum Island Ecosystem LTER, Massachusetts, United States - Salt Marsh Sediment SW1601-40 ... | reverse complement strand
CAATAGCCTGGTCAGCACCTTTAAAATGAAAGTTCTTCAATACTCCTGCAATCCTGCCTTCGAGACCCATGAAGTGAAATCTTTTACCTGTAGGATCGTCAGTTCCCATCATTTTTGCAACCTCTTCATTGATCAGGAAATTACCTGTAGTATCTTTTGCTAGATCGGAGACATATTCTCTTGAGAAATCCCGGCCTGATAAAAGTTCCATTTTCATTGTTTCAAGGTAGTCGTAATCAACTGCATTGGTACCAATCAATACATTCTTTTCCGGATCCTTCCCTTCCCAGTCTGCTCCTCCTGAATTACTGCCCATCCGTACAGGATTGCTCATTGATGCTGTTACTCCCTCAATGAGAGTCTCTTTCAGAAGCTCGTTCTTCAATGAATAGTATTTGGGTTTCATATCCTCGGCCATTGGGATGCACAAAAGGTTTTCCTTGTCAAAGCCAAGCTCTTTATTCTGCAGATGCTTCATCTGCAGGTACATTATTGTTGCCACTATCGCAATGAGTATTGAAAGGGTAAACTGGATCACAACAAGAATACGCCTGAGCCTTCCGTTGCCTTTTCCTGATACTGTCTCTCCTTTAAGCACTGTAACCGGTTTAAATGAAGAGAGATAGAGTGCAGGATATATTCCGGATAACAATCCTGCGGCAACTCCCACAATAATGATGCTGATAATAAACCTGAAGCGTAACAAGTCGGAAAGAATAAAATTCTTTCCTGAAATACTATTGAACAGCGGAAGTGCCAGTCCGACCAGGATCAAAGCCAGTACCAGTGCCATTATAACCAGAAAGAAAGATTCAAGCATAAACTGAATTATTAAAGTCTTCTGACTGGCACCGGCCACCTTCTTGATCCCTATTTCTTTAGCACGGCCTGCAGCTTTGGCGGTTGCAAGGTTGATGAAATTGATGCATGCAATAAGAAGAACAAATACCGCAATAAGGGCAAAGATACTTACTACAATTACCGGACCTTTACTGATTTCAAATCCAAACTGGCCATGGAGATGAATATCCAGGAGAGGGAACAACATGTATTTAGTGATTGTCTCCGGAATATACTCAAGCACAACATCGGTCAGCTTTTTATTGACAGCATCAATATCAGCACCCTTCTCCAACTGTACAAATGTATATATGGAATTACTGCCCCAATGATCACTTATTGCTCCTATTTCTTTGAGGAAAGAATAGGGAATCACTGCTTCAAATGTAAACATTGAATTTCGGGGTAAATCTTTAATTACACCAGTAACCATGAATTGCATTCTATTTTCAAGTGTAAGTGTTTTTCCAACAGGATTTAATTCCCCAAAGTATTTCTCAGCTAATTTCTCAGTCAGGACAATAGAATTAGGTTCGCGAAGTGCAGTTTCAGGATCGCCCAGTAAAAAAGGCAAAGTGAAGATTCTAAACAAACCCGAATCTGCAGCAATAATGGAAGATTCATAAAATACTGTTTCATCCAGGCGGAACAGTATCCTGGGAAGCCTGAAGTACCGTGTCTGTTCCCTGATCTCCGGGATCTTTTCTTTCCATACCGGTCCGCTCGGATGAGGCGTCACTGTTACATGATATCTCTCACCTGAATAGAACTGATCCTCTTCAACCCTGTAAATGCTTTCAGCATTCAGGTTGAATTTTTCATAGCTCAGTTCATCCTGTATCCAAAGAAGGATCAGTAATGATGCAGTAAGGCCGATTGCCAGACCGGCTATATTGATAAATGCAAAACCCTTATGTTTCAAAATGTTACGTAAGGACAGGCGTAGAAATTTTCTTATCATATAAATGTTTTTGAATCATATAAAAGACGTTTTACTGCCAGATTTGTTGCATTCTGATAGAAATAATGTCTTTAGTTTTGGTTGCTTATTATTTGTTACTTGTTTAAATGTTAATGTTAAGTTAATCTTTTAATAATAGAATGAGCATCGAAAAAAAATAAATTAAATTTATTTTTTTAGAAACTAACCTTAAAACAAATGTTTAAAAACCTTCTCAAAACAGCTGTTCGCCATATTCGCAAACATTTTGGTTATAGCCTGCTAAATATACTGGGGCTTACACTGGGTATATCCAGTGCACTATTTCTTATAATTTATATCTCTGATGAAATTAGTTATGACAGATTTCATGAAAATGCTGACAGGATATACCGTGTATCATCAAAGATCACGGAGACAGATGACCAGTTCACATGGAATGTCGCACAGATACCCTTTGGACCACAGGTCGTACAGGATTATCCTGAAGTACAGTCATTTGTACGGTTCATTAACATGCCGCGGGCGCTTTATAAATATGAAGATAAGGAGTTTGTTGAGGAAAATTTCTATTATGTAGACTCCACCCTGTTCGATATCTTCAGCTATAAGATACTCAGAGGTGAGGTAAGATCGGCAATTAAGGATCCGGGTAAAATAGTGCTTACAGAGACTGCTGCAGCACGCTATTTCGGAGATGATGATCCTGTAGGAAAGACTCTTACCACCGGGGATAACACTTTTGAAGTGACAGGGGTGATCGGTGATGTTCCCTTCAATTCCCATTTCAGGTTTGACGCTGTTGCTGCAAGAAATAACCTTCCGAAACAGATAGGGAGCTGGGGTAATTTTGGTGTCTTTACATATCTCCTGATGCCTCACGAAGTCGATGTCGATGCATTTGAAGCCAAAATGCAGGACATGTATGATGCTCATATGAAGACGATATTCGGACCTTTGGAGATTAATATTGAATATATTATGGAGCCGATCACCAGGATCCATTTGTTTTCAACAAATCCAGGAGAACCGGAACCAACAGGCAGCATCACCTATGTATATATCTTCGGTATAGTTGCCCTGTTCCTGGTACTGATAGCGGCAATGAATTATATGAACCTGTCAACCGCCCGGTCCTCCGGACGTGCGCGGGAGGTTGGAATGCGAAAGGTTGCAGGTTCACGCCGCGCTCCGTTGGTGGCACAATTCCTGTCCGAATCGCTTATTCTGACAATTATCTCTCTGATAATAAGTGTAATATTGCTACTTGCTCTTCTTCCGAAATTCAACTTGCTGGCTGGTAAATCATTCGATGTTTCAATACTGTACAGTCCTGTTGTAATCATCTCAGCGATAGGTGTTATACTTATAGCCGGCATAATCGGAGGAAGCTATCCTGCATTTTTTCTTTCGAGATTCAGCCCCGTGACAGTTCTCAAGGGGGAGATAACACAAGGTTCGGCAGGAAGCCTTTTCAGGAAGATCCTTGTAATTGTCCAGTTTACAGTATCAGTGGTAATGATAATATGTACACTCGTCGTATTCAGGCAGCTCAATTATCTGAAAACAATGGACCAGGGATTTAACCAGGAGAATGTATTAACTCTCCAGCTTAACAGAGGTATGGTGAATAAATATCCGGTGCTTAAGCAAATCCTTCTTGAAAATGATAATATTAAGTATGTTACTTCTACCAATACTCCAATGGGCGAGGGTTCGGCAAAGGTAATATTCAATGTTGAAACCGACCAGGGAATGGCACAGCGGGGAGTAAATTTTGCTATTGTCGATCATGATTTTATTGATGCGTTGGGAATAAAGATAATTGAAGGGCGTGATTTTCAACTGGATATGCCTTCAGACACTCTGCTCGCGGTTGTGGTTAATGAGACTTTTGCCAGCAGGATGGGCTGGCGTGAGCCAATTGGCAAAAAAGTAGAGGTGGGTGATGAGAATACTCTTCGTGCAAGTGTTATAGGGATGATGGCTGACTACCACCAGACAGGTATGTATAATGAAATAGAATCTTTAATGCTGCTGTATCGGGAATTGGGTAATATAATTTATGTTAAGCTCAGCGAAAATAATGTTGAACAAACAATAAGTTTCATCGAAACAAAATGGAAAGAGGTTTTTCCTGATCAGCCCTTTTCATACACATTCCTCAAAGAGAGATTTAACAGACAGTTTGAGGCAGATGAAAAACGGGGTCTCATATTTACATTGTTCACCATACTGGCAATTCTTATTGCCTGCCTCGGACTGTTCGGCCTTGCCTCATATATGGTGGAGCAGAGAACCAGGGAGATCGGAATAAGAAAGGTATTCGGTGCTAATGAAGGTGTCATTATAAGGTTGATATCAAAGGACTTCCTGATACTGGTGACTATTTCCATAATAATTGCAGTTCCTGTAGCATATTATTTCATGAGTAACTGGCTGCAGAACTATGTATACAGAACGAAGATAGGTGTACTGATTCTGATACTGGCAGCACTGCTGACAATTATCATTACATTTATTACCATCAGCTACAAGGCATACCAGGCGGCAATCATGAATCCGGCCAATTCAATAAGGACCGAGTGAAAAGATGCTTTTATAGCAATGAATTCACCCTTTATTTTTGCATGTTTGATCAGGAAAAAAGTGTGTAAATATTTAATATATTGTAATTAAATATGATATATCAAAAAAAAAGCGTATCTTGCGCCGAAATTATAAAATAAAATTATGAGTAAAGGAACAGTAAAATTCTTTAATGAATCAAGAGGATTTGGATTCATTAAAGAGGAGAATTCAGAAAAAGAGTATTTTGTACACTCTTCAGGATTAAAGGATATCATTTCAGAAAATGATGAGGTAACCTTTGACGTTGAACAGGGAAAAAAAGGATTAAATGCAGTAAATGTTAAACTTGCTTAGTTTATCTATATTAATCATTTAAGATTTTTGGTCCCGCCAGAAGCGGGACTTTTTTTTGAAATGCGGATCTTGGAGTACAAAATCAGCCAGAGAGTTATCAGATCAATACAAGGGTGATACAGGCAAGAACACTCGCAGGATCAAATAATTAATTATTAATGAAATGAAGAATAACAGTATTTACGATAAAAAACAGCCAGCATTTAAATCTCCTGACCTCAATAAGATGCAGGTAGTTGTTATTGACCACAGAACTAAAATTTATATTGCCCCAGACGCAGATCCTGAGGAGGCAAGGGCCCGATACCTGTCGCGGCGCAGCCAGACTAAATCATAAAACAGATGCTTATCCTGATAACTTCTGATCAGGTCATTTAAATATCTTGCCAAAATTACCCTGAATGCCCAGCGACACAAGTCCCGGCTGATATACAAAATGGATATTATCGGAATTAAGGGGATAGGACAATCCTATTTGCCCAACCGCCTTTATATGGTCCCAACCCAATTTTGCTGTTAGTGCGGGTTCGAACATTATGCCTGTATCTTTTTCGGAGTCCTGGTTAAAAGTAACCACTACAAACCGTGTTGAGATGCCCAGATCAAAAATCTTTGAAGTGACACCAACCGTTGGCTGAAGAAAAAGCCTGGTACATTTGACTTCGACCCGGGAATTCCATATTTCATTTTCATATTCAGCATTTATTTTTCCAAAGCCCACACCTCCGTATGTTCCAAATTTAAATCTTGATGATCCAAAATTGGTATAATAACCAGGGCCGAATTCGAAAAAACTATGCTTATGGTAAAAATCAGAAGTTGAGGATGTATCGGATGTCATATCCAGGAAACTTGCATTGAGCATTATTCCTAAATGATTTGTAAATGCATACGCGAACTGGGGATTAAATCCTGACGTGCCAAAATGAATAGCTGCCTGTATCTCTCCCTGGTTGGTAAGCATAGGCGCATTAATAACATTAGGCACGTAAGCTGGAGCACATGAATTAATTAAGAAAATCGCAGAAGCAAAGAGAAGAATAGAAAATTGCTTTGTTTTCATTACAATTAAATTGATTTACTATGAAAATTTTTGATAATGCAATTTAAGAAAAAATTTCTTTTTAGTCTTTATAGCCATAATGCCTTGATAATGTTTTGAATATAAAAAATAAAACCCAAACATTAGCCCCGGAGGTGGTTCCGCCAAAGATACCCTCATGTTTTGCAAGATTTCTGGCTGTCATATAAGCATGTTCATTCGAAGCAGCTATTTATTACAATCGGTTGTAAAATATGCATTCAGGCTGCCGACACTGTAAAGCGATAAACCAGATGGCGGCGGAAAAGGTGTGGTCCATACACAAACCTGATACAATGATGGCATATGTTCAATACTCAGTATGTATAAAGAGGTGTTATGGGATAGATCAAGCGTGGTTATGTTATTGTATCCGCAATAAAGTGCGCCCAGATAAGTGTTATTAACCAGATCAAGAGTTGTGAGCTGATTTTGAAAACACAAAAGTTGACTTAAAGAGGTATTTTTGGAAACATCAAGCTGGGTAAATTGGTTATCAAAGCAATCTAGTTGGGATAACTTTGTGTTAAATGAGATATCCAGACTGGCTAATTGATTCCCGCCACAATTCAACCTGGTCAATTCTGAATTATTTGAAACATCAATAGAGGTCAGCTGGTTATTACCGCACCATAAGGTCTTCAATGAACTATTATTACTAACATCCAGGGTAGTTAAACTGCAACCACTGCACCCTAAAAATGTTAAGGATAAATTATTTGCCACATCGAGCGATCCTAAATGGTTACCACTGCAATTTAATTCTTTGAGATTATAATAATCAGAGACATTCAGAATTGACAACTCGTTATATTTACAATCCAGGTATTCAAGGGCAGCAGGGGTATCAGGTAGATTTATAACACCTATTTTATTATCATAACATACAAGTTCTTTCAGTAAGAGGTTTTCAGAAATATTAAGATTAGCCAGCTTATTTTGTGAGCAATCTAAAAATATCAATGCCGAATCTCCTGTGAGTTTTAATTTGATTAGCTGATTTTCGTTGCAGTACAACTCCTCCAACTTGCTATTGTAAGATACATCCAGGCTGGTGAGGTAATTATACTGGCAGTCCAGTATCTTCAGATTGAAAAAATTCTGTACTCCCTCCATATTCGAAATATTACAGGAATCAATATACAGGTATTCGATGGCTAAAGCTTCCAGAGAATCGATAACTCTGTTGCCGTCAGCATCAAAACCTCGGGCAATGAGAGCATCCAGAAAATAACCATCTACTATTTTGAATTCCTCAGGTTCCGGTTCCGGTTCTGGCTCCGGCTCTTCCTTTTTGCACTGAATCGCCAGGATTACAGCAAGGATTAATAATATAGACCTAATGATTGACCGCATAATGTACAGATGATAAATTTTGAATATCTGCAAGTTATTATATTTAAACGATAATGTCAAGATGAAGGACGGTACAAGATACACAGTACAAGGTGCAAGGTGCACGACGGTGTAAGGGACTGGTTAGTGGGTCTATAGACAAAGAAGCCTGGTTTGTACTTGTAAATGATTTATTCACTACAATCTGTTGTAAAATATACATTGGGACTCTGACCAACTGACAGCATTAAACCGGCAGGTGGGAAAGGCATTGTCCACACACATACTTTAAAAAGTGTCGACATACGGGATAATGACAGGTATGTTAAGGCACTGTTATTGGAAATGTCAAGGGTGGTTAACCGGTTCCTGGCACAGTTCAGTTCTGTTAATGAAGTATTATCCGATACATCAAGCGCAGTTATATTATTTGATTCACAATCAAAACTTGTCAGCGCAGTGTTCTTCGAGATATCGAAACTTGTTAGCTGGTTAGATCCGCAATCGAGATAAGTAAGGGCTGGGGTATTTGACACATTCAGTGATGGTAACCTGTTTGAATAACAATACAACTCGAGCAATTGAATATTATTTGATATATTAAGATTTGTTAACTGGTTATGACTGCAGTTAAGATATACCAGAAGCGGATTTCCTGACAAATTCATGTTGGTTAACAGGTTCTCAGAACAATCTATCTCACTCAATAAAGCACTTTCGGAAATATCAAGGCTGCCAATACTGTTCTTTGAACAATGCAATTCTGTCAAATTAATATTTTCAGTTACATTCAGGGAAGACAATTGGTTGTCAGAGCAGTACAAGCAGACCAGTTGAGGAGTATTCGTGACTGTTAACCTGGTAAGCTGATTATTATTACAATACAATTTCTCAAGCTTATTATTATAGGAGACATCAAGGCTGGAAATTTTGTTATATTGACAGCTTAGTTCCTTCAGATTGATAAAATTCTGGATGCCAGACATATTTGTAATACTACATGAATCAATATACAGGAGCTCGATAGCTAATGCCTCTGCAGAATCGATAATCCTGTCGTTGTTTTTATCATAACCCCTGTCAACGAGAGCGTTTATAAAGAAACCATCAACTATTCTAAATTCCTCCGGGGGGTCAGGTTCATTTTCCGTTTCTTCCTTTTTACATTGAAAAGCCACAATGGTAGTTAATATTAACCACACCAATCTGAAAATTAATTTCATAATACTCAAACTAATTAATTTTTAGTAGCTCAAAATACAATATTTTAACTACAAAGCATTATAAAGGAACGATCCAGGTAATATGATGGAAAGATTATTTACTGCAATCAGTTGTAAAATAGACATTCGGACTACCGGTTGTAAGAAGATAGAAACCATCAGGCGGGAAAGGTGTTATCCATACACATACTTTATACAATGAGGGCATGTTTTGGAGCTCAAGAGTCGTTAATGAAGAATTTTGCGAGATATCAAGGGTTGATAAATTATTATCTCCACAACTGAGGCTTACTAGTTCATAATTATTGGTGACGTCAAGAGATGTAAGCTGATTGCCATAACAACCTAAACTAGTGAGGACGGTATTATTTATAACATTTAAAGCAGTAAGATTGTTCCTGTGGCAACCCAGTATATGCAGAGCAACATTGGCAGATATATCAAGGGAGGTTAACTCGTTATCACCGCATGAAATTATTCTAAGGGCAATGTTATCAGATACATCCAGGCTGGTTAACAGGTTTATTTCACAAACCAGATGTTCTAATGCTATGCAACCCGATACATTAAGTGTAGTTAACTCGTTACCATCGCAAGTCAGGCGAATCAGGTCCTTACATTTAGAAACATCCAGGGAGGTTAAAGGGTTCGCTCCGCAATCGAGCCATGTAAGGGCGGTATTATTGGTTACATCAAGCCCGGATAGTTGATTATTCACACATTCCAGTTTTGTCAGCATGTTGTTTTTTGAGACATCCAGGTTTGATAAACGGTTGGTCGTGCATTCCAGGTGTGTAAGTACAGGATTGTCTGCCAGGTACAACGAGTATAACTGGTTCCAGTGACAGATCAGCTCATTGAGATTTCTGAAATGTGATACATTAAGATTAGCCAGCTGGTTATGATGGCAATCCATATTTTCCATGGCACCGGTGGTGTCAGGCACTATAATACTACTCAACTGATTTTCATAGCATTTAAGCTCTTTCAATAATAGGTTATTGGAAATATCAAGCCTGGGCAGTTGATTTTTATAACAATGCAAATATACTAATGAGGTATCTCCTGAGAGCGTTAATTTTTTTAGTTGGTTATCGTTGCAATATAAGGTCTGTAGCGAAGTATTATATGATACATCTAGAGTTGTCAGGTTATTGAACTGGCAACTCAGATATGATAAATTAATAAAATTTTCTATGCCGCTGAGGTTAGAAATTCCGCAATCGTCAATAACAAGGTGTTGTACAGCCGCTGATTCTAAAGTATCTATGAAATGGTCATTATTTATATCAATCCCCTTTTCAATAAGGGCATTTAAAAAGTTACCATCTACTATTTTGAATTCCTTTGGAGGTTCCGGCTCTGGCTCCGGTTCGTCCTTTTTACATTGAATCACCAGGATCACAACCAACAAACACAGTATTGATCTGATTATCAACTTCATGACAAACTGAATATATGATTATTAATCTGCAAGATACAAACTTGAAGAGTTAATATCATGTTTATATAAAGGTAATTATATTCAGGTTGCTGGTTCCTGAGTCCTGAGTCCTGAGTCCTGAGTCCTGAGTCCTGAGTCCTGAGTCCTGAGTCCTGAGTCCTGAGTCCTGAGTCCTGGCAACTTAGGTTAATTATTTAAAATCACTTATAAGAATGAAAATCAAAGCAGATATTTCACCTCTTCCCTTTCCCTGACGGAAGGGTAAACCTGAATGTGGATCCTTCCCCCTGTCGTGAGGTGAAACAGATGTCGCCGCCCAGAAGTTCTGCATAGGCTTTTGCGATGGCTAGCCCCAGACCGGTGCCTCCATAGCTTCGCGTTGATGTGCTGTCGCCCTGGTAAAACCTGGTAAAGATATTCGCCTGTTGTTCAGGGGGAATGCCAATACCGGTATCGGACACCTGAAACTCAATATACTTCTCCTTCACGTTGTACCCAAACTCAACGCTGCCCTCACTGATAAACTTGAGTGCATTACTGACAAGATTCCTCAGTATCTGTGTAACCTTGTAACTGTCAGTGTAAATACATGGATCACTGCCTCCGGGCATAATTACATAATTGAACACCACTCCCTTTTCTGAGGCCAAAAATCTGTATTGGTCGTAAACAGTGCGGAGCAAATTATTTATATTCACCTTCTCCTTGCTTATTTTTACGGTCTTTGCTTCAATTTTTGAAATCTCCACTATGTCGTCGATGATCTCCAGAAGATGATCGGAGCTCCTGGATATTATATCGAGATACTCTCTTCTCTTTTCCGGACTGTCAGGAGACTCCTCCAGCAGTGTGGAAAATCCGACAATGGCATTCAAGGGAGTTCTTATTTCATGTGAAATATTATGAAGAAAGGCAGCCTTCAGGCTTTCACTGTCATCAGCTCTTTTGCGGGCTTCAACAAACTTCTCAAGTATATGCTTTCTTGTAGTGTCATCATATAAAATACCCATGGCGCCTGTTATCATGCCAGTTTTATCATCGATCAACGGGACCGAAGTATCAAGGATCCACTTCTTACCTCCCCCTGGAAGCTTTACAAGAATCTCAGCCCGGTAATTCTTTATCTCGCCATTGATGAATTTCCTGCGTGACATTAAAAGATCAGCCGGAATATCATCTGAAAGAGGAACAACTTCTTCAATCATATCATGGAAGGTCTTTTCAGTAAAATCTTCGGGCGAGATCCCTAGAAGCTGTCTTACCCCAGCCCCCTTATTGAGATAAATTCCTTCTCCGATCTGCTGCCCGAAGATTAACTGAAAAGGTACTCCATCAGCATTTTCACTTACGAGGAAATCAAATGTTCCGGTATCGCTGATTTTTCCCTCCTCTCCCCTGCTGAAGTGATAACCATGATCGTATTGTGACTTTGCAATCCTCATTTCAGCTTAATTTTTTTTCTTCGCTTCTATTTTTTTAATCCGGGAATATATAAATACCTTACCCCTCCCATTTCCATGAAAACGGTAAAGCACTCTATATTAGATACATGTAAAAACATGTTCCTGTCTCTATAGGTAAAAACATAGTTTAATCTCGATTGGCACGAAATTGTTACCCTGGAAAAGCAATTTTATTTTGGTTTGAATGAAAAAAACCATAAATTTGGGATGCTGTTTTTTGCCCCCGCAAGAAATATCAGCTTTTGTGAAAGAGTATACCGACAGCGAAATCATCGAATGTCTGCGTAACCGTCAGAGCTACGTGGTACTTTATCTGTCTGACCAGTACCTTCCCATGATCAGAAACATGGTTACTCATATGGGAGGCAGCTCAGAGGATGCTAAGGATATTTTCCAGGAGGGTCTTATGATTATCCTTGAGAAGATCGACAGCAGGGAGTTTGCACTTACCTGCAAATTCAAGACATTTCTTTATTGTATCTGCGAAAACCTCTGGAAATCAGTGCTCGACAGAAGGCACTCTGCAACCAATTACCTTCAAAGACGTACCGAGACCGAAGAAGATCCCGATTTTTCTGAACAGGTTGATGATGATCTGTACAGGGAGATTTTTATGAAGTCATTTAAAAAACTGGATAAATCAGGCAGAAAAATACTGAAACTGTACTGGAAAGGCTACTCCCCTCAGGAGATCGCCGAAAAACTGAATTACAGCTACGGCTATGTGCGGAAGAAAAAAAGTGAGTCGCAGGCGGAGCTTATTGAAAAGGTGAAGAGTCATCCGGAGTACAGGAAGATAATGGAATCGGAGGAGATTGTTAAAAAGGTGATATATTAGATATGTAAGTTACGAGTTATGAGTTACAAGTTACAGGTTGCGAGTTTTCAGCGTATTTAGTGTAAAGTATATAGAATAATTGAAGAATATAATTAAACGGATGAGCGGGAATAACGGAAATATGACAGGTAAATCAGGAAGGAAGAGTGAATGGGATGATAATTTACTTTCAGCGGAAGATTCTGCGCTATTCGAAAAAATCGGTAATTACCTGAAGGGTGAACTCGATATAAAAGAGGTAAAAAACGATCCCGGATATGCTGCTGCCGACAATGCTGTAAAACAAATGTTGTCTGATTACCAGCATAATATGCGGAACAGAGAGAATGAAAAATATATCAGGGAAGCCTTTTCCGGCAGAAATTCCGGGATGAAGATAAAGGAGGAGATTAGAGAGATACATGAAGAGATAAAACGAAGCAATATTGACAGGATATCGTCTGAATGGGTAAGGGAATGGCACGAAAAGAAACAGGGCAACGGAGAAAGTGAAGTACACAAGAAGGAGATTAAGGAATTCATTACCAGCTCGCTTAAACAGGACGAGAGTTTAACATCCCGGAAAAAAGATCACGGAAGAAAAATACGATCAGGCAGATTGGCTTTTATACGCTATATTTCGCTTGCAGCTGCTATCGTAACAGGCGCAGTTATTATATTGAAAGTTCTCATGCCAACGGATGATCCCGACAGGTTATTTAAAAGGTATTATGAACCCATAGAGGCTATATCACCAGTAACACGGGGTCTGAGCAATAATGAAGCAGACATATGGGCATTTACAGTCAGGAACTATAACGAAGGCAACTACCAGGCTGCATCAACCGGATTCTCTGACCTGGCTGAAACGGATCCTTCATCAGCGGCACTAAGGTTCTTCACGGGTATGACACACCTTGGACTTGGTGAATATGATAAGGCAGCCACATTGCTTGAAGAGGTGGCCGGGGAAAAGGTAGAATATTCGAAAGAGGCACGATGGTACCTGGGACTTGCATATTTAAAAGCAGGTAATACAGCGGGAGCCACGGGATGTTTTGAGAACCTGGCACAATCGCCGGGCTACTACTGCGAGCGGTCAGAAAAGATCCTGCGCTGCCTGAAATAATTTGCGAATATAATCACAACTGCGAGTATTGTCACAATAAGAATTATCATCCATCTCTTATTACCGGCAACAGGTACATTGTCGCCAAGAACCTCATATGCGGCCCAATACCATGGATCTGACAAAGAGGGGGGAGAATTTGCCAGGTAATCAAGTTTTGCCCTGCGAAGAGCTTCGTTTTTATGCATACCCCGGGAAAGGTTATTGTAGAAACCTGTAATGATCTTTGCACTTGTCTCATCATTGATCTCCCACGATGTCCTGACCACCGATGATGCCCCTGCAAGGATGAAGCTGCGTGCAATACTCATTAGCCCTTCGCCGTGATACAGAGTCCCTGTGCCCGAATTACATGCGCTGAGCACTACCATAGGTGATTTTATCCTCATCAGGCTTATTTCGTAGTTGTAGAGTCTGCCGTCTTCAATGGTATCAGTTTCTGTATCAAAGGCAAGCCAGGAATATTTTGAATTGACAGTGTCGGCTACGGAATGCATGGCAAGGTGAAAGATAGCAGGTTTCTTCACGGCAACTCTGAAATTTGTTTCTGTTGCCTCTCCCCCTGTGTAACGTTTCCTTCTGAATCTTCCGGATATTGATCCAATTTCTTTTTCTGCACCAGGTAATTCTCCGGTTACCTCTGCTGATATATTTTTACTGCCGTAATCCGGCGAAAATGCATACACCTTTGCTCCTCGCCGGGATCTTTTACTTTTGCTGAATATCAGGGATGATGAGTAAGCGTATGAGAAGGCATAATCCCGGATAAGGTATTGAATCTGTTCGTAATCAGTCTGATCCTGAGCCGGTACATCTTTCAGGAATGCCTCAAAGGGAAGCCAGGCGATCTCCTCGTCAGGTATAATGATAAGCCTGTTTCCTGCAAAGGTTTCTTCAACAGGCTCAATAAGATTTTCATACATAAAATTGAGGGCACTGGTATATTTTCTGAATTCACCTTCCGGGTG
>Ga0315553_10002683_pt1 | contig 14170 bp, 10 predicted proteins | sample SalMarSW160140MG_FD_203099 | JGI IMG/M metagenome (GOLD analysis project Ga0315553, IMG submission 203099) | Salt marsh sediment microbial communities from the Plum Island Ecosystem LTER, Massachusetts, United States - Salt Marsh Sediment SW1601-40 ... | reverse complement strand
CAGGATCTCGGTGGACCCCAGCGTGCCGGCGGCGAGGACGACGACGTCGGCGACGATCGACTGCTCGGCGCCGGCGAACTTCTCGCGGTCATACCCCAGCGGCTCGAAAAAGACGCGCCAGCGGCCGCGCTCGGGGTGCACGTGCGTCACGCTCGTCTCGGTGAAGATCTCGGCACCGTGCTGGAACGCATCGGCGATGTACGTCACCTGCACGGTATTCTTGGAGCCGACGTTGCAGCCCGCGCAGCAGTCGCCGCATTGGGTGCAGGCCGGCTGCTCGACACCCGCATAGTTGACCTGGCGCGCGAAAGTCACGTTGATGGGCGGGCGCACCACGTCGCGGCCGAGCGCGTTGGCGCTGATCTGCAATGCGGTCAGCTTGTCGAGCGACAAGGCCTCGGGATAGGGCACGGGCCGCAGCACCTCCCGCGCCCGGGCGAAGCCTTCCTGGCGCGTCTCATCGGCGGCGATCTCGCGCGGCCACACCGGATCGTCCCAGACGCGCGGGTCGGGCGGCAGCGAGACATTGGCGTTGATCAGCGACCCGCCGCCGAGGCCGCAGCCGACGAGCACGTGAATGTCGCGGCCCAGGTGCAGATCGTAGAGACCGAGGCGCGAGCCGGTCAGATGGGCGCCGTCGCGGGAGAGCTGGAGCTGCTCCTGGGCCTCGATCAGGCGATCGGGAAAGTCGCCGATGGCAAACTCGCGTCCGCGCTCGAGCACCGCGACGCGCTTGCCGCAGCGGGACAGCCGCGAGGCGGCAACGCCCCCGCCGTATCCAGAGCCGACGACCACGACGTCGTAGCGGAGCTTCAACTCGGCGATAGACTTCGACAATCGCCGCATGCTCACTCTCCTTCAGCTCGCTTCATGCCGCCCCGGCGCCAACCGGAGAGCCCCGCGAACCGCCGCTTGCGGCTTTCGGCGACTGCGGGTGCGGGTGGAACAGGAGCGGGGCGCAGCGGCGCTGCCTCCTCCTTCATGCGCCAGCCATAGTCACGGGCGAGGAGGATCATGGCGCGCTCGGCAAGCGCCGTGATGGTCAGCAGCGGATGGATGCCAAGCGGGCACGGGATGACCGCGCCATCGCAGACATAAAGCCCCGCGTGGACGGCCGTCACGTCGGAAGCGTCGCTTGCGTCAAAAACCTGCCCCTTGTGATTGACGACACCTGAGCTCCGATCGGCTCCCATGGTGCAGCCGCCGAGCGGATGCACGGTCATGAGGTTGCCACCGAAGATTCGTTCAGAGGCCGGGTTGCGCATGTAGGTGCCGCCCGTCGCCTCCGTTGCTCGCTTGAGCGTCGCCTCGATGCGCTGGAATACGCGCTGCTGGGGGCCGTTGCTCCACGCGATGGCGATTTGATCGTCCTTGAGATGTATCAACCCATTGCCCGCGTCGTGACCAACAGCAAGGAACGTCTGCGTGTTGTGCACCGCGCCTTGGTAGGCGCCTTTGATCAGGCTCTCGGCGGCGCGCCCCAGGGCGTCAAGCTCGTCGGAGACCTTGCGCAGCTCGTGCTCGCCAAGAAGAGCGCCGCCGGGCGCGAAGAGAGCCGGCAGCAGCGGCGCAAAGGCGCTCGGCAACGCGCATTCGACGATGGCGAGGCCGTCGCGCACGTCCGAGCCATCGCGCAGGTCCAGAAGGCCGTTGACGGCCTGTCCGACCGCCGGCACGTGGGCCTTGGGCGGATTGCCGACCCCCACGCCGTTGACGGGAATGTCGTTGTTGTAGGCGATGGCGATGGCGTCACCGTTGCTGGTGAAGCGCGCGCCTAGCCATTCGCAAAGGGCCAGGCCTTCCTGGCGTGAGCGCAAGAGGATCTCGGTGGAGCCCAGCGTGCCCGCCGCCAGCACGACGATGTCGGCCGTCAGCGACACCTTCTGTGCGCCCTCCTCCCAATACTCGGGCCGCAGCCAGATGCGCCACGTGCCGTCCGCCTCCTTGGCGAGCGACAGGACGCGCATCTCTGTGAAGATCTCTGCGCCGAAAGCTTCCGCGTCCGCCAGATAGGTCGAGGCGACCGTCGTCTTGGCGCCGATGTTGCAGCCGGCACAACAATCGCCGCACTGCGTGCAGGCGTCCTGGTGCACGCCGGCCGCATTCGGCCCGCTCGCATGCGCGACATGCAAGGGAACCCGCTCAACCCCGCGCCCAAAGGCGAGAGCCGCAAGGCGTAAAGCCTTCACTTTGTCGAAGGCAAAGGTTTCCGCGCACGCCTCCGGCCGCAGCATGTGGCGGCCCCGCACAAAGCCCTCGGCCAGCAGCCGGTCGCGGCGCACCTCGTCAGGCCAGGCGCTGTCCTCGAACACGCGCGCATCGGGCGACAGGCAGACGTTGGCGTTGATCAGCGATGTCCCGCCAAGACCGCAGGCCATCATGACATGGATGTCGTCGCCCAGGCGAATGTCAAACAGCCCGGTGCGCGAGCCCAAGCGCAGTTGCGGCCCCGTGATCTGCACCTCCTTGGCGGCGGCGGTGGCGCGATCGGGAAAGTCGCCGAGCGCGAACTCGCGGCCGCGCTCGAGCACGGCAACGCGGCGGCCGCAGCGCGAAAGCCGCGAGGCCGCGACGCCGCCGCCATAGCCCGAGCCCACCACGACGGCATCGTAGTGCCCCTGGAGCTCACTTCCCGGCCTGGAGAGCCGCGCCTGCATGGCCGTTGTGTCCCCCGGTTCCCAACCGCACTCAAACGACGGCGGGCGCGCGCGACGGCGGGTCTGGCCGTTTCACGTCGCCTACGCGAATTTCGATGGGCCCTTCGATCAGCCTCGGCCGCAACGGCCGCGCAGGCACGATGGCCGGCCCGTCCGAGGCGCTGCCGCCATCGCTGCGCCTGGCAAAGCGCCACGAGCGACGCCGCGGCGTCCTTCTGAGCCCGATCGGATAGATGGTGAGCTTGGAGGGCTCGATCTTCATGCGCAGGAAGTTCTTGAAATCCGGGATGCCCATCGAGGCAAACGCCTGATCGCAATGCAGCCCGAACAGGCAGCTGATGGTGAGATAGGCGCCCCACACGAAGCCAGCCCCGATGCCGCCGATGAAGATCATCACCGGCGGAAAAATAACGATGGTACGGAAGAGCTCGCGCACGTCTCCGGACGATTTCCACTCCAGATTCTGCAGCATTTCCCGTGCTTGCGGCCAGACCGCATCCACGAGGTAGAGCGAGAAATAGGACACCGCGTAATAGAGCGCGATCATCATCGAGATATGCGCCAGCCAGTGCAGCGTGCCCAGCACTAGCCTGACCCTTCCGCCCCAGGCGCCGTCGGCATATCCGTAAAGCACGACCAACAATACGAGGCACCATATTCCCAGGATGACGTTGCTCGCCGCCGCGAACGGCGCCAGAATGAAAATGCCGGGCCACCAGTGGAAGTTTGGATCGCTGATCAGCGTCTCGCCGACGGTCTTGCCGCCATACGGAGTCGTCGAGAACATCCAGATCATCACCCAGTAGATGATGCCCAAGGCAACCGCGAAGCCGTAGTTGCGAAACGGAAAGGCGAGGGTGGACAGGCTGAGCCACCGGCTCATGCCGCGCGTCGGCCAGCACGTGGGCCGGCCGGTTTCCTTTCCGTCCCTGATCTTGGACTTGAGGCTGAGATCGGTCACTTCGCCGAACCAGTTGATCGTGCGGGTATTCTGGAGAACGTGCGTCGGCGAGAAGTAGGCGCCGCCCCCGCCTGCCGTGAAGAAGTTCGTCCCTATGTCCTTGGCGGTGTAGCGGCTGTAGTGGTGCAGATCGCCGGCGAGGACTGCACAAATGCGCGCGCCCGCGTCTGAGGCGATCCGCGCAATCTGGCTGAGGTTGTCCTCGCCCTGCAGGCTCTCGTCCCTGTCGTAGTTCCAGCTCGGCTCTGCCGTGCACAAGATGAGCTTGGGCGCCTCGGTGGGATGCTGCTTCATCGCCTCGGCGACGCTCTCGAAGTAGAGCACCTGGCCCGCGTCGAGGTACTGCGCAAGCTGAATGTCGGCGCCCCAGATCCACCAGTTGTGCGGCAGACGGATCGCGAAATAGCTGCGGTGCTGCGGGCACAGCCATCCGCCGATGCGGTTCTCGGTTGCGCGCCCGAAGCGGGCCTTGCAGAACATGTAGTCGAAGGAGCTGAGCCCGTCGTACCAGTCGTGGTTGCCAGGCAGCACAAAGAGCAGTCGGCGCCATCCTCCGCCCTCATGGGCGGGAAGCGCGGTGGAATAGGGAAACGCGAAGCGCTCGCGGTAGGCCTTGCGGGTCGGATAGGGATAGACCTGATCGCCGCCCATGATGAGCAGCTTGCCGCCGGGAAGCTTGCCTGCACCTTTGATGTCGAGAGCGGGGGCGCTGATCAGCGACGCCATCGCATAGGTGGAGTCGAACCCATCCCCCAGGTCGGCGACATAGTCGACCCAAAACGTGCCGCCGTCGGCATGCTCGCCCTGATCGGAATAGTTGTAGCGCCCGACGACTTTCGCCATCACCTCCGGCACGAAGCCGTCGATGGTCGCCTGCATCATGCGCTGGTCGGCATATTGCCCGAAGATCTCCGAGACGACCGAGCGCCAGCCGGTGTTGATCAGGTGGCTTGGGCTGTACCACTTGACCATCTTCGGAAGCGTACTGATGTTGACGGCGTCCCCCGAGCCCGCGGCCATATGCCGAACTCCCCCATGCGTTTGAAAAATCAACGCTTCTACGTGCTGGGAGCCCCCTCCCAATTGGGGGATGAGTCTAAGTTGGTGCTTCAACGATGTCCAGGATGCCCCCCAAGTCGGCCGGCGGCTGTTGCAATGCCGCAAGTGCGAGGCCGCCCAGCGCGTTGCCGATGGCTCACCGAGACCTTTGATGCCGGTCAAGGCCCGCCGTCCCAGCGGCGCTAGCCTCTCCTAAACCGGCACTTAACCCGCACCTTGTTGGCTTGCCGCAATCCACCCATTTGGCAAAGAGCAGCAGGGCACCGCCCTAAAGGGAACGATCATGGCAGACCTTCAGAAGCTTACCGACGACCTCAAGCGCGTGCGCGACGAGATCAAACTCAAGATCCATCTGGGCTCGATGGAGGCGCAGGATGAATGGGCCGACCTGGAAAAGCGCTGGAAGACGTTTCGCGAGAAGGCGGAGCTCGATCGCACGGCCGGCGAGCTTGGCGACACCGCCAAGCAGCTCGGTGCGGACTTGAAGGCGGCCTACGAGCGCATCCGCAAGGCGCTGTGATCGCCTCGCTCACGGCTTTGGCTTTAGCGATTGCCTAGTCCTCGATGCGGCGTCCTATTAGGCGCGCTTTCTCGCCGCTTTTGCTTTGGTCGCGCGTCTGCCATCGCCGCTCGCCTTGGACCTCGCCTTGGTCCTCTTCCCCTCGCCGATGCTCTTGCGTAAGGCCGCCATCAGGTCGATCACCTTGCCGCCCCCTGGCGCCACCTCCTCGTGCGGAGCGGTGATCTTCTGGCCCTTCATCTTCTTATTGACGAGCGCGCGCAGGGCCTCGGCGTAGTGGTTCTTGAACTGCTCCGGCGTGAACTTTCCCGTCTTGCGCCCGATGAGCTCGACGGCGAGGTCGACGAGCTCCTTATCGGGCTTGCCCGAGGGCACCTCGTCGAAGAACGCGTCGGGATCTTTCAGCTCCTCGGCGTAGCGGATCATCTCCATCAACAGGCCGTCCCCGAACGGCGCGATGCAGACGAGCCACTCGCGGCCCGCGATCGTGAGCTGTGCTAGGCCCACCTTGCCCGTCTTCTTCAAGGCCTCGCGGATGACGACGTAGCCTTCGCCCGAGTGCTTGTCGGCGGGTGCGATGAAATAGGGACGCTCGAAGTAGCGGGGATCGATATCGTCGGCATCGACGAATTTGACGAGATCGATGGTCTTCTTGCTCTCGAGCTTGACCGCGTCGATCTCCTCGGGATCGAGCGTCACGTAGGTGTCGTGGTCGACCTCGTAGCCCTTGACGATGTCGGCGTTGTCGACCTCGCCAATGCCCTGCACCGTCTTGGTGTAGTTGACGCGCCGGCCCGAGGGCTTGTGGATCTGACGGAAAGAGATCTCGGACTTGGTCTCGACAGCGTTGTAGATCTCAACGGCGATCGAGACGAGAGAGAGACGCAGGAAGCCTTTCCAGTACGCGCGCGCGGCCATGAGTTGCTCCGGACACGAGGGGGTGGCCTCACCCTATGACCCGAAGGATATCAAAGCGTTCCAGGATTTGGCAAAATTTCGCCGATTGGGGGCCTCCGGGGCGCCCCCTTCGCGTGAACGGCAGGAGCGTCCGGGCCTGGCGCGCCAGCTTCACTGCCGCAGGTTGTGCCCGGCCTGATCCGACGGTGACGCCCCTCACTCCTGTCTTTTCAGTGTGCCCGACGCACCGGGACGACCGTCATCGTAGAACCATTCCCAGGTCATCTCGTTTCCCGCGACGCTGATTTTGACATGGCCGTCTCGACAATTGTCGCGTCCCTCGTGGATCTTTTCCTCGAATATGTAGGTGCTCCCGTACTTCTTTCCAGAATCCAGCCCCTTGCACGACAGGTCCGGATAGTCGACGAAGCCGTTGCCGGAGTCGGTGATGGTTAGCTCCACGAAATAGGTCCTGGATTTTCCGGAAAACTTCGGCTGCTTGACCGTTCCGGACCAGACCCCGCTCAATTCATGCTTCTTTGGCTGAGACTGAGAGCGACTCGTGCCAGCCGCCGTTGCGCCAACGGGCCCAAAGTCGGCGTCGGTCAGGACCGTCCGTTTCAGTTGCCAATTTGCCCGCTTGGAGTCGCGAAGCTTGACGCCGTAAAGATTGGCGTCATCCAGGTCGGCCCACACGAGCCTGGCGCCCTCCATGTCTGCCCAACTGACAATGGCCCCGCGCATGTCGGCGCGATTGAGTTTTGCCCCTTTCATTTTGGCCCAGCTCAGCATGGCCTTGCTCATGTCGGACCGCGACAGGTCGGCCTCCTCCAAATTGGCCTCCCTCAGCGTGGCGTCATGCAGATTAGCTTCACCGAGTTTCGTGCCGTGGAGGTCGGCCCAGTTGAGATTGCTATTATGCATGTCGGCCTTGTACAATTGAGCTTTGCTAATGTTGGCTCGAACCAAGCTGGCGTGCGCTAGGTTGGCGCCGGTCAGGTCGGCTCGGTGCAAATCGGATCCATCCAGCCGGGCATAGCGCAGGTCGCGCCCCCTCAGCTGCAGGCTGACCTCGCCCGTTCGCTCTTTTGTATCCTCATCGGCAACCAGGTCCGTGTTCATGACGATGAGGTTGCGCGCAAACCAGCTCGTCGTCTTGCCGGAGATGACGCTCGGCTTGCCTTCAAACAGCAAAGCCGTCAGCCAGAAGACGGGAGTCTCCCTCACCGTCGTCAAGAATGCGGCGCTCTGCGCGAACTGCTCGCCGCCCCCTCTGCCGCGCAAGTCACGAAGATCCCACTGCGGCGCCCTCCTGCCTATGAATTTCTCCATGGCGCCGTCAGGCAGCGTCGCGACAAAAAAAGAAAAGAACAACGCACAGAGTATGGTGCTGTGCACACCCAATGACAGCAGAGGGTTGTAGAAGAGCCTGTGCAGCGGGGCGGACATAAGCTTCTCATCTGGAAACAAAATCATTGTGCCCATCATGAATAGGAGAAGCAGATCCAGCGTCAGGTAGCTGCGATGCGCCCAGGTCACCACCCAATCATGGCGAGGCAGGAACGCCACCTGAAAATCGAGGAGCGCCAGCACTGGTAGCAACACCAGCGTCAGCCAACACGCCGCAAAGAGGAAACCCGTGATGATCGCCGGGCGTTTTGGCCCCGCATAGACCTGAACAAAGAAGTAGGAGTTGGCCTCAAGACGCAACGGATCGTCCCGACGCGCTTCGTCCGTAAGTGACTGATTTAACGCCTTAATCGTGCCTCTCAGTATGACGTGCTGCACCAGAATTAGAGAATGGACGACGAGCAGGAAGATCGGCGCGAACACAAAGAACCGGAGCAGAGGGATCTGCACCTGCAGGAACGGCAACATGACGGGAGTGTTGAGAAGCAGATCCTTGTGGGTGAGAGATGCGATGGAGACGAAAAAGAATCCCACCAATGCGCTCAACGCGATCGAGCCGTAGCGTGCAGTCGTGGCGCACGCGTTCACCGCCGCAAGCAGAGCGCGCTTGGTCGGGCGGTGGTCCTCGAACTCCTTGCTCAGGGCTGGCGAATCCATCCCGCCCCCGCGCAATGTCCCTCAATATGCGGTCATGCGTGCAACGAGCGAATGATAGGTCAGAAGTGTACCGAGAGCTAGCTTCGAGGGCGGTTTTCGACCACGCGGCTGCCTGAAGATAACATCAGAATGTGCGTAACATTTTTGCGGTCGGCTATTGCATGCGTTCGGCCAGAGCGCCTGCGGCTGCCTCCAGCTCTATCCGCGTGTCGATATCCGCCAAGACCGTGCCGTCGGAAACGGTCACCACAACGGATTCGCTCTCCAGCTCTTGCAAGACCTGCTTTGCACCCTCTTGACCCGAGAGCGTCGTGAGCCTGGGGAAGAATCGACGCGGCCATAGAACAGGGTTGCGTTGCCCGCCGCTTGCCAGCGCCGGAAAGACGATTGCTTGTCCGTCGTGCTGCTCGAAGACGGTGACGAGGCGGCGAAGCAAGGTCGCACTTATGAACGGCATATCTGCCGGCAAGACGAAGGCCCCTTCAACGCCCTCGCCAAGCGCCGAAATACCGACGGCGACCGAGGATCCCATCCCGGTCGGCCAATTCTCGTTATGAACGAAACGAACGGGGAGATCCGAGAGGGCTTTCTCTATGAGCGACCGATCGTGCCCGGTGACAACCCAAACCTCGATTTCGGTGCCTGCAAGAATGGCCTCAACGACCCGACGCACCAGCGCACGCCCGCCGATGCACGCCAGCAGCTTGTTCTCCGCGCCGAAGCGGTTGGACGCGCCGGCTGCGAGCACAACAGCTGCGAGCTTGCGCATCATCTAAGCTCCGCGCGCGACCTTTATGATCTCGGCCAGGATCGAGACGGCGATCTCCGCCGGGCTCTTGGCGCCGATTGCTAGACCGACCGGCGCTTGGATCCGCGACAGTGCCTCGTCATCAAAGCCGGCGGCCTTGAGGCGCGCGAGCCGCATGGCGTGCGTCCTCCTCGATCCAAGCGCGCCGACATAGAGACAGGGCGAACGCAGTGCCGTGCTGAGCGCCTCATCGTCGATATGGGCTGCGTGCGTCAGCGCGACGACGGCAGTCCGCGCATCGAGCCCCAGCGACGTGAAGGACGCCTCGGGCCAGTCGGTCAGACTGTGCGTATCGCCGAAGCGCTCCTCGGTGAGGAATGCCGTGCGTGGATCGACGACGATGACGTCATAGCCGACCTGGCGCGCCAACCCGGCAAGGACTTGCCCGATATTCGTGGCTCCGGCGATGACGACACGGACCGACGGCAGCAGGGCCTGCACGAAGACATGACCCTCGGCGCTCTCGGCGAGGCGACTTTCACCGCTCGTCAGACTGGCCGCCACCTCAGTCGGCATACCATCGGCGCCTGGCTCGAACACTTGCCGCGTACCGGTGATGACGTTCGTCGTCACGGCAAGCGCCCTTCGCGCCCGCCGCGCCGCCAGCACGCGGTCGAGATGGCCGATGTCGCGCGCACGCGCGAGCGGCTCCAAGAGAACCTTGATCTTGCCTCCGCACGGAAGGCCGGCACGCCAAGCCGTCTCCTCCGTGACGCCGAACTCCAGCATGCGCGGGCGACCGCTCGCCATCACGTCGGCAGCCTCCGCGATCACGTCACCTTCGACGCAGCCGCCCGAGACCGACCCTTGAAAGCGCTCGTCCGGCGCGACGACGAGCTGCCCGCCGACGGGCACCGGGGCGGAGCCCCAGGTCGATACGACGGTTGCGAGCGCGACTTTGCCGTGCTCCTCGAGCCAGCTGCGCGCGGCCTCAACCGGATCGCGCTCCAATATTTCGTGGCGTCGTGGGGCAATGACGTTCATGAGCAGACCTCCCTTGGCCGCGCGCGATCAGGACGCCGGGCAGGCGGCACCCGCCTGAGCCCACGCCTTGATCAGCGCTCCAAACTCTTTTTGCGTTCCCGGCGCTGGCACACGGCCCGCGCCCGGGTGCCAGGCCCAGCCGACGAGTGAATCCTCGCTCATGTGGTGGACGAGGGCTTGCAGCGACCTGCCGCCGTTGCGCTTGGGGTCCTTGATCTGCGCGCAGATCTCACCCAGCGGCTTGCCGGCCCACGCCATCTCGATGGGCGCGAGCTGCCACGCCGGATGCCCCGGGACACGTCCGGGATCGAAGTTCTTGGCCCCATGGCAGGTGGTGCAGCGCATGCCGACAGCGCCGAGGCCGTAGTCGCCACGCACGACGAGCGGCTGGTGCGGATGGCTGTCCTCGCCCTGCAAGGGACGATCGCCGGAGGGATGACAGTTCACGCAGCGTGGATGCAGGATCACCTTGCCCGCCTCGTTGAAGAGGGCGACGGCGCGCGCCTTCTTGTCGGCGATGTTGTCGAATGCCGAGGCGGGCTTGAGCTTGACGCTGTCGGACGCGCGCCCTGAGACGGCGATCCCGGTCGCGAGGATCACGATCGCGCCAGCGAGCGATATGAGCAGTGCTCTCATCGCTGCCACCTCAGGCCTTGCCGACGGAGCGCGCGAAGGGGAGCGCATAAAGGCGCTCGCCGGTGAGCTTCGCCCACGCATTGGCAATTGCAGGGGCAATGGTGGGCACGCCCGGCTCGCCGATCCCGCTCGGCTTCTCGCTGGACTCGACGATGTGCACCTCGATGGGCGGCATCTCGTTGATCCGCAAGACACGGTAGTCGTCGAAGTTCGACTGCGCGATGCGCCCGTTCTCCAGGTCGATAGCGCCATAAAGCGCCGCCGACAGCCCGTAGCCCATGCCGCCCTCGAGCTGCGCCTTGATCACGTCGGGATTGATGGCGATGCCGCAGTCGGCCGCGCAGACGACGCGTTCCACCTTGGGCAGCCCGTCAGACCCGACCGATACGTCCACGACGTGCGCTACGAACGATTTGAAGGACTCGTGCACGGCGAGCCCGCGCGCCTTGCCTTCGGGCAGCGGCTTGTCCCAGTCCGCGGCCTCTGCGGCACGATTGAGCACGGCCAGATGGCGCGGATGCCTGCCGAGCAGCTTGCGGCGGATGGCGAGCGGATCGATGCCGGCAGCCTCGGCAAGCTGATCGAGGAAGGTCTCGGTCGCGTACGCCGTGTGCGTCGAGCCGACGGAACGCCACCACAGTGTGGGCACGCCTACCTCGGTGATGTGGGCTGAGACGCGCAAGTTTGGGATCTGGTAGGGCAGCGTGCTTGCCCCTTCCACCATCGTCTGATCGACGCCGTCCTTCAGCATCACCTTCTCAAAGGGGCTGCCGATCATGAACGACTGGCCGACGATGACGTGGTCCCAGGCGACGATGTTGCCGTCTTTATCGAGGCCGCCTTTCACCTGATGTACGAAAACCGGGCGATAGCGGCCGCCCTTGATGTCGTCCTCGCGCGTCCAGATCAGCTTGATGGGCCCCTTGTGCTTGGCGGCCTTGAGCACCTCGGCGGCTTCGGCGGCCATATCGCCCTTAGGCGTGGCGCGGCGGCCGAAGCTGCCGCCCGCGAGCAGCGTCTTGATCTTCACCTGCTCCGGCCTGAGGCCGAGGACACCGGCCGCCACGTTCTGGTCGACCGTCTGCAGCTGCGAGCCGAACAAGAGCTCGACGCCGCCGTCGTCGGTGCGGTGGATCACGCAATCATTGGGCTCCATTGGCGCGTGCGCCAGGTAGGGAAACGTGTAGGTCGCCTCGATCACCTTGGCGGCGCCCGCAAGGCTTGCCTCCGCGTTACCGTCGTTGCGCGCAATCGCGCCGGTCTTCTTGGCAAGCTCTCGGTACGCGTTGACGAGGTCCCCGCTGCTGCGCGCCTCGGTGCCGGATTCGTCCCACGTGACGGCCAGAGCATCACGCCCCTTTTTTGCGGCCCAGAACCCGCCGGCCAGTACGGCAACGCCCTGGGGTACTGTGAACACCTCTTTGACGCCGGGCACGGCGAGCGCGGGCGCGGCATCGTACGCCTTGGCCTTGGCGCCGAACCGCGTGGGACGGGCGATGACGCAGGTCAGCATGTCAGGCAGCTTCACGTCGATGGTGAACTGCGCCGTGCCGTCGGTTTTCGGGACGGTGTCGACCCGCGGCACGTCCTTGCCGATCAAACGCCATTCGCTTGGCGTCTTCGGCGTGAAGGGGCCCGGCAGCGTGATGCCTTGTGCGATCTCCGTCAGCTCGCCGAATGTCGCCGACTTGCCCGATGCGTGCTTGACCGTGCCTTTCTCGATGCTGATTGCATCCGGATCGACGTTCCATTCCTTGGCAGCAGCGGCGATCAGGCGTGCGCGCGCCTCCGCACCCGCGTTGCGCGTCTGGTCCCAGGAATTCCTCATGGCGGTGGAGCCGCCGGTTCCCTGCGCCTTGCCAAACAGAAGGTTCGCGTACTTCTCTGCGTCCGCCGGTGCGGACTCGACGCGGATCTGATTCCAGTCGGCGTCGATCTCGTCGGCAAGGATCGTGGCGATGCCGGTGTAAGGGCCCTGGCCAAACTCGATGTGCTTGCAGATGACGGTGACCGTATTGTCGGGTGCGATGCGCAGGAAGGCGTTGGGCACGAACTCGGCATCGGTCGCCGCGGCGGCGCCGCGCACGGGAATGTGGAAGCCGATCACGAGGCCGACGGCAGCCGAGCCCTTCAAGAATTGGCGGCGGTTGGTGGCAAGCGTTGCGACCATGGCTCAGCCCTCCAGGCGGCGCGCGGCGTCATGGATGGCGGCGCGAATGCGGTGATAGGTGCAGCAACGGCAGATGTTGCCGTTCATGGCGAGATCGATGTCCTTGTCGCTGGGCTTGGGCAGCTCGGAAAGGAGGCTGACGGCCGACATGATCTGGCCCGACTGGCAGTAGCCGCATTGGGGCACCTCGAGCGCGATCCAGGCAGCGCGTACGGCCTCCGTCACTTTGCCGTTGGCACCCTCGATGGTGGTCACCTCGGCGCCATCGAGCGTGCCGATCGGCGTCACGCAGGCGCGGCGCGGCTGGCTGTCGACGTGGACCGTGCAGGCACCGCACTGCGCCACCCCGCATCCGAACTTCGTTCCGGTCAGGCCCTGCTCGTCGCGCAGGAACCAAAGCAACGGCATCGACGGATCGCCGTCGAACTGCACCGCCTTGCCGTTGATTTTCAAATTGATCATTGGCTGCCTCCCTTTCGTGCAAGCTTGGAGGTGGCTATGTGCGCGACGATAAGCTCGCGATATGAATGTGGCCATGGTCCTTTCGGGCATCCAGGGCCATCGCCGCGCGCATCAATCTCCCTGTGTCGCATCCGCTGGCTGCGTGTCGAGCGGATGCTGCCGCCGCCTGGCTGCAAGGCCTGCGACCCAGCGGCTGATCACATAGAAAGTCGGCGTAAACAGGAGCCCGAACACCGTCACGCCGATCATGCCCGAAAACACCGTCGTACCGAGCGCTTGGCGCAGCTCGGCGCCGGCACCAGTCGCCCACACCAGCGGCACGACGCCGAAAATGAAGGCGAGCGAGGTCATGAGGATCGGGCGCAACCGCAAGTGCGCCGCCTGGACCGCCGCCGCCCAGCGATCGCGGCCGCCGTCCTCGAGCTGCTTGGCGAACTCGACGATCAGGATGGCGTTCTTGGCGGCCAGGCCGATCAGCACGATGAAGCCCACCTGCGTCAGAATGTTGTTGTCCATCCCGCGCAGGATCACGCCGGTGATCGAGGCGATGAGGCACATCGGCACGATGAGGATCACCGCCAGCGGCAGCGTCAGGCTCTCGTACTGCGCGGCAAGCACCAGGAACACGAACACGACAGCGAGCGCGAAGGCAAAGACGGCCGTCGAGCCGGCGCGCAGCTGCTGGAAGGCCAGCGTGGTCCACTCGTAGCCGAAGCCCGGCGGCAGCGTCTCCGCCGCCAGCTTCTGCATGATGTCGATCGCCTGACCTTGCGAATAGCCGGGCGCCGGCGAGCCGTCGAGCTCGGCGGCGGGATAGAGGTTGTAGCGCGGCACGCGGTTGGGCCCGGAGATGTTGCTCACCGTCGTGAAGGAGCCGAGAGGCACGGCGTCGCCCTTGTCATTACGCACGCGGATCTTCAAGACGTCGCTCGGCTCGAGCCTTAAGGGG
>Ga0315553_10002681_pt1 | contig 14180 bp, 10 predicted proteins | sample SalMarSW160140MG_FD_203099 | JGI IMG/M metagenome (GOLD analysis project Ga0315553, IMG submission 203099) | Salt marsh sediment microbial communities from the Plum Island Ecosystem LTER, Massachusetts, United States - Salt Marsh Sediment SW1601-40 ... | reverse complement strand
AAAACTCTAACCAACAACGATCCAGTTTTGCGGCCTCAGATCACACCATTCTCCACCTAGACGCGCGTACTTGGGCGTGTCTGAGAGTGGGCCGGAGTAGGGGCGGCGAAAAGCGCCTCCGCCTCGGTGTGCCGGGCGGCTGATAGAGACGCCGCTGACGCTCCAAAATTCTCGATGCCAGTTCGGGCGTGGGCATCGCGCCGACAGCGGACGTTCGAGCCGCCCTCAGCGCTCAATCCAATCGGATGGCAAGATCTTTGCGCACGTCGTCCGCGTTCTTGAATGCGTAACCGAGCGCGGCAAGCGGGTGCCGGACGGCAGCAACCAAGGCAGCGTTATCTGGTGCGAGCGTGCCATTCGGCAGGCGGAGGTTGTTCTCAAAGCCGACTCGGACATCGCCGCCGAGCAACGCCGCCGCAACGCCGCACGCCGCTTCGTCCCGCCCAAAGGCGCACACCATGAAGTCGGGCAGCCGGTCCGCCGGGACGGCAAGGAATGCCAACACGTCATCCGGCCGCGACAGGCGCTCCCGCTGGTATCGCCCCAACACGTAGAGGACCGCAGGGTGCTGTTCCGGGATAATGCCGCGATCGATCAACGCCAGCAGCCGGGCGACGTCGTCGGTGTCGTAGAGGATGAACTGGATCGCGACGCGCTCGCGTTTCATCCGCGCCAGGAACGCGGCAAACCCCGCCTCGTGCCCCGCGCCCGGGCAGAGCTCGCGGAGCGCCAGCGAGGCCGCCTCGGGCCGCACCGCATCGACGACCGCCATCTGGGCTTTGGGTTCAAAGCGCCCCGCGGCTTCTGTTGTAATCTGTACGACCAAGCGTGCTCCGACCGCCGCCCGGATCGCAGCAATTGCCTCGCGGTAAAGGCCCGCATCAAGGACGTGTCGGCCGTCGCGATCGCGCACATGGAGGTGGATCATGGCGGCGCCGGCCTCGACCAGCTCCACGGCCGTCCGCGCCAGTTCCGCCGCCGTCATCGGCAGGCGCGGATGGTCGGCCCGGTTCAGCCGCGCCCCGTTGGGCGCCACGGCGAGGAGCACGGTGCGCTCCGCGGACATGAAACAAACGATCCACTTTGCATAGCAGGAGCGAAACGATTGTTGCATGGCGGCTGGGCCATTGCTAGCGTCGGGACATGACGGCGCAGCTCGTTGCTCAGCACATCGCCGCCGCGCTCAACGACATGCCGCCCCGCATGCGGGAGATCGGCGCCTACGTGGTTGATCATCCAGAGGATGTCGCGCTGCTCTCCATGCGCGAGCAGGCGCGCCGCGCCGGCGTTCCGCCGACGGCCATGACCCGCTTCGCCCAGCGCCTCGGCTATGCCGGCTACGACGAAATGCGGGGCCTGTTCGCCGCCTCGATTCGTGAGCGCGTCAGCGACTTCGGCGTCCGCGCTGGCGAGCTCGCCGCGCGCCGCGAGCGCCTCGGCGAGCCGACGCTGGCGCGCTCGCTGGCCAATGCGCTGATCGAGCGGGTCGCGGCGCTTTCCGAGCCGCGGCGCCTGTCCGCGATCGTCGATGCCGCAGCTTTGCTGGCCAGCGCCCAACAGATCTTCTGCGTGGGGCATCGCTCCTGCTACGCGCCGGCCTATCACTTCGCCTATGTGGCGGGTCTTTACGGCGCGCCGACGCGCTTGCTCGATGCGCCCGGCGGAATCGGTGCCGACGGCCTCAACGCAGCAGGGCGCGAAGACGTTGTACTGGCGGTCTCGTTCGCGCCCTACACCCGCGCCACGGTGGAGATTGCCACCGCCGCCCACGAACTCGAGCTGCCCGTCGTGGCCGTCACCGACAGCCATGTCTCACCGCTGGCGCAAATCGCCACGCGCACCGTTGCGGTGCCGAGCGACCTTGCCCATGCCACACACGTCACCAGCCCAGCGCTCGTGGTGATCGAGATGCTCGCCGCGCTGGTCGTCGCCAAGAGCGGGCCGGAGGGCAGAGCGGTGCTCGAGCGCAACGAGAGCGAGCTCGCCCGGCGACACATCTACTGGGTCGGGAACACGCGGGCGGCGCTGTGAGCACCCGCGCGCAAAGCCGCATCGTTCACCGGGGAATGGCCGCGCCGCCGGTCGCCGCCAGCGCCTCTGGCGTGACCATCACCGATGCCACCGGTCGCGATTACATTGACGCCTCCGGCGGCGCCGCGGTCTCCTGTCTGGGCCACGGCCACCCGGACGTGCTTGCCGCCATGCGTGCCCAGATGGAACGGCTCGAATACGCCCATACCGCCTTCTTCACCACCGAGGCGGCCGAGGCGCTCGCAGACGACCTGGTCGCCCACGCACCGGATGGCATCGGCCACGTCTACATCGTTTCGAGCGGCTCGGAGGCGATGGAAGCGGCGCTCAAGCTCGCCCGTCAGTACTTCGTCGAGCGCGGTGAACCGCAGCGCACCCGGTTCGTCGCCCGTCTCCAGAGCTACCACGGCAACACGCTCGGCGCCCTCGCCGTTGGCGGCAACACGCGCCGCCGCGAGCCCTTCGCACCGATGCTGTTCGACGTCCCCCACATCGAGCCCTGCTACGCCTATCGCCATCGCCGTGAGGACGAGACCGAGGAGGCTTATGCGCTCCGCGCCGCCGCCGCCCTCGAAGCAAAGTTTGAAGAACTTGGGCCCGAAACGATTATCGCCTTCATTGCCGAAACGGTCGTCGGGGCGACTGCCGGCGCCGTTACCGCGGCAGCCGGCTACTTCGAGGCGATCCGCGAAATCTGCGATCGCCACGGCGTGTTGCTCATCCTCGACGAGGTGATGAGCGGCATGGGGCGCACCGGCACGCTCCACGCCTGCGAGCAGGAAGGCATCGCCCCCGATCTAATGACGGTCGCCAAGGGGCTCGGGGCGGGCTACCAGCCAATCGGCGCCGTGCTTGTTGCCGAGAGGGTCTATGAGGCGTTCGCAGCCAGTGGTCGTCCGTTCCAGCACGGCCATACCTATATCGGGCATCCGATCCCGTGTGCGACGGCGCTGGCCGTTCAGCAGATAATTCGTCGCGACAATCTGCTCGACAACGTTCGCGCCCAGGGCGAGCGGCTGAAAGCGCGTCTCGAGGAGCGCTTCGGCGCTCACACCCACGTCGGCGACGTCCGCGGCCGCGGTCTCTTCCGGGGCATCGAGCTCGTCGCCAACAGAGGGACGAAGGCGCCATTCGCGCACGACCTCGACCTCGCCGGTCGCATCATGCGCGCGGCGATGGCACGCGGGCTCTGTGTCTACCCCGGGCGCGGCACGGCCGATGGCGTTTCCGGTGATCACGTTCTGATCGCACCACCATTCATTGTCGACGGGGCGACCATCGACACCATCGTCGACCGGCTCGGCGACGCCGTCGACGCCGCGATCAGCGAGGTGCGAGGGCGACCTATGTCCGTAAAGGGAGGCCATCCGGGCCTCCAGAACCAGTGACCGGCAACGACCGGGCCAACCGAGAGGGAGAGAAGCAATGAAGTCGTGTTTTGGAAAGTCGATGCTCGCCGGCCTTGCTGGCGCTGCAATGATTGCCGGCGTGGGCACGGCCTCCGCGGCGGACAACATCACCTACATCACCATTGGCACCGGCGGGCCGACGGGTGTCTATTTTGTCGTCGGCAACTCAGTCTGCCGGTTGGTCAACGCCGCGGCGGCCGAGGGGCGCGAAGGCGAGCAGAACCACCTACGCTGCTCAGCCCCGTCCACGGCCGGCTCGACCTACAACATAGGCCAGATCTGCGCCGGTGAGCTCGATTTCGGTGTCGCCCAGTCGGACTGGCAGTTCCACGCCTACAAGGGTGACAGCGACAAGGTCACGGCGTGCCCGAAGCTTCGCGCCATGTTCTCGGTTCACAGTGAGCCTTACCAAGTCGTCGCGGCGAAGGATTCCGGCATCAAGTCATGGTCCGATCTCAAGGGCAAACGCTTCAACATCGGCAACCCCGGCTCCGGCCAACGCGGAACCACAGAGGAACTGATGGCCGCCGACGGCATGACCACCGCCGACTTCGCCGCCGCCACCGAGCTGACTTCGACCGAGCAGTCCACGGCACTGTGCGACGGCAACATCGATGCATACGGCTACACGGTCGGCTTCCCGAACTCCGGCGTGGCAGTCGCCACTGACGGCTGCGGCGCCTACATCGTCGACCTGAAGAGCGATCCGGGCGCCCAGAAGCTGGTTGCCGATCACCCGTACTATGCCTGGGCGACAATTCCGAAGGGCACCTACTCGTCCACCACCGAGGACGTGACCACGTTTGGGGTCAAGGCGACGTTCGTGACCAGCGCCGACGTGCCGGACGACGTCGTCTACCAAGTGACGAAGGCTGTCTTCGAAAATCTGGATCTCTTCCGCTCGCTGCATCCGGCCTTCGCCAGCCTTGATCCCGCATCGATGATCAAGGACGGCCTGTCGGCGCCGATCCATCCGGGCGCCCTCAAGTATTACAAGGAAAAGGGTTGGGTGAACTGAGCCCATCCAGGGTGCGGCCGGCGCCGTGGGCGCCGGCCTCTCTTTCCTGACGGCAGCGACCCACCCAAGTGACCGATCAGACCGCAATTGGGGCTGAGGCGGGCGCGAACGTCGCCGACGCGGCCGCCGAGGCCATGGAGCGGATCGAGGCCCACCGGGTCCCCGGGCCAGGGCTCAACGTCGTGATCGGCGTGCTGTGCGTTTGCTGGACGCTGTTCCAGATCTGGATCGCCTCGCCGCTGCCGTTCATGCTGGCGCGGACCTTCCCGGCGGGGATCATCACCGATGTCCCGGCGCGGGCGATCCATCTCGCTTTCGGCCTGGCGCTCGCTTTTCTTGTCTTCCCGGCCCACAAGGGCCACCGCCGCCGGCAGATCCCGTGGTACGACATCGCCTTCGCGCTGATCGCCGCGGCTTGTGCCTCGTACCTCTACTTCGGCTGGGGCGGGCTCGTGTTCCGTCAGGGCGTGCTGCTCAATTGGCACGTCGGCAGCCTGACGATCCCCATCGAAGTCATCATCGGCGGCGTCGGTATGCTCCTGCTGCTCGAGGCGACGCGCCGCGCGATCGGCATCCCGCTGGTGATCGTGTGCACGATCTTCCTGCTCTATTCGATCTTCGGCCAGCAGATGCCGCTGGTCATCTCCCACAAGGGCGTCTCGCTGGAGCGGCTGATCGGCTACCAGTGGCTCGGCGGCGAGGCGATCTTTGGCATTCCGCTTTCCGTGTCGACCAGCTTCGTCTTCCTGTTCGTCTTCTTCGGCGCGTTGCTTGAGAAGGCCGGCGCCGGCCAGTTCTTCCTCGATCTCGCCTTCGCGCTCGTCGGGCGCCTTCGCGGCGGGCCGGCGAAGGCGGCGATCCTCGCCTCGGGCCTGACCGGGATGATCTCCGGCTCCTCGATCGCCAACGTCGTCACCACCGGCACCTTCACGATCCCCGTGATGAAGAAGACCGGCATGCCGGCGGTCAAGGCCGGCGCCATCGAGGTCGCCGCCTCCACCAACGGTCAGCTCATGCCACCAATCATGGGCGCGGCAGCGTTTATCATCGCCGAATTCATCGGCGTCACCTATTTCGACGTGGTCAGGGCGGCCTTCATCCCCGCGGTCATCGCCTATATCGCGCTAATCTACATCTCGCATCTGGAGGCGCTGAAGCTCGGCCTGCGCGGACTTCCGGCCGCAGAAATTCCCCCGCTGGTCAAGACGTTGCGGAGTGGCGTCCTCTATCTCATTCCGCTGGCGATCCTCATCTACCTCCTGATCGTCCGGCGCTGGAGCCCGCAGGCTTCGGTCTTCTATTCGATCCTGTCGCTGTTTGCGATCGTGCTAGCGCGGCCGTTGGTGCGCGAAGTTCGGTCTGGCGGCCAGAATTTCCTGGCGGCGATATGGCTTGGTATCGAAGACAGCATCGCCGGCATGATCGCGGGTGCGCGCAGCATGATCGGCATCGCCGTCGCCGTTGCCGCCGCGGGCATCATCGTCGGCGCTGTCTCTGCGACCGGCCTGTCCAACGCGCTCATCGGCGTGATGGAGGCGATTGCCGCCGGCAACGTCTTCATCCTGCTCGGATTGACGGCGGTGCTGTGCATCATCCTTGGCATGGGGCTTCCCACCACCGCCAACTATCTCGTCGTCGCCTCCCTGATGGCCGGTGTCGTGGTCGAGCTCGGTAGCGCCGCGGGACTGGTTATTCCTCTGATCGCAGTGCATCTCTACGTGTTCTTCTTTGGGCTCCTCGCTGATTCCACGCCACCCGTCTGCCTTGCCGCCTTCGCAGCCTCCGCCATCTCGCGAGCTTCACCGCTGAAGACCGGCGTTCAGGCGTTCCTCTACGACATACGCACCGCCATCCTGCCCGTGGTGTTTATCTTCAACCCGACGCTGCTCCTCATCGGCGTCGACAACGTCTGGCATGGACTGCTGATCTTCGTAGCCTCACTGCTGGCGATTCTGTCGTTTGCATCGTTGACGCAGAACTGGATCCTGGTGAAGAACCGCCTTTGGGAGAGCCTGGCTTTGGTGTTGGTGATCGTGGCGCTGTTCCGGCCGGGCGTCTTCATGGACTACCTCTATCCGCCATTCACGCGGATCGACCCGCAAAGATTCGTCAGCGGCAGGGTGAGGCCGGAGCTGGGTCAGATCGTGCGCTTTCACGTGACCCGTCGGACCAACTACGGAGACCGCTTCAAGCTGTTCGCCCTTGAGACCCCAGAGCCGGGCGGTGTGCAGATCCAGGGGCCATTCGGCCTGGGTCTAGCGGAGCAAGGCGACGGCTGGATCGCAAAAACGGTCGCATTCGGTGGCCCGGCGGACAAGGCGGGTATCGAGTTTGGCGACGAGGTGACGGGGATCGATGTGGAGACCAGTGGGCTGCCCCCTAAGGAGCTGATCTATCCGTTCGGTTTCCTGCTCCTGGGGTTGGTCCTCTATTCGCAGCTTGTTCGCTTGCGGCGCAAGCGGGCGCGGGATGCGTCCGAGACCCCGGCGGGCGCGGAGGCGCCGTAATGTTCAAGACAATCTTGCTGCCGATCGATCTCGGCGAGACGAGCTCTTGGCAGAAGGCGCTACCAGCGGCTCTCGTGCACACGGCGGGGGAGGGTGGCTGCCTGAACTTATTGACGGTGGTGCCAGATTTTGGCGAGAGCATTGTGGGGACCTATTTTCCGCCCGACTTTGGAGAGCGAATGATGGTCCAGGCCAAGAACGATCTCGAGGCCTTTCGAGCGGCGCATGTCCCTTCAGACGTCCCCTCGAAGGCGCTTGTCCGCAGCGGTACGATTTACAGCGAGATCATCGATGCGGCGGAGGAAATGAGCGCTGATTTGATCGTCATGGCATCGCATCGACCAGCGCTTCGCGACTATCTTCTCGGGCCGAACGCCGCTCACGTGGTCCGTCACGCAAAATGCTCGGTGTTAGTCGTGCGGGGTTAGGCTTGGGCGTCTGCGCATCAGCCCATTCGGCCGGCCATCGCCGCCTCCCTTCGGGACGTTAGCTTCGGCTTCGCCAAGTCGGCGCCCGGCGTCGCGACCTGGCCGGCTAATGTGACAATACCCCCTTCGCCAGCCTCTCGATGGCCTGCCGCTTCCATTGGGCGATCAGGTTCGAGTGAAGCCCGTGTCGGGCGCCGAACTCCGGGTGAACGAGTGGAGCCGCGAGAAGACGTAGATTCTGCGGCCATTTGTGGGTCTGCTCGCGTCAAGCCGTTCGCCGTCGCGATTTCGCGAAAGTGTCAAAGGCGACAGCCAACACGATGATAACCCCGATAATGATCTGCTGGATGTACGGCGAGACATTCAGCAGAACGAGGCCGTTCAGGAGCACACCGATCAGGACGGTGCCGACCACCGTGCCGAAGATCGTGCCAACGCCGCCGAAAAGGCTGGTGCCGCCGATCACCACCGACGCGATGACGGTCAGCTCATAGCCCGTGCCGGCCACGGCCTCGGAGGAGTTTAGTCGTGCCGAAAGGACGAATGCGCCAAGGCCAGCAAAAAAACCGGTGATCACGTACACGCTGAGCACGACACGCCTGACGTTGAGCCCAGACAGGCGAGCTGCCTCAGGATTGCCCCCCACAGCGTAGACCTGCCGGCCATAGCGTGTGAAGCGAAGCGCGACGTGAGCGACGATAGCGGCGGCGATGAATATGATGACCGGCACCGGCACGTCGCCAATCTTTCCTTGGCCCCACCACACGTAGGACTGGTCGAATCCGCTGATAGGGCCACCTTCAGAAAAAAGCAGAGCGGCACCGCGAAAAGCCGACATCCCGCCAAGCGTCACCACAAAGGGCGGCACCTTCAGACGCGTTATGGCGAAGCCCTGGAGGAAACCGCATGTCATTCCCACGCCAATCGCTGCTAGAGCCGCAAGCTGCCAGCCGTAACCCAGAGCCTCTGCGCCGCTGCCGACAGCGAAGCGATTAACAATACCTCCCTTTGCTACCGCTGCGGCTACGAGGCCACAGAAGGCAATCATCGATCCGATCGAAAGGTCGATGCCAGCAGTGAGGATCACAAAGGTCATGCCGATGGCGAGCAGGCCATAGACCGAAACCTGACGCATGACGTTAAGCAGATTGAATGGGCTCAGGAAGCGCGGCTCGCCGATGGCAAAGCCTGCCATCAGAACGATCAGAAAAATGAGCGGCGCGAAGCGTGCAAGTAAGCCGAACCAATCAGTCGCGGGGCGCTCCGCCTGCGCGCTCCGGTTTGCATCGGTCATCGTCAGGTCCTCGCCCTACGCGGCCTTGGTGCTCAGAGCCATCATGCCCATCAGAAGTTCTTCGCTCGCGTCCTTGCGCGCGACTTCGCCGGTAACACGGCCTTCGCGCATTGCGACAATGCGGTCGCTAATTGCCAGGATTTCCGAAAGCTCTGACGATATCGCAACGATCGCTATTCCTGCATTCGCCAATTCGAACAAAAGGTTATGCACCTCGACTTTGGCGCCGATGTCGATCCCGCGGGTCGGCTCATCGACAATGAGTATCTTCGGCCTAAGCGCCAGCCAGCGGGCGAGAACCACCTTCTGTTGATTGCCCCCCGAAAGGTTCTCAACGATCTGTTCTTGGCTTGCCATGCGGATGTTCAGGCTCTCACGAAACCCCTCAACCAACCGCCGCTCGGCCCTGTCGTCGATAAAGAAATGCCAGCGACTGATCAAATCGTGCGCGGCCATGCTGAGATTGGCGCGCACGGCAAGAGAAAGGAACAAGGCTTGCTGTTTGCGGTCCTCCGGCACCAGACCGATACCGCAGCGGATGGCGTCTTGCGGCGTCCGTATTGCTACGGGCTCCCCGTCGACCGTGACACGGCCATGATCGAAGGCATCCGCGCCGAATATTGCGCGCGCCAGTTCGGTCCGACCGGCGCCAATCAGGCCGGCCAGGCCGAGCACCTCGCCGCGTCGCACTTCGAAGCTGACATTATCGAGAACAGTGGCGTTCTGATCTTGGGTGTTGCCGCGCCGCGTGAGCCCTTCGACTTTCAGCGCCACGTCGCCGGGGGCCGCCGACTCACGATGAGCGAGGAGGGCGCTCACCTCGCGACCGACCATGCGGCGGATGATCTGCTCGATTGTCGTATCCCTTACCGCTCCTCCCCCAACTTGTTTGCCGTCGCGGAGCACAGTGAAGGTGTCGCAAAGTTCAATGACCTCTTCGATGCGGTGGGTGACAAAAACGATGCTCAATCCTCGTGCTCGCAGATTCCGGAGAATGCTGAATAGCTTGCTGACTTCCGCTGAGGACAGAGCCGAGGTTGGCTCGTCCATAACAATGAGCCGCGAATCCATGGACAGCGCTCGGGCGATTTCAACGAGCTGCTGCTCGGCGACGGCGAGAGTGCGAACGACGGAAGTCGGCTTCAGCTCAAGGCCAAGCTGTCTTGTAGCGGCATTTGTCTGTGCCGCCATTTTGCGCCAGTTTACAAACGGTCCCAAGCCGGGCTCACGACCGAGGAAGACATTTTCGGCGATTGTCATGTTCGGCGCGAGCGTGAATTCCTGATAGATCGTGACAATGCCGAGCTTCTGAGCGTCATGTGGCGTAGCCGGGGTAACCGGTTGTCCGGCAAAGATGATCTCCCCCGCATCTGCGCTCTGCGCCCCGGCGAGAATTTTCAGCAGGGTCGACTTGCCGGCACCGTTTTCCCCAAGCAAGGCGTGGATCTCGCCGGGCGCCACTTCGAAGTCGACGTTGTCAAGCGCCAGCACACCAGGGAAGCGCTTGGCAATCCCAGTCATGCGCAGCAGTGGTTGGGTCATGCGGGCAAGTCGCGTGCCGAAGCGCAGCCGTCGCGGGCTCCCCGAGGCAGAGTCGGCCGATGAGCAGGCATCGATGTGTTCTCGCCAGCGTGGGAACGACTTGGAATCACAAGAGGCGCGCGGCCGCGGCCGGCGGCGCGCCTCTTGTGATTATTTGACTTCGTTCAGGCGCTCGGCCTGGTCGAGGTTGTCTTTTGTAATGGCGATTGGAGTAAGCAGCGTCACCTGCTGGGCCGGTTTCGTTCCGTCGCGAAGGAAAGACACGAGGGCGTCAAGAGCGCCATTGGTCTGGCCCCCGGGCAACTGCTCGATGGTCGAAGTCATGTTGCCGGCAGTGATCTGCTGCAGCGCCTCGGGCAGTGCGTCGAAGCCGATGAGTGCGACTTTGCCGGTCAGGTTGCGTTCCTTCAACACCTCCAATGCGCCGAAGGCCATGCCATCATTGGCAGCCACGATCACGTCAGGCGGCGTCGACATGCCGGCGAGGGCGGATTCGACCATTGTTTGAGCCTTTGCTCGATCCCAGTGGCCGGTGTCCTCAAAGATGATTTTGTACTTGTCCTTTACGGGATCAAGAACGTTATGCAGACCTTTGTTGCGGTCGATCGCGGGGCTGGCGCCGGGTTCGCCTTGAAGGTTCATGACCGTGGCGCCGCTCGGGAAAAGCTTCATGATCAGCTGGCCCTGCGCCTCGCCGCCCTTGACGTTATCCGCCCCCACATGGGCGAGGATGCCGGGCACCTTGTCTACCCGCCGGTCAATGGTCACAACGGGTACGCCCGCGTCGACCGCCTCTTGAATAGCGGGCGCGAGGGCATCCACATCGTTAGGGCTGATCAGAATACCGTCGACGCCCTGGGTGATTGCAGCTTCGACGTCGGCAGTTTGCTTCGGCGAGCTTTGTTGCCCATCCGATTGGATGATCTCGATATCGCCAAGCTTGGTGGCTTCCGCGTTCACCGCCGTCATCATGTGCACGAAGAAGGGTTGTCCCATGTCTGGCATCGACGCCAGGATTCTCAAATGTTTCTGCTCGGCTTGCCCCGAGGCGCCGATTGACAACGCAAGTCCGACCGCGCCGGCAAGCACTGCAGCCCTTGAAAGGCGTTTCATGTTTCGTCCTCCCTGTCCCGGTTAAGGGTACTCCACTGTCGGCGAGCACGAAGGATCAAGTCAATAGTGGTCTGTCCACTTATGGACAGGGGTAGACTCGTTTAGCTCGCGCTTGACTCCACAAGCAAAGAGTGAAGGATCAAGAAGTGGTCTGTCCACTTTTCAGGCAGACCTAAAAAGAGAATTCCGGCCTAGCCGGCGTCAAAGAGGGAGGAGAAAAAAGCAATGCGCAAAATTTCTCGTCGGACGCTGATCAAGAGCGCCGCTGTGTTCGGTGCGGTCACAACATTTGCCTCGGTCAAAGCGCTGGCAGCAAACAATCCGCTGCAGATCGGCATAGTCGGGAAGGTGAAGATCCCTTGGTTCGACAACGTTGCAAAGGGCGTGGCGAAAGCCGGCCAGGACCTGGGAGTCGACGCTTCCATTATCAACCCGACGACTGATGACCCGGCCGAGCAGGTACGCGCGATTGAGGACCTCATCGCGAAGAGGGTCGACGTGATCGGCGTCGTTCCGAATGATGGGAAGGCGCTAGAGCCAGTTCTGAAGCGCGCGCAGGACGCCGGCATCAAAGTCATCATGAACGAATCGCCCGGCCAGGTGAACGCCGACTGGGATATTGAGTTGATCCAGGACAAGGCCTTCGGGGAAGCGCATCTGGAGGCCTTCGCGGAGGCAATCGGCGGGGAGGGGAAATACGTTGTCTATGTCGGTGGTCTCACCGTTGCGCTGCACAATCTATGGGCCGACTACGCGGTCGAGTTGCAGAAGCAGAAGTATCCGAAGATGGAGCAGATCGGAGATCGGTTCGGCGTCTCCAACAGCGTCGAGGACAGCTACAAGACGGCGATCGATCAGATGCAGGCGAACCCGGATCTGAAGGGATTCCTGATTTTCGGCGCAAACGGGCCAATCGGCGCAGGTCAAGCCGTGGCGGATCGAGAGAAGATCGGCAAGGTGATGGTCGTCGGTCCGTTCATCCCGAGCCAGGGCCAGGCGCTGATGAAGGAAGGAGCGATCACCCGCGGCTTCCTCTGGAACCCGATCGATTCCGGCTACGCTATGGTGGCTCTCGGCAACGTGCTGGCGTCAGGCGGTGAGATCACGGACGGCATGGATCTTCCAGGCATGGGACCCGTTCAGGTCGATATGTCCACCCACGTCATCCGCGCCAACAAGCAGATTGATCTCAATCCGGAGTCGATCGACGAGTGGGCAAAAATCATCTGATCGCCACCCCACGGCTGGATCGGGTCGATGCTAGGTTGCGCTCCATTGCAATCCCGATGAAGCGCAGCCTTTCATCGCCCGAGGCCGGCTTCGGGTGACGCTGCAAGAGCAAATTCATACGATGACCGTTGTCGCATCCTCTGCCGACTCCGCTGAGCACGCACTGCCTTTGCTTAGTCTTTCTGGGGTCAGCAAGAGCTTTGGGGGTACCCGGGCGCTCGACGCGATCGATTGGTCGGTCGAGCGGGGCGAGGTGCATTGCCTGATCGGGGAGAACGGCTCCGGCAAGTCGACACTGATCAAGATATTGACGGGTGTTCATTCGCCCGACGCGGGCGGAACGATCACGATCGACGGCGTGCCACACGCAAGCCTGACTCCGCATGAGGCGAAGGCGCTCGGCATCCAGGTTGTCTTCCAGGATTTGTCGCTTTTCCCGAACCTGACTGTGCTGGAGAACATCGCAATAGATCTGGAACTCGGCTCGCCTTTTCGGCCGCCGCCGCGTCGTCAGATGCGCGAGACCGCCTTGGCTGCGCTGGCGCGCCTCGATGCAAATCTCCCCCTTGAGAGGCCCGTCGGGAAACTTCCCGTCGCTCAGCGCCAGATCGTTGCGATCTGCCGGGGGCTCGCCACCAATGCCCGTGTCCTTTTCATGGACGAGCCAACCTCGTCCCTGACACAACACGAGACCGAACTCCTTTTTAAGACGGTTCGCCGTTTGAAGGATCAGGGCGTCGCAGTCGTCTTCGTCAGTCATCGCCTCGAGGAGGTGATCGAAATTGCCGAACGCGTCACAGTGCTTCGTGACGGGCGAAAGGTCGGCACTTTCCCGGTCGCTGCCGTTGACGACCATCAACTTGCGGAGTTGATGACCGGGGAGAGCATAGAGCACGAGGTCATGGCGCCTAAGCTCGGTGGGCGCGGTGCGGTGCTGGAGGTCCGCGAGGCCGGCCGAAGCGGCGAGTTTCAGGATGTCTCCTTCGTGCTCCATCAGGGGGAGGTTCTTGGTCTAATCGGGCTCCTCGGCTCCGGGCGAACCGAGCTGGCACTGGCGCTCTTTGGCATGACAACGCTTGAGCGCGGCGAAATCTTCGTTGATGGCGCTCCTCTTCGTTTGCGATCAAATCAGGATGCCATCGCTGCCGGCATCGCCTACGTCTCAGAGGATCGGCTGTCGCTTGGCTTGAACCTCGGGCAATCGGTCGCCGACAACGTGGCGCTTCCGGTGCTCGACCTTTTGTCGAATGCCTTGGGACTTCTTGCCCCCGCGCGTCGTAATGAGCTGGCGGCCACTTGGGCGGCGCGACTCGGAATTCGAGCGGCGAATGTTGGCGCGTCTGTCCAGACTCTCTCCGGCGGCAATCAGCAGCGTGTCGTTCTCGCGAAGTGGCTGGCAACCGATCCCAAGATTTTGATCCTCGACAGTCCGACGGTTGGCGTCGACATCCGCAACAAACAAGGCATCTACGAAGTCGTCCGCCAGTTGTCCAAGCAGGGCGTGGCCATCCTCCTGATCTCCGATGAGGTCCCAGAGGTCTATTTCAATTCCGACCGAGTCCTGCATATGCGCGATGGCCGACTCTCTGGTGAATTCGCGCCGTCGAT
>Ga0315553_10002680_pt1 | contig 14181 bp, 15 predicted proteins | sample SalMarSW160140MG_FD_203099 | JGI IMG/M metagenome (GOLD analysis project Ga0315553, IMG submission 203099) | Salt marsh sediment microbial communities from the Plum Island Ecosystem LTER, Massachusetts, United States - Salt Marsh Sediment SW1601-40 ... | reverse complement strand
GCGAGCGGATATTCGCCCGGCCCGGCGGCGGCGATCGTCGCGGCGTTCAGCACGGCGAAAGGGGTCTCCATCATCGCCCAGATCGCCTGATCGGGCATGGCGCCGGCCTTGCGCAGCACCGTGCGCGCGGCCTCCAGATCGCCGGGCGCTTGAACCTTGGGGAGCAGAATGCCATTGGCCCCGGCCGTCGCTGCGGCGGAGAGGTCATCTTGTCCCCAGGACGTATCCAGGCCGTTGACGCGGATAAGAATTTCCCGTTCTCCATAATCTTTGCTTCTTGCGGCGGCGACGACCTGCTCGCGCGCCATCTCCTTCGCGTCCGGCGCAACAGCATCTTCCAGATCGAATACAAGCGCGTCTGCGGCCAATGTCTTTGCCTTTTCCAGGGCGCGCGCATTGGAGCCGGGCATGTAGAGAACGCTTCTGCGAGGACGGATCATGATCGTTTGACCTCGAGTTTGAAATAGTCTGACCTTGAGTTTGAATAAGCGAGCAGTACAGTACCTGCTGCGCCATAGGATACGTGACACCTATCCGGTGAAATAGACCCCGTAACGGAAAGCCTGTTATGCCAACGGTTCTCAGCTTGTCATCGCAGGTCGCTCGCGGCCATGTCGGTCATTCGGCGAATATGTTCGTGTGGCAACGGCTCGGCATCGACGTCATTGCGCTGCCGACCATTATCCTATCGAACCGTCCCGATTGTGAAGCCTGGGCGGGCGAGCGCGTCAATCCGCAGCTTCTGGGGCAGATGGTGTCAGCGTTGGAGGCCAACGGCTTTCTGGGCGAGGTCGATGCGATCTTCACGGGCTACCTGCCGAGTGCTGCGCATGCGGAATTTGCCTCGGGGCTGATCGAGCGCATGAAGACTGTCAGGCAGGATTTGCTCTATTGCTGCGATCCGATTCTTGGAGATGAACCGGGCGGGCTCTATGTCGCCGAGGATGCCGCGGCCGCCTTGCGCGATCGGCTGATGCCCCTCGCCGACATTGTGACGCCCAATCGCTTCGAACTCGGCTGGCTGACGAGTGGGCGCGTCGCAACGCGCGCCGATGCAGTCGCGGCGGCCCGTTCGCTCGGCGCGATGGTGCTGGCGACTTCGGCTCCGAACAAGGCGGAAGGCACGCTCATCAATCTGCTCGTCAGCGATGAAGGGGCATGGCAGACGGTCGTCTATCTGCGAGAGGCGGTTCCGCATGGCACGGGTGATTTCATTGCGGCGCTTTTTTTCGCTCACCTCCTGCGCTCGGAGGCGCCATGTGACGCCTTAGCTTTGGCGACCAGCGCCACCGAAGCGGTGATCGGCGCGAGCGAAGGCCGGGATGAACTCGATCTCGTGGGAAGTCAGGAAAGCTGGGCGGGGGCGGGACCCTGGCCGTTCTCCCCGCTGCCGCTTGAGCCGTCATGAGCCTGGTTGCAGGGGCTGACGGTTGCCGGAAAGGCTGGGCCTGCGTGCTCACCGATGCCGAAACAGGCCGTCCCGAACGCGCATTCATCGCCCCGATCTTCGCGGACATCGTCGCAATGAAGGAAATCAGGCAGATCGCCGTCGATATCCCGATTGGCGTCGCCGCATTTGCGGGTCCGGGCGGCAGAGGATGTGACCGCGCTCTGCGCCGCCAGATCGGTGAGCGGCAATCCTCGGTGTTCTCCGTGCCCGCGCGCGCAGCGCTCGCCGAGACCGACTATGTGCGGGCCTGTGAGGCGGCTCTCGCCCATTCCGACCCGCAGCGGAAGGTCTCGAAGCAGTGCTTTCATATTTTTCCGAAGATCAGGGAGGTCGATGCGGTCATGAGTCCCGAAGCGCAGGCGCGGATCGTCGAATCCCATCCCGAAGGCGCGTTCTGGGCGATGAACGGGGAGCAGCCGCTCACCGAACCGAAAAAGGTGAAGTCAAAAAGCTATGCGCCGGGCCTCGATCTTCGCCGGCGGCTTCTGGTGAAGGCCGGCTTTTCCGCAGACTTTCTTGCTGCATCCCCCTTCCGTCGCTCGGATGCCGGCGAGGACGATTTCCTCGATGCCTGCGCCTGCGCCTGGACGGCGCGTCGTGTGCTTCGCGGCGAGGCGCGCCGCTTTCCCGACGATCCGATGATCGATCCCAAGGGGCTGCGCATGGAGATCTGGGCATAGCGCAACGCTTGTCCGAGCATGTCCCCGCGAAGGCGGGGATGGACGCACGTTGCGCTAACTTGTTGATATAGATCAACTTAACCTCGCTCAGGTGACGCCACTTGAATGAGGGGTGAGCTAGCGGTTAGAAAATGATCCGGCTGAGGAACGTATACGCTCCGAGCAGCAGGAGGCCGGTGAAAAAGACCCGGCGGAATCGCTCCTCCGACAGCCGCCAGCGATAGTGCTGACCGATCGTGTAGCCGGCGAGCGAAGGAATAAGCGCGACCGCCGACAGGAGGGCATGGCCGCGGTCCATGACATGATGGCCAACGAGCGAGACGCCGAGCGCAAGCGTGGAGGTCAGAAACAGGACGCCCATCGCCTGGATCAGCTCATCGCGTTTGAGGCCGAGCGCCTGCATGTAGAGAACGCCTGGGATCACATAGGATCCAGTCATTCCATTCAAGACGCCGTTGATCGTGCCGACAAGCGGCGCAAGCCAGCTCTCGGCCCTGCCGGGCGGCGGCGGTGCCGGCCGGATCAGGCTGATCGCGGCATAGATGAGCAGCACGAGGCCGAAGAAGCCGCTCATCAATCGCTGGTCGGCCCCCGCGAGCACATCGACACCCAACCAGGTCGTGATGCACAGGCAAAGCAGGAGCGGCCAGAACCGTCTCAGGATTGCGAGCCCATGCCCTCCGGCCGCCGCCTGCCAGACATTTGCGGCGATCGCCGGGATGATGATGATGGTAAGCGCGTCTCTGATGGTGATGACGTTGATGAGGAGAGCGACGGATACGGTTGGCAGCCCGACGCCGATCAGCCCTTTGATGCCGCCGGCCAGCAGCAGAATGCCCATGATCAAGGCGATAATTGTGGGCGTGAGGTCCACGGGGGGCACCGCTCTGGCGATGATGACGCTACGGAGGTGAAGAGCAGCGGGGTCGGGCGCGACTGGGACAGCCGCGCCCAGGATATGCTAGGCGGCTTCGCGCGCCTTGATCAGCTGCCGATTGATGACAGTTTCGGCAATTTGAACCGTGTTGAGCGCCGCGCCTTTGCGGAGGTTGTCCGAGACGACCCAGATGGCGAGCCCGTTTTCGACCGTCGGGTCTTCCCGGACTCGCGAGATGAATGTGGCGTAGTCCCCGACACATTCGACGGGCGTGACATAGCCGCCATCCTCGTGCTTGTCGACGACAAGCACGCCGGGCGCCTCGCGCAGGATGTCGCGCGCCTGGTCGGCCGTGATCGGCTTCTCGAACTCGATATTCACCGCCTCGGAATGCCCCACGAAAACGGGCACACGCACGCAGGTTGCCGTCAGCTTGATCTTGGGGTCGAGGATCTTCTTGGTCTCGGCCACCATTTTCCATTCCTCGCGGGTCGAGCCGTCCTCCATGAAGCGGTCGATATGGGGAATGCAGTTGAAAGCGATCTGCTTCGTGAAGACCTCCGGCGTCGGTTCGTCGGTGACGAAAATGCCCCTGGTCTGGTTCCAAAGCTCATCGATCGCTTCCTTGCCGGCGCCCGAGACGGACTGATAGGTGGCGACCACCACGCGCTTGATCTTCGCGGCGTCGTGCAGGGGCTTCAGCGCGACGACGAGCTGAGCCGTCGAGCAGTTGGGATTGGCGACGATGTTCTTCTTCCTGAAACCTTCGACGGCGTCGGCATTCACTTCAGGAACGACCAGAGGCACGTCGATGTCGTACCGCCAGGCCGAGGAATTATCGATCACGAGGCATCCTTGAGCGGCGATGCGCGGCGACCATTCCTTGGAGACGTCACCGCCTGCCGACATCAGCGCGAAGTCGCATTTGGAAAAATCGAACTGCTCAAGATCGTGGCATTTGAGCGTTTTGTCGCCGAACGATACCTCGACGCCGATCGACCGGCGCGAGGCGATGGCAAAGATTTCGCTCACCGGGAATTCGCGTTCGGCCAGGATATTCAGCATCTCGCGGCCCACATTGCCTGTGGCGCCCACGATGGCGACATTGTAGCTCATTTTCGTCATCCTGAGTTTATGGATGCGGCGTTGTACCTCTCATGGGTTCTGTTGTCCATGAGAGGAAGGGCAGCGCCCGCACTCCGTCTCCGACCGATCCGGCTCGGATCGATCCCTAAGATAGAGTTTCGAGATCAGTGGAAGGAAGAGGGCGAGGCCGAAAAATCGCACAAGCTGATGGGTGGCGACGAAAGCGGGATCGAGCCCGAGCACCACGGCCAGGATTGTCATGGCTTCGATGCCGCCGGGCGCGAAAGCGACGATCAGCTGTCCCAGCGGCAGGCCGAGCATCCAGGAGACGCATAGCGCGGATGCGGCCGAAATGGTCACGGCGATCAGAAAGGCGGCAATGCTAGGCGCCAGGGCCTTCCGCACAAAGGCAAGATTGGTGCCGATGAAGCGCATACCGATTATGGCGCCGAGGATGAGCTGGCCGGGAATGAGAATTACGGAGGGGATCTGACCGTTGACGATCCCGGACAGATGCAGGGCCGCGCTGGCAAACATTCCCCCGAACAATGCGCCGGCCGGGAAATTGCGCTTCTCCAGCACAAAGCCGACCACGCCGCCGAGCACGAGCAGCGGCAGCATGTCGAAGACACCGCCGACCTCGCGGGGCGGCAATGCCGGCGGTGCGAGAGACAGTGTCAGCAGCGACGGCAGCAGCGCCAGCAGCATCGCCAGCCGGAACATCTGCGCCAGCATCACCTGACGGACATCGGCGGAAGAGCGCATGGACAGTGCAAGCACATGGGACAAAGCGCCGGGAATCGAAGCGTAAAAGGCGGTCGCCCGGTTCCATTTGCTGTGGTTCATCAGAAAGGCCGCCGAGGCGGCGATGACCAGGAGGATGGTGATACCGAGGCCGGCGAGGCTGAGCGGCCATGTCACGACCCGCTCGATTGTGTGGGGCGAAAAGCCCGAACCGATCTGGATGCCGAGGGCGAGGAACACGGCAAATCTCAGGGCGTCGGGCAGATAGAGCGGGGCCTTGCTGAAGGCGAGGATCGTGGTGACCAGCATGGCCCCGGTCAGCCAGGCAGCCGGCATGCCCAGGAGGGCGAAGACGGCGCCGCCGGCGGCGCTCGCCGCAAGCGTGAGGGCGGCGGCGCCCGCCAGTTTCATGTCGATTGTCATCCGGTCGCACTCTCGCGCTTGGGCCGCGGGCCGGTGGATCGTCCGCATAGTCGCCGGCTGGACGATATCGCGGAATTCGGTCGTCGCTCAGGCGTGTCCGTTTCCCTCGATGAGCCGGGCGCAGAGCCAGAATTCGCCCTGTATGATCGCCTCGGGCTGGAACTCGCCCTCGAGCTGAGCGTCGTCCGCGACAATGTCGACCGTGCCTCCGAGCGTCTTGACCAGAGCCGTATGGAAGCTTTGGCCCGTGATGCTGTTCGTCCGCTTCTGAGCGGTGAGGACGCGGCCTGTCAGAAAGGCGCGCGACGGCGCGTCAAACTCCTTTGCGCTCGGGTCATGAAAGACGGCATGACCACCCGCCTCGCCCGAAGTCGAAAACAGGCCGCTGGCGAAAAAGGACTCCGGGGCGAATTTCACCTGCTCGCCGGCCTGTGAGGCGCTGAAGGCCTCTTCGCTCGGAAAGACCGCGATCTCATGGGCAAAGGCCGCGATCTGCGCCTGCGCGAGAAAGGGCGTGACGCGGTGGGCCCAGACGGCGTAATCGACGACATCGAGCAGCGCGACCGTTGCGCATTGATGCGGCCGCGGGCCCGGCTCTATCTCGACGAAAGCCGCCCCTTCGAAGGCGTTGTCATTGGGCCGCTGGCGCTTTTTCATCACCCGCACCGGAACCCGTCCGCCGCCGTCAAAAAACGGCGTGACCCCGACGATGGTCAGCTTTTCATCGGTGTCCTGCGCCTGCTTGGCCAGATGCACCCAGAGCTCTGATCCGCTGTCGGAGTGCCAGCGATAGTAATAACCGGGAGCGCATGGCTGCGAATAGGCGCCCGTATCGGGCAATTTGCTCACCATTTCCGCCAGCTCTTCCGCGGAGCTGGATTTGAACCCGATGACACTGAAATGATCTGTCATCGCCCCACTTGCCTCTCTTACGCGTACAGCCGCCAGCCTTTCCGGAGACAGGCCGCTGAAATGTCCAGGCCGCGCCGCTCGGCCCGATTCCGGATGTTTGGCGTGGCCGTGTGCTATCCGGCGGCCACCTCGATTTCACCGATAATGGCCTCGCCCATTTCGGTCGTGGACACTTTGCGCATGCCCTCCTGCATGATGTCGCCCGTCCGCAGGCCTTTCTCCAGGACCTGGGCAATGGCCTTCTCGATCAGGTCCGCTTCTTGCGCCATGTCGAAGGAGTAGCGCAGCGCCATGGCGAAGCTCGCGATCGTGGCGATCGGATTCGCAATGCCCTGGCCGGCAATATCGGGCGCGCTGCCATGCACCGGCTCGTAGAGCGCGGGGCGCTTTCCGGAACTGTCGGGCGCGCCGAGCGAAGCCGATGGCAGCATGCCGAGCGAGCCGGTCAGCATCGCGGCCTCGTCGGAGAGCATGTCGCCGAACAGATTGTCCGTGACGATCACGTCGAACTGCTTCGGCGCCCGCACGAGCTGCATGGCGCAATTATCCGCAAGAATATGGGTCAGCTCGACATCGGAATATTCCTCGCGGTGGACCTTCGAGACGACCTGATGCCAGAGGACGCCCGAGCGCATCACATTGCGCTTTTCCGAGGAGGCCACCTTGTTGCCGCGCTTGCGGGCGAGCTCGAAGGCGACCCGCGCGATACGCTCGATTTCACCGGTCGTATAAATCTGGGTATCGACCGCGCGCTTCTCGCCATTCTCCAGCGTGACGATTTCCTTCGGCTCGCCGAAATAGACCCCGCCCGTCAGCTCGCGAACGATCATCAGATCGAGCCCTTCGACATGCTCGCGCTTCAAGCTGGAAGCGTCGGCCAGCGCGGGATAGCAGATCGCCGGGCGCAGATTGGCGAAGAGCTGCATGTCCTTACGCAAACGCAAGAGGCCGGCCTCCGGGCGCACCTCATAGGGAACATTGTCCCATTTGGGTCCGCCGACGGCGCCCAGCATCACGGCGTCCGCCTGCATCGCCTTCGTCATCGCGGCTTCGGAGATGGCGACGCCATGGGCGTCATAAGCGCTGCCGCCGACCAGATCCTTTTCGATATTGAAGGTCGCCGTTCCCTTGGCATTCACCCAGGCGACGAGACGCTCGACCTCGCCCATGACTTCCGGACCGATGCCATCGCCTGGCAGGAGCAGCAGATTGAATGTCGACATCGAACGCTCTCGCGAAAATGGCGGCGCATGCGGGGCCGCCGGGAGGGTTTCAACTGTTAACCGTTGCTAATGGGAAGCAGACCGCAGGGCAAGGTGCAAGGCCGTTTTTATGACAAGCCTGCTTCAAATTGTGATTTCCTTGCACAAAATTCTTGCGCGGCCGGCCATGGCCCGTGGAGCGCCCGTGCGGCTTCCGCATATTGCGGCGGTCTGGTGCAGCACGCGCCGCCCCTAAAGCCAGGGACGGCCGGCCTGCTGCTTCACCTCGAACGCATCGATACGATCGTGCTTTTTCAGAGTGAGCCCGATGTCGTCGAGCCCCTCGATGAGGCATTTCTTCCGGAAGGGGTCGATGTCGAAATGGATCGCGCCGCCATCCGGACCGCGAATTTCCTGCGCTTCCAGATCGATGGTGATCGTTGCATTCGCACCGCGCGAGGCATCGTCCAGGAGCTTGTCGATCTCGCTCTGGGGCAGGGGGATCGGCAAAATGCCGTTCTTGAAGCAGTTATTATAGAAGATGTCGGCGAAGCTTGGGGCGATGACGCATTTGATGCCGAAATCCATGAGGGCCCAAGGCGCATGCTCCCGGCTGGACCCGCAGCCGAAATTGGCGCCGGCGATCAGGATCTTCGCATTGCGGTACGCGGGCCTGTTCAGGACGAAATCGGGATTTTCGTCCCCGTCGGCATCGTAACGCATCTCGAAGAACAGGTTCTTGCCGAGCCCGGTGCGCTTGATCGTCTTCAGAAACTGCTTTGGAATGACCATGTCCGTATCGACATTGATCATCGGCAAGGGCGCGGCAACGCCGGTCAATTCGGTGAATTTCTCCATGGGACCACCGTCTGGGCTTGAACTCTGCTCGGGGAGTTATTGACCGGAAAACGGCTGCTCTGCAAGTCTTTAGAACAAGATATTGTATGAAGGCAGCAGAGCTCCGCTGCGCGACCGCGAAAGAGCGTTAAGCCGGCAGTTCCTTCGCCGCCAGCTTGAGATTGTAGCCGTCCGCAAGGCTCTCGGCCATCACGCCCTTTGCCGTCATGACCCGCGGACGGATCAGAAAGGGGACGGTCGTGCCGCCGGAATTCGGCAAGACGAAATCATTCGCCATATTATAGGCGATCCAATTGCCCTCCCACGCGCCGAACAGCGTCATGCGCGCAGAAACCGCCTTTGGATCGGTCAGTTCGAGCTCCCCGGGGGCCTCGTCCCGGATGACGCGGCGGACGTCGCCCGGCGTCGCGGGCACCCAGCCATAATCGCTGAGCCAAACCTCGCCGCGCGAATGGGTCTTGGCGGTGATGTCAGCCGGCACCGCGCCAAGGCTTTCAAAGCCGAATTGCGAAGGGGCGGCGCGCACCCCGTAAATCTCCCGCGCCGGCAGGCCGGATACCCGCGCAAGGCCGACGAACAGGCTGTTCAGGTAATCGCATCCCTCAGGCGTCGGCGCCACCGAATTCGAACTGCCCACCAATGTCTTCAGATCGCCGATCTGGCAGGTCTGCTCCTCGACGATCCATTCATAGAGCGCCTTCGCCTTGCCGAGATCGGTCTTGGCGTTCTCGGTGATCTTTGCGGCCGTCTCCCGAAGCCAGGTATCGTGTGGCATGAAGCTGACCGGAGCGGTGTAACGGTCGCGCTCCGCTTTGGGGAGCTCGGCGGTCTTGAGCGGCCGGGTGAAATCGGTGGCGCGGTCACGCGTTTCCGCATGGCTGCTGATCCGCACCATGGCGGCCGTCTCGTTCTCGTCCCATTCCAGATAGACGAGGTCCACGCCGGAGGCCTCGTCTTCCTCCAGACGTGCAACCTTGGCGTTGGTTTCCCAGTCGCTGCCGAGCGCCCGCGACCAGTCGTCCTCATTGACCGCGGGAACGGGGATCCAGGCCTGGGCTTTTCCCTTAGGCTTTACGAATTTCAGCTCGGTGGCGAGATCGAATTTGCGCCAGGGGCCCTGAGTGGTGATGAAACGCTCCTGCGCACGCGCCGCGCCTGGCAACAGCGCAGCCCCGGCGAGAACCCCGCTCAATTGGAGGAAGCGGCGCCTATTGATCACCATTTTTTGTTCCTGGACTGTTCTGACGACGGTCGCAGAACGAGGATTGTAACGACGCAGCTGCTGTCAGGATAACCAAATACATGATGGTCGGGACATTTTCGAAGTTTGTGCCAAATTTACACGGCTGGTTCAACGCCAGTTTCGAGTTCTGCCGCGAAATGTCGTCAGTGCCATTGAAAGCTCCTGCCATTATAGTCCGGATTACTGATTAATCGAGAGGAGTGCGGGGCGATGGTTCATGTGGTGCAACTGGATGAGAAGACATTCGTTGCCGGCCAGATTACGCCAGAGGATGTGCCCGATATCGCGGCGGGCGCGTTCGAGGTTCTTGTCAATAACCGCCCCGATGGCGAGGCCGGTCCGGCCCAGCCCCTCGCAGCGGAGATCGAGGCAGCGGCCGGCGAGCGCGGCCTTCGCTTCGTCAGCCTGCCATTCACGGCGCCGACCCTGTCAGCCGACTATGCCGCAAGATTTGCGGAAATTCTGAAGAAATCGGAGGGGCCGGTGCTGGCTTATTGCCGCACGGGCAGTCGGTCGACGATGCTCTGGGCCGCAGCAAACATCGCCCTCGGGGTAACGCTGGAGGATGTTGTGGAAAGAGCCATGGCCGCCGGATACGACCTTCGCGCTGCGGCCCCGTTCATCGAGGGGCTTGGCAAGGCGGCCGCCGCCAGATTGTGATTCCGGCAGCCCGGCGCGTCAGAAGCGATAGACGTCTTTGGCCGTCGCGATCATATTCACATAGGCGGCGACCGACAGCGCGATCGGGTCGCAATAGCCTCCACCGATGCCGAAACTCAGCGGCACACCGTTCTTGTCGAATGTCTCGAACACCATCCGGTCGCGCGCGGCGAGGCCCTCATAGCTCAGCGCCAGCCGTCCGAGCTTGTCATGCACCAGCGGATCGACGCCGCATTGATAAAGCACGAGATCGGGCCGGAATGCGATCACCGCCTCGAGCCCGTCATGGAGGCGGCGCAGATAAGTGTCGTCCCCGGTGCCGTCGGGCAGGCCGACATCCAGGTCGGAGACCGCCTTGCGAAAGGGGAAATTCTTCTCGCCATGCAGGCTGAAGACGAAAACGTGCCGATTGGCGGCGAGCATCGAGGCGTTGCCGTCGCCCTGATGGACATCGAGATCGACGATGGCGACACGGTCGGCGAGGCCCCCATCGAGCGCCGTCACGGCGGCCAGCGCGAAATCGTTCAGCGAGCAATAGCCGGAGCCGAAATCGGCATGAGCGTGATGCGTCCCGCCCGCGAGCTGACCGGAGAAACCCTGCTCCATCGCGCGCCGCATCGCCTCGACCGCGCCGCCCATCGTCGCCCGCGAGCGCCGGACCAGCCCCTCGCTCCAGGGCACGCCGATGCGCCGCATCATTTCGCGTGGCAGCGTCCCGCCGCAAAAGCCATCGACATAGTCAGGCGAATGCACGCGGATGAGCTGGTCGCGTTCGGCGAGCGGCGAAAGCACAAGCTGATCCGGTGCGACCAGCGACTGCCGCATCAGCGTTTCGCGCAACAGCCGGTTCTTATTGCGCGGGAAACGATGCCGCGCCGGAAGCGGAATCTCGTAGCTGTCGGTATAGTAGAGCTTCACAGCCGCGATTCTAGCGCGAAGCGCGGCGCGCGCAATATGGGCTGGCTCGGCGCTCCAAGCGCACCCGCCGAATCCGGAACTGGGATTGCTTTGGGGAACCGGCATAGTAGGGTAGTTCGCGGACAATAGCCCGGCCCGAAATGCCGGCGCCGGGGGAAGGAGCACAGGATGGCGAATGAGACGAAACCGCTTGCCCTCATTGTCGGCGTCGGCGATGGGCTGTCCGCCTCGCTGGCACGTCTTTTTCATCGCGAGGGATACCGTCTTGCCCTAGCGGCCCGCAACACAGCCAAGCTCGACGCGCTCGGGAAGGAGACCGGGGCGACACTTCACGCTTGCGACGTCGTCGAGCCGGAGCAGGTCCGGCGGCTCTTCACCGGGATCGAGGGACCGCTGAGGGTCGTTGTGTGCAATCCGTCCGCACGCACGCGCGGGCCGCTCATCGACCTCGACCCGGAAGGCGTCCGCCAGTCGATCCAGGTCACCGCGTTCGGCGCCTTTCTGGTTGGTCAGGCGGCGGCGCGGGCGATGCTGGCCGGGAAGCCGGAAGACGGCGTGCGCGGCACGATCCTGTTCACCGGCGCGTCGGCGGGCGTGAAGGGCTTTGCACAATCGGCGCCCTTCGCCATGGGCAAGTTCGCCCAGCGCGGCCTGGCGCAGTCCATGTCACGCGAGCTTCACCCGCAGGGCATTCACGTGGCCTGGGTGAACATCGACGGCGCGATCCGCAATCCGGGCCGCACCGAGCCCGCCGACAAGCCGGACTCGATGCTCGACCCGGATGCGATCGCCGAGACCTATCTGGCGCTCGTCCGGCAGCGGCGATCGGCCTGGTCGAATGAGATCGCGGTGCGGCCCTGGGTGGAGAAATTTTAGGGCAGATGGCTTACGGGCCAATAACTGCAAAGGGAACTAAGGGCGCCTGCTGATGAATTCCATCAAAGACGAGCCGATGATCAGCCACATCGATCATATTGTCCTGACCGTCCGGGACGTCGACCGCGCGGTGGAATTTTTCGTGCGCGTGCTTGGCATGACGTCCTCGACTTTCGCCGGCGGGCGCAGGGCGCTGCATTTTGGCAATCAAAAGATCAATCTGCGATTGCTCGGGCAGGAAACGCGCAACTATGCGGGCATCGGCTCGGGCGACATCTGTCTGATCACGAACTGGCCGGCAGACCGCATAATCGCGCATCTGGAGAAGGAAGGCGTAACCATCATCGAAGGGCCGGTTACGAAGACGGGCGCGCTCGGGCCGATGACGTCCGTCCATTTCAATGATCCAGATGGCAATTTGATCGAGGTCAGCAATTACAATCCGTAGACCCGTGTAATGATGCGCCGTTGATCGTCCGCGCTGGTTGCAGCTCATCGCCCTTCGGAGGCCGTCCAAAGGGGCGGATGGCTGCAATTCATGCCAGCTTCTCCTCGGCCGCGGTCCCCTTTTCATATGTGTCGTAGACGACGACCGGGATCCTCAGATCGCCGAGATGCTCTTTGATCAGCGGCTCGACCTCGCCCCAATCCAGCCCGCCGACGCCATTGGCCAGCTTCGGCAGCGCGACCGAGGTAAGACCTTCCTTCTCTATGATACCGCGCAGCTCTTTCAGTGCGTGGCTGACATTGTGCGCCGTCGCCTTGCCGGGATGCGCCTTCTCGTCCGGCGCTGGGTCCTGCGTCATCAGATTGACGATGACTTTTTCCGGTCCGGCCCACAGCCAGGCGTGGCCGGCTTTCGGGTTTTGCAGATGGCAGTAATGGCGGAAGTCCTTGGCCATGGCCGGGAAGCGTTCGCGCAGCGCCAGCGCCAGTCCCTGGTTGAAATGGTCATGCGGTGCAACGCCATGGGCGATGGCCTGCGCCTTGCTTAGGAGAATGTCGCCGCGCACTTTGGTGATCATGATCCTCTCGCTTGTTTTCAGTAGGGCAGGCGAATGATTTGCGGTGGCAGAACCGCAGACGCATTGATCTGGCGCAATTTTTGTTGTTCCGCGGACAATCAAAAACCCCCGCGGGACGGGCATCCCCGAAGCTTTGCGTCGTATTCATCTTTCGCCGCCGGTGAGGGGCGGCGCGGGCAGCCGGTCGGCTGGTCCTATGTATTTTTGTGTTCAGCCTTCCGGCTGCCCGTGGTGAGCGCTTGCCGCTCACCGTAAAGGTTCGCGAGCGGCGATATTCCGGCCCCATCCGCAGCATTTACCCAGCTAGCCGTACACGACCCGGAATTTTGCATCGGGAGCGCATCACGCGGGCGAGGGCTTGGACCTCGATTTGCGCCGACACGAAGCTGATCCCGAATTGGTTCGTAGGCGGTCGGGATGCTGACTATGCCAAACTGTTTATGGACGATTTGGCGTCGCGTTTGAATGGTCGCGTCCAGCTCACGACTGACGGTCACAAGGCATATTTGCAGGCCATTGAAGGGGCATTTGGTGCAGAGATTGATTATGGCCAGCTCGTAAAGATTTTTGGCGCAGCTCCCGAAACCGCCAAGGGCCGTTATTCGCCAGCCGATTGCACCGGCATCAAGAAGACAGCCAAGATCGGCGACCCGGATGAGAACAAAATCTCAACCAGCTATGCCGAGCGCCAGAACCTTACGATGCGCATGCATATGCGCCGCTTCACGCGATTGACGAATGCCTTCAGCAAAAAGTTCGAATGCCACTGCCACATGGTCGCTCTCTATACCGTCTGGTACAACTTCATCCGTAAGCACAAGACGATTAAGACGACTCCAGCGGTTGCCGCCGGGTTGGCGGATAAGCCTTACGGGTTTGATTTCATCGTCGGGCTTGTGGAGGCCCGCGCCCCTAAGACCGGACGGCCGAAGAGAAACACCTGAGACACTACCCAAAGCTGGTAAAGTAGCTAAGCTTGTAGCCATGCGGACAAAAAAAGCGTTCACAATACACAACCATACGCAAGCTTGGCGGAAATACAGGGCGCGCCCTCAAAATCGTGCAGAGAGACCAGGAGAAACCAATAAAAAATATTGTATATATCATCCCGCTCATGGGGATTACACATATTCGGAGAAATGGGTGAACTTTCTCATAGAAATGGTTTCGGACGAAAAAGAATACCTAGCACTGAGGAATTGGCGCTAAGCTGCTGCTAAAGTCCCA
>Ga0315553_10002679_pt1 | contig 14183 bp, 8 predicted proteins | sample SalMarSW160140MG_FD_203099 | JGI IMG/M metagenome (GOLD analysis project Ga0315553, IMG submission 203099) | Salt marsh sediment microbial communities from the Plum Island Ecosystem LTER, Massachusetts, United States - Salt Marsh Sediment SW1601-40 ... | reverse complement strand
CTGGCAGGTCCGCGTGCCGGCGCTGAATGCCCGCAAGCGCGTGGCATGTTTCTGTGCCGGCAGCCTCTACGCCAGGCCCCGCGAGTGGCTGGGCGTGGAGCAACTCAGCTACCTGATGTACGACGACCCGGTGCTGCTGGAAGAGATCCTCGACCACACGGCGAACTTCTGGATGACCCTGATGCGCCCGGTGCTCCAGCAGGTGCGATTTGATTTCGCCTACTACTTCGAGGACTGCTGCTTCAACACCGGCCCGCTGGTCTCGCCGGAGCTCTACCGCAGGTACTTCGATAAGTACTACCGCCGGATGATCGAGTTCTACCGGTCGATGGGCGTGCCCCACATCTTGATGGACAGCGACGGCAAGGTGGACGCACTCGTCCCGTGCTGGTTGGATAGTGGGTTTGACATCGTCTTTCCGATCGAGGTAGGCACGTGGAAGGCCAGCCCGGTCGCCTTCCGCAAGCAATACGGCAAGCAGCTGCGGATGATGGGGGGCGTGGATAAGCACATCATCCCGCAGGATGAGGCTGCCATTCGCCAGCACCTGGAGCCCTTGCGGCCGCTCGTCCAGGAAGGCGGATTTATCCCCCTGCCGGACCATCGCATCCCGCCGCACTGCTCGCTGGAGCACTTCAAGACCTACGTGCGGGTATTCCGCGAGGTGCTGGCCGGCGGGTAACAGCCTCTACGGCTGAACTGAGCGCATTGTCTGACGACACTCGGTTCCCCGTGCCAGACATACTCCGGTCAGAAAAGGTTGTCGGGATGAGGTCGGAAAAGGTGTCGGGATGAATTTCACGCGTCCTTGCGTGGCCTGAGGCGTGGTCGGAGGGTGTGTCCAAGCCCAGTCGCATAGCGATGCGCGATGTCCAGGTTTCGCTTCCCAGAGGCGCCCCCTTTGTGACCGACTGCCGAACGGACTGTAAGGCTTCTTCGTCCATTTCCTGATTGACCTCCGCCAGCCAGTTCCGCGGCCGATCTACCGGCCAGGGTTGCAGACATCGCTTCAAGGCCGACGTGCGGCGCCGCCGGGCCCACAGGCTGGACCACTGCCAGCGCTCGGCCCGTTCGACCAGGTTCGCCCGCCGTGGGTTGGCTTCGGCATACCGGCAGACCGTCAGGAAGTGCCCATCCTCCTGCACCGGGAAACTCTTGAATCGTCCTTGGTATAGCGGTCCTTCGCCGGCTGTCTGGGTGTGGGCGTGCCACCGATGCGTGTGCGTCACCGTCACCCACTGCATCCACGTAGACAGATTTGTCTGTGTGCGCGCGTGCACCACAAGATGCCAGTGATTGGGCATCAGGCACCAGGCCAGTAGGTGCGGCGCGTCTGGACGCTCCAGCGACTCGGCCAGCACCCGCTCGAACGCGAGATAGTCGTGGTCCTTGGCAAACAGCGGCAGGCGCATCACCCGGCGATTCAGAATGTGATAGGCAAGTCCCGGTTGCGTGACGCGAGGCGGTCGACCCATGGGCTCAGGTTAATGGGGACTGTTTACGATGTCAACCGGCACCTTTTTTGCGGCAGGTTTTCTTTCCCAGGCTACCGCCCTGCTGCGCGAAACTGTGTCACCCGCTCCGAACCCGTTCAAAAATCATCCTGACACCTTTTCAGGGCAGGGCCCCGACCACCGTCCCTTGGCGGGCGATACGCTCATTCAAGCACGTCAGCGGTAGTCCACATCGCCAAGGGCGTTGTCGCTGAACGTGTTGTCGGCTGCAATATCTCCCGTAACGGTGACGTACTGCTGCACGATGGAGACTCCCCACTTGCTGCTGTGCGAGAAGGTGCAATCTCCCACTGTGATCTCGAGTCGATGCTGCGAGCTTGCGGCCAGATCGAGATTTCCGTAGTAGTAGCCGCCGCCGTACAGAATCTTTACGTATTCGAGGCGGTTCGATGCCGACTGCGTGCCGTCATACCGCACGCCGCCCCAGGAGCCTGCCGTCAACGTCGCACCCGTAAGGGTAATCGGATTGGCGGCTGTACCCACCGCATAGAGACTGCCCGCAGGAGCGACGTATACCCTCTCATCCTTGTCTTCGAACTTCAGCGTCGCGCCCGGCGAGATCGCCAGGTCGGCTGTGATGTAGAGGCCGATCGTCGTGTCGACATAGTAGGGAACGTCAATCGCCGGCCATGTCTGATCGGTTTCGACCGTACCCGCAAAAATCCATACGATGTCTTCGTCGTTGCCCGTGTACGTCGACGAATCGTCAAGGTCACCGACGAACTCGGCGTCGATCTTCCCCGCGCCCATCGCATTGCCCGTAATCGTGTTATTGGCGAACGTGCTTACCGTTGTGTCGTAGCCTTCGATGAGGAAGCCGTACATCCCGCTCTCGCGCAGCGTGCAGTCGGACACCGCCACTTTGCACGCACTCGTTGCCCCGCTGGTGACCACCAGATTCGCGTCCCAATATCCCCCGCCGTATTCGATCGTCACGTAATGCAAGGCGTTTGACGTCGAGCTGGAATTGCTGAACCGAAGTCCTCCCCAATACCCGCGGGTGGACTCCATGCCCGTGAACGTGATCGGTTCGTCGGCCGTTCCGACGGCAACCAAACTGCCGTTCGAGACCGTCATCTGGACCTCTTCGCCGAATTCCAGCGTGACCCCCGGCTCGATCGTCAGCGTGGCTCCGTCGGTAACCTCAACGAGTCCCGTCACCTCGTAACACGGGTGGGACAGGGTGGTGTCTTCGGTTATCTCTCTACTTAATGTTTCACAGGTTGCTTGCGGATCCAGGACGTCATTCGTTCCGCATCCGGCCAGACACACCAGAAGCAATGCTACAGCCGTTGCGCCCCATGCCATCTTACTTGCCATACGATCCATTCTCCTGTCCTCGCGAAAAAAAGACCCCTTCCTGCTTCCAAAGCAGGACAAGCTCCATACCTGCTGAACTACGCCACATCCGGTTAGTATGAATCGGAGAAAGCGAAGCAACGGATACTGCGTTGCTCGGAATGTAAAGCGCACCGACAAGAGACGCAATGGCCATTTGGGCCTGTTTGGCGGAATGGGTGCGCGAGTTTCGGTGTGCTTCGGTCAACCTGAGATAGCTTCGCGTCCGAGGGCCCAAACGGTGTAAGGGTTGTCCCGTAGGAAACTCGGGTGAAATGTCGATCGGCTTAACTTTGTAGATCGGAACCATCAGCGGTGTACCGCGGTTCCCGGTGTGGTGTGCATGGCGAAGCGGAGGCGCACCAGCACGGCGCTCGCTCTTGCTGAGGATGGTCTCGGCCTTCCGGCGTTGGCCACAGACGACACGGTGTCCGGATTTCAGTATATAAGAAGAGTCATCCTGCCCCCTCTTGTTGCGCTGAAACTGGTTCTTGTTCCTCAGACGGCTGGGTCGTCGGCGAAGATGTCGGCGTGGGTGCCTTCAGGTCCTCTTCTTCGCCCGTATTCCATGTGTTGGTGATCAGTATGATGGCTTTGTCCGGGTTGTCGTCTTCGGTTTCGACGCGGAGGACCTCTCTATACTCTATAGGGGACAGAAACTGGAGCATGTCGAGTTCCTTGGCCTCGAATATGAAATACTCCTCCTGATCGCTGTTCAAACGATCGGCCACGCGTGCTGCCCCTTCGATGAGTATTTCGAGCGGCACCTCCAACCTTCCCCGGCGGCGAGTAGCCATCTCCAGAGGCGAATAGAGCGGATTCACGTTCACGCCGAGATAGTAGCTGATTCTGGCGTCGGGACGCCCGACGGCGCGCGTGATCCTATCGTTGGATCCGATCGACAGACGTTTCATGGCTTCGGCCATCTTGAGCTCGCTCTTGCCCACGTCGCTGCGACCCAACGATGACCATGTCCACGCAAACACGGACACGGACATAACGCACAGCGCAAGCAGACTGGCCAGACGCCTTTGTCGCCAGAAGAGATAGCACACTGCACCCACACCAGCGAGAAGCAGAACAAGGGCCGGCGCAACCGCCCATACCACATCGGGATCCTCTTTGGCGGCTGCCCATACGCCGAATGGCGAGGCCACAACAATGGCTGAGCATATTGCGATGAGAGCCACTCGAACACGAGTCGCGTTCAGTGTGATCGCGCGAAGGAACAGGCGATCAATCACCGGTGCCAAGAGAAGGCACACGCCGGGAAGCACCGGAAGCAGGTAATGCGGACGTTTAAACGACGACGTGCTCAGAAACGTGATTTGCACAAGAACCCAGGTTAACGCAAAGAGCATGCCTGGCCGGTCCTGTTTGTATCGCTCGCGGAAGACCCCGACGATGGCTTCGGGCAGGGAAAGGCAGAACGGAACCACCATGGCGAAGAGAATCGGGATGTAGTACCACGCCGGCTTGCTGTGCTTGAGCAGGCCGATGTATCGATCGATGAATTCGGTGCGCCAGAGTTCGACGGCGTTATCGATCGTGCAATACACGTAGATCGGCCACGGCAACACCAACGCGAGGAAAATGATAATTCCCGGCAGAAGCCACAGATCGCGCACCCGCTTGACCTGATCGAAGATTTCGCCGAACGTCGTCAGCCAGACAGACCGTGACCTTGCCGATCCCAGTTCGAGAGCCTGCTGGAGCGGGATCGTGACAAACCAGTACACGAACAACGCGAGACCGACCAGCGCCAAGGGCAAAGGCGCCTTGGCCAGCATGGCCAAACCGAAACATACGTAGAAGCCGACCCAATACCGTTTTTTGGGGCCGCAGGACGTCGTTGCCTGATAGAAGCACGCCATGGAAGCGGCAATCAGGAACGTCAGCAACATCTCCGTCTGTGCGTTGTGGGCGAAAAACATCATCCCGCCCGAACAGGCCGTGATGGCACCGGCCACGAGAGCCGTCCGGTGGTCGTATATGCTCCTGCCCAGCCAATAGACAACCAGCACCGTCAACAATCCCGCAACGGCAGACGGGAGGCGAGCCGCCACTGGACTGACCGGAGGATCGAGGTCCGCAGGGTCTACGATGTAAGACGTGGCTGCGACCACCCAGAATTGCAGAGGTGTTTTGCGTATGAACGGGACATTATTGAAGTGCGGGATCAGCCAGTTCCCGGTCTGTCGGATCTGTCGCGCACATTGGGGGACGATGGCCTCATGATCGCTCAGCGGCGGGCCTGCATCGAGACCCCAGAAGCAAGCCGCCCCGGCCAGTGCGATCAGCAGCACCAATCCAACTCCCGCCGGAGCGGAAGGCACTTCGCTTGGGTACGAGATCTGCCCCTCGGTGTTCATCGCTGAGTTCCTCGCAGAGGCCCGTTTCTCGCAAAGACGGGGGAATACTAAGTCCAGAGAGAGTGTGTCGGCCAGTTCGCCGGCTTTCGGTCAGGGATCGTAGCGCGGCGGCATGACCTTGTCGGGTCGCCAGGGTCGCTGCCACCAGCCGTTGCCGCGGAGCGGATCCAGTCGCGCATCCATCCAGGCAAGCAGCTTGTCGTGCAGTTCGTTGCGAACGGTCGCAAGCTTCGTATCGTCGATGCGATTGACGCTCTCGCCCGGGTCGGCCTGCAGATCGTACAACTCGTCGGTGTCCAGCAGGTTCAGCACCAGCTTGTACTGCTTGGTGCGGATGCACTTGATGGGCTGGAAGCCCCAGCGCGTGTGGTGCGGCAGGCCGAAGCGGAAGTATTCGAGGTAGACCTCGTCACATATGGGTTTCGACGGCTCGGTCAAAAGCGAGGTCGCGTCGCGCCCCTGGAAGGCGCGGGGTAAGTCCACGTCGGCAAGTCGGCAGAGGGTTGGCGCCAGGTCAATATGGCTGATGAGCTGATCGCACGTGGAGCCGGGCTGCGTGATGCCGGGCGCGCGGATGATCAGCGGGATGTGCGTCGTCTCCTCGTACATCGTCGGGCCTTTGGCCAGCAGGCCGTGCGAGCCGGCATGGTCGCCGTGGTCGGAGGTGTAGACGACGATGGTGTTGTCGGGGCAGAACCGATCGACGGCCTGGACGACGCGGCCAATCTGCTCGTCGACGAAGGTGTTGCAGCCATAGTATTTCGGCGAGTTGCCGGGGTCCTCGCCCGCCGGCACGCGCCCGCGATGCTGATAGTATTCTTCGAATGCTCGGTGTGCGGCGGGCTTGTCTTCGAGTGAGTCGTCCATGTTGGGCTGTCGCGGACGCGTGGTGCCGCGATACATGTCGTAGTACTTCTGGGGGGCCGAGCACGGCCCGTGCGGCTCGTCGAAGGACACCACCAGGTAAAACGGGCGATCGGCCTGGCTGTGCTGCTGGAGGAAGCGTTCGGCACGATCGGCGACGCGCCACCCCCAGCACTCGGTCGGCGCGAGGTCGTCGGCCGCCTTCCACTTTTCGAACCCGGCATCGCCGACGTCGATGCGAAACTGCTTGCCGTCGTACCACCACTGCTGGGGAAAGCCGTCGGGCGCGCGGCCGGTGCCGTAGTAGCCGCCCTCGACACCGTCGAGGTGCCACTTGCCGATGTAGCCGGTGACAAAGCCGGCGTCGTTGAAGATCTGCCCGGTGTTGCGGACGTTTTCGAACAGCGAGATCTGGTTGGCGGCGGCGCCGGACGAGGTGGCATACAGGCCGGTGAACAGCGCCGCCCTCGCCGGCGTGCACAGCGGGGTGGTGGTGTAGGCGGCGTGGAAGTTCATGCCGCCGGCGGCCAGCCGGTCGAGGTGGGGCGTTTGGCAGAACGTGCTGCCGTTGACGCCCAGCATGTCGTAGCGCTGCGTGTCGGTCATGATGAAGACGATGTTGGTATGGTCGCTCACGAGACTCACTCCTGTGCGCTATGTGTCGCTTGACGAGGAATTACGTATCGGCGCCGGTCATCAGTTCGGTCAGGACGGCGGTGGCCAGGTAATAGTCGGGAAGATAGCAGCTTTCGCCGATGCAGTGGGCGTTTCGCCCGCCGGCGCCGAAGGTGACCGTAGGCAGGCCCTTGGCGCAGAGGTTGTTGGCATCGACGGCGCCGAAGCCAGCGACGGTCTCGGCCTCTTTGGCGCCGAGCTGCCGAAGCGCCCGGCGGTACTCAGCGATGACTGGCGAGCGAACCGGCAGCTTGAAGGCGGTGTAGTTGGGCGTTACGCGGAAGCGGACGGCGGTTGTCTTGCCGTCGTCGTTCTTGACCTTTTTGGCCGCGCGCTGAAAGGCGCGCTCGGCGGTGGTTACGATTCGTTTGAGGAACGCCGGCGAGTGCGAGCGGGCTTCGCCTTTGACGGCTAGGTGTGGCATGGTGACGTTGGTTGCCTCGCCGCCGCGGACCACGCCGAAGTTGGCACGACCCTCCTGGCGGCCCTTAACGATCTTGCCGAGCCAGCCGCCCTCGGCCAGTTCGGCCGTCGCCAGGGCGAAGACGGTAGCGGCGCTGGCGCCTTTCTCGGGGCTGCCGCCGGCGTGCGAGGCGATGCCGGATATTTCGATGTCCAGCAGACAGCCCGACGGGGCGGCCACCGTGGCAGTGGTGGGGGCGGCGCCGTCGAGATTAAAGCCCATGGCGCACTCACGCACGATCTTGCGGTCGACGTAGCGCGAGCCCCACAATCCGACCTCCTCGGCCACCAGAAACGCCAAGGTGAGTGGTGGGTGATCGCTGCCTTGCGCCCGCGTTTCAGCCAGAGCCGACAGGATCGCCGCCACACCGGCGCGGTCGTCGGCCCCCAGCGACGTCTTGCCCTTTGGTCTGATCCAGGAGCCGCGCACAACCGGCTGGACGCCCGCGCAGGTGGGCACAGTGTCGACGTGGGCCGAGAAGAATCGTCGCGGCGCGCGGGCGAGGCGGCCCTTGCCCGGCAGGCGAGCGAACAGGTTGCCCACCTGGCCGCCGAAGTGCGTGTGCGCCCGATCGCGCGTGATCTGCGAGGGCTTTGCGCCGAGTTTACGGAGCATTTGCTCGACGGCTCGGCTGATCTGCGCTTCCTGGCGCGACACGCCGGGCACGCGCAGCAGATGCACGAGACGTTTGAGCGCCGCGTTCCTGTCGATGTTCAGCTTGGGCATGACGCCTCCTTGGCAGGACAGTTCTCGCAACCAACATTGCGCTGTGGCCGCGCTGAAGCCGGCGTTCGTCGATACGGGCCGAGCTTGATCGCGCGACCGAATCAGCCAGCCGTGTCGGTCGGCCGGGCGCGGGTCTGTCCGGGCACGACCAACGCGTTACTGCGACACCACAACTGCTCAGCCAAGTTGAGGGGCGTGCTGTACATCTTTTCGACGGCCGACCCGGGCTGGCCCAGCACCCACATGCGCAGTCCCACCTCGGGCGCGAGGTGATACATCACGGCTGCTTGCGTTCGCTCTTCCTGCTTGAGGGTTTGCCAGGCGGCGCGCTTGCCGCCCGTATAGTATCGTTCCCAGTCGTGGTATCGCTGCGGGCAGTGCCGCCACCACAGGTCGGCCACCTCGGCCAGGCGGAGCCTCGGTCCATGCCGGGCCAGCAGGTACCAGTATTCGAAGAAGTGCGCCGTGAGTGCGTAGGATCCTTTCCTGTCCCACCCGCAGATGGATGCCCCGCGCCATTCCCGCATGGCGTCGATACCCATGTGCGGATCGACCCCGTCGCGCTGGACGAAGCCCACCTGCCGGAACCAGTCGGCCAATTCGAACGCGGCCATGAAAGCAACCGACATCCTGGCCGCCAGGTAGTCTGCCTGTTCGGCCCCGACGGGATCGCCTTCGAGTCGGCGCAGGTTGCCCTCAGCGAGCACGCCCTCCATGCCGTTGTGGCTACAGTCGAGGTTCCAGGTTTCACCGCGCGGGTCGGTCCACGAGCAGCACAAGGCCCAGTCGTGCAGCAGCCACATGTAGTTGACCAGCAGTTTTCGCTCGCTCTTGATCTCGCGCGCGAGGTTACGGCAGGCGTCGGCGATTTCCGCATCCGCACAGCATGCACCGCGCCACAGGCCCGCCAGCGTCAGGCCGTTGTACCAGTCGGCGTCGTAGCTGGCCTCGCAGCGCTCGATGAAGATGCCTGTGTCCTTGGCCCATCGCTTTTTGGTGAACGGCTCGGTGATGATCTGGAGACTCTGGCGGAACGACTCGGCGTCGGGCGGGGTAAGCTGTGGTTTGAGCTGCTGCCAGAGCGACTCGGGCATGACCCCGGCCAGTGGCGCCCACACGCGAAGCGCGAGGCACTGATCCATTGGCGTGCCCGGTTTCCACGAGAAGTCGCCCGCGTATGCCAGCTCCTCGGGGATCGGCCCCAGGTTCTGGGCGGCCTCGTCGGTTAGTCGTCTGGCCCCGACGAGGTGGGCGTGCATCCACGACGTGTCGATTCGCCAGTCAAAGTCGCTGCCTTCGAGCACCTGATAGGGTCCGAGCAGCGTTTTGGTCAGCAGCTCGCCGGTCCGCAGGTGCTGGAGGCCTGCCCGTGTGCCGAGAAGGGCTGCCACAGGCGGGATCGGCGCCAACTCTGACGGCTGGCCATCTAGGTCGGAGAACTGCTGGCGGATTCTGATGTGCTCGTCGTCGCCCATCTCGAACGATTCATGACAGCACAACGGCGGGCGTCTGACCAGCCGGACCCACAGATGGAGAATCTCGGGCTTGAGCAGTTGTTCGGCGTCGCGCAGCAGGGGCACCCACATCACGCGAGCCGCGTCGCTCTCAAAGTCCAGCCTGACGTGCTCGTGGGAGACGACCTGTATGTTGACGAAGGGCTCGCTGGCCACCAGCAATGCGGGGCGTCGCGGACCGGTCAGCAGCAACACGCGGCCCAATCCGCCTTCGGTCTGAGGCCAGCGCCGGCCCGTCTCCAGCCCATCGATGCGATCGGGTGCATTGCCGAACGCGAAGCGCAGCCAGAGCTGCCGGCCAAACTGTTCGAACATCGGCCCGGGTAGTGTAATCCGCTGGTGTACGACCACGGCAGCGTCGTGCGAGGTGCACCGATAGGTTCGCCCGGTCCATGAGCTCTGGAGCATTTCGCGGTGGAAGGTCGGGCCCACCGGCACCGAGAGCAGGGGCACGGTCTGGCCGCCCGGCTCGAAGAACTCCAGACCCCGCGCGATGACGGTGCCGAGCTGGAGCACCTCGGTCCACATGTCGTCACGATACCCGCCCGCCCGGCCTACCGCGTTGACCTCTGACAGTCCGTCTTCCATATCTTCCTTTGCAGCTTTGTGACTCAAGACGCGCAGGCAGTTACCTCATCAGGACATCAGGCTAGCAGGTCGCACGCAGTCTCACAATGTTGCAGCGACCGAGCCGTGGCCTCTCGTTGGGCCCATGCCGTCGCCGATCGGGTGATCGAGCGATATCGGATACAAAGACTCGTCTATATCGGGCGTGTCCGGTCTAGGGATATCTGCACGGGTATCGCTCGGCCATGTCCTGCGCGGTCTCGGCCCAGATGCGCAGCGTGTCGGGATTGTCGGCGACCGAGTGAATATCGCTGAGATTCAGGCAGAGCGGATGCCCGTCGGCCGCCTCGAGCAGGTCAACCAACTCCTTTCGCATGTCGTCGCGCGTCGCAGCGAAGAACACCTCGGTTGGATGGGCGTGGACCTCCAGCAGCACCGTGCCGCGGAACGTTGCGGCCGCCCGCGCCACCGAACTCCACGGTGAGACGTGGAACCGCCGCAGGTTGGGCAAGCCGGCGATGATGTCGATCTTCTGGTCCAGGCATTCACAACCGTGGTAGTAGACCGTGTTGTCGACGAACAGTTCGGCCAGCGGGCAGTTGTAGCGGTGGACGAACTCGCCGTACATGTCGGGCCCGAGCCCGGCAGACATTTGGGCGGTTACGTAGGCCCACTCGTCGCGCAGCAGCGGCTTGCGGTCGGCAAAGTCGTCGGGCAGGAACGCGGCCACGTGCCGGAAGATGGGCACCATCTGATAGCGGCCCGATGGATCGGGCGGGGCGTTGATCCAGCCATGGCGCTCGCGCTCTTTGTGGTCGGCGACCACCGCGTTGGTGATAAACGTCATCATGGCGTGGATCGTTTCGGGCGAGTCGATCACGTCGGTTAGCAGCTTCTCCATGCCGCGCAACTGCACGGCGTTGTCGAAGACGGCCTTGCCCAGGCTCGGGTAGACCGGATGCACGGCAAGGCGCCCGCCGACCAGTTCCGACGCCTGGTCGAGTTTCGACTGCGTCGCATCGTCGTCGACCTCGGTGTTTGGCGGTCTGAGCCTGGTCAGTTCGATGCGGTCGGCGAACGGGGCGGTGATCTCTTTAGCGCCCAACTCGTCGTCGGGGCTGCGCCAGCCGACCGGCACGCCCCAGTCCGGCGGCGACGCGGCGGCTGCGGGAATGAGCACCGCGGGCCAGGTCACGTTGTCGTCGGGCACGTTCCGCTCGATCCAGATGCGTTTCTTCAGATCGAACTCGATGTGCCGGGCGAGCGGGTCGGTGCATCGCAGGTGGTTCCGGCCGAACATCAGGTCCCACTGCGGGGCGGGTATGCCGCCGTAGGTCACGCAGACCGGAGCCTTGGCGACCGGCTGGAGGGCGTTGAACCGCGCCCAGAGCTGCTTGCGGATCTTTTGCTCGGGCTCTTGCGAAAGCTCGACGATCTTGTCGACCAGAGGCTTGAGGGTTTCACGGTCGTTCATGCAGCACACTCACCCGTCGATTCGTTCAATTCGTGCAGATATATCCAGTGCGGCGCGCGTGGGCTGCGCGACCGGGTTAGGTGTCTGTATCGTGTCCATCGGATGGTCGGCTAGTCACCTACCCACAGCCAGATGTGCTGGCGGTTGAGGCGGGCGAGGTTCTGGAACGACAGCTCGGCCAGGACGGCGTTGACGGTCGTCAGCGCATAGGAAGGTACGGGATCGGGCTCGTTGCCGAACACGCGACGAAACGCCAGACGCGCCAAGGTATCCAAGTCATTCGTGCCGGCCTTGAGGCCCTCGCGGATCGCTTCGAGCAGTTCGTCGAGCCTTCGCGAAGCGGCGTCGATGTCCTCGCCGATCCGCTCGCCGGTCAGTGGGCGGTGATGTCCCATCAGCAGCAGCTTCGACTCCAAATCCAGCAATCGTTGAAGGCTCTGCCGCTGGGCGCGGATGTCCTCGAACAGTCCCAGCCACCCCTTGGCTTCCCGGCATCCCTGGATCACGTCGCCGGCGATGGTCACGCCGCCCTCGCGGTCCACCAGTACGATGTGACCGGCTGCATGCCCGGGCACGTGCAGTACCTGCCAGGTCTTCCCGGCGATCTGGAGCGTGTCACCGTCCCAGAGCAATCGGTTTGTGTGAACGGTCGGAGGCTGCCGTTTCTGCCATTGTGCGAACCGCTCGGTCGTCGGCTCGCCGAACGGCCAGGGCCACTGGGCGAAGCGGCTGCGGCGCTGGCTCATCACCCACGCAGCCGAGACGTGGGCGAGCACTTCGGCCGACTTGGCCCATCGAGCCAGGGCGGCCGCCGAGCCGTAATGGTCGCCGTGCTCGTGCGTGATGATCAGGTAGCGGAAGTCGTCGGGCGTCCAGCCGTTGGCCTGCAACGTGCGGATCAAGTCGGCGCCCACCTCGGGGACGGATGCGTCGACCAGGGCGGCTGAGCCCTTCTCGCCCAGTACGTAGACGTTCTGGAAGTGCTCGTCGGGCCCGACCACACGCAGGGCTGCCACGCTCTGGGCGACCGGTTCGTAACGGTATTCAAGTTCCTGGTCCATACCTGCTGCCCTCGGTGCGACTAGGAGAAAAAAGTGTATCCACCTGGAGCCGCGCTGACCAGCTTTGACCTGCTGCTGCCACGCTTGGGTCGCGATCCAACGGTGTCGGCGCCGGCTACAGGCAGTTCAGTTTGACGCTGGTCATCAGGATTTTCTCGGGCGCGTCGACCTGAGCGGCCACGGTGTCGCCCGCCCTGCCTTGTTTATCGAGCATAACGGCTGACCGAAGTTGTTTGCCGTCGATCTGGCAGATCCACTCGGCCTGGAGCTTGCTGCCGTCGTCGAGCTGGTCGGCCTCGAGCCACAGGCGGTTGCGGCCCGGCACGAGGCGAGGCTGCACGTGCATGTTGTGCTGGAAGCCGACGGCCACGTCCAAAGCCTGCATGGCCAGCGTCGGGTTGGCGCTGTGGGTATGCATGTCGATCCGAAGCCAGAATTCGGTCAGGCCCTGCACATTGGGCTGTCCGGTCTTCCACTCCTCCTGACCGTTGGAGATGGCGCCGTAGTGCGGCGCGTGCGTCCGCGTGGGAAGCGACCACCAGGAGCGGCGGTCGTCGGCGCTGAGGGCGAAACCGAAAAAGTCGCCGCCGGCTCCGACCACGTCGTAGTCAAGGCTGAGCCAAGCGACCAGATACGGCAGCTTGAAGTGGTACCACACCTCGGTGAAGTCATGTGGGCCGGTGGGCTTGAGGCAGCCGTTTTCGAAGGCGGCGTTACGGGCGTCGCAGGTGGCCTCTGAGCCGTAGAGCAGAGGCTTCCAGCGCAGCCCGCCGGCGCCGTGCCAGCGGACCGGGCGCCCTTCGTTCAACTGCGTCTTGCCGGGCGTGGGCCACATGTAGTTTCGCCAATAGGGGATGTGTTTTTCGTACTGGCGAAAGCCGAGCCGACTGATCTCGGCCATGTCACAGTGTGCTCCGTTGGGACGACCGTCGACCGCGGCTTCGCCCGTCTTGGGGTGGTGGGTGAACAAAGCTTTGTTCGGCGCTTCGGGCATGAAGTTGATGGTGACCTGCATGCCCCTTTGCAGGTCCCAGTGGTTTTGCTCGAAGCGATGCGCTTGATCGATGAAGAGCTGGTCTTCGGTGCGATGGCGATGGGCCAGGCCGGTCCGTTCGGGATGGTGTCCCAGTGGTACCGGGTGGCCGGGCAAGGGGTCCTGCGCCAGTTGCGGGTTGGCTGCCAGTTGCTCGCAACTGGCGACTTCGCCGTTTTCGTTGAGAAAGTACCATCCGAGGTAGGGGTCAAACGCGTGCCACTGCTCGACGTCGTCGTCGCCTTTGTACCACACTTCGTAGTAGGTGTGCCCCTGGTTGTGTACAGCCACGCGACGGGTCTTGAGACCCGCCCCATTGAGGCACTCGGGGGCCACCCAGCCCCAGAATGTGCACTCGCCGTACCCCCAACTGGTCAGCAGCACGAGCGGGTCGTAACAGCGCGAGTAGCCGCCGGCGCCGTTGGGTTTGTGCAGGTTGGGTCCGCGCATCATGCAGCGGGTGAACCAGTCGTAGAACGCCAGCGCCTTCTGCTTGTCGGTCTTGGCGTCTGCGAGTCGGAATGCATCCTTGGCAAACTGCCCACAGGACTTGTTGCTTGGCCATGCGTCATTGCCCAGCCA
>Ga0315553_10002678_pt1 | contig 14183 bp, 11 predicted proteins | sample SalMarSW160140MG_FD_203099 | JGI IMG/M metagenome (GOLD analysis project Ga0315553, IMG submission 203099) | Salt marsh sediment microbial communities from the Plum Island Ecosystem LTER, Massachusetts, United States - Salt Marsh Sediment SW1601-40 ... | reverse complement strand
ATCGCGGGCCGCAGCGCCGCCAGCTCCCCCTCGCAGATCCGGCAGCCGCCGGCCAGGTGCGCCTCGAAGGCCGCGGCCTCGTCCTCCTCGAGCGCGCCCAGGAGGTGGAGCGCTGCCTGCTCGCGGAAGAGCTCGTGATCGCTCACGGCGCGGCTTCCGACTCCGCGAGAGCATCGCGCAAAGCGAGCAGCCCCTCTCGCAGGAGATGCCTCACCGCGTCGGGAGGCTCGCCGAGGCGTTTCGCGATCTCCGTCCGGGGCATGCCCAGATAGAAGGCGAGGGTGATCGCGTCGCGCTGCTCGGCAGAGAGCGCCGCGAGCAGCTCGTGGCCCGCGGGCGCGACCCCGTTCGGCTCCCCGCCCGCGCGAGGATCCGCGGCGCTCGGCGCCTGCATCCGCCGGCGCCGGCGCAGTCGATCGAGCGCGCGGCCCCGCGCGATCGCGAACAGCCAGGTGCGGAAGCGCCCACGCAGGGGGTCGTAGCGGAAGCGTCCCGTCCAGATCTGCCAGATCGCATCCTGGACCGCCTCCTCGGCCTCTTCGCGGTCCCGGAGGATGCGCAGCGCGACGGCGAAGGCATAGCCCGCGTGGCGATCGTAGATCGCCCGCGGCGCTCGCGGATCTCGAGACGCGATCGCCGCGAGCAGCTCGCCGTCGACGTTCGCTCCCCGTCGCAGCCCCAGGGGCGGGCGCGGCGTCGTCTCGATCTCGGGCATGGGGGGTCGCTTGTATCGCGCTCGGCGACTCCCCGCCAACCCGAGACCGGGGCGGCCGCGCGTTGCCGGTAGGCCACGCGACAGGGACGCGCGGCGCGGGCCACCGCGCCGAGCTGGCGCGGCCGGGGTCGCGCCTCGGTGAACAGCGGCTCGAGCTCGTAGCGCTCGAGCAGGCGCCGCAGCGCGATGCGGATCGCCGAGATCGAGAAGCGCTGAGCGGGACAGGAGTGGCGACCGTGACCGAAGGTGCTGACCAGCTCTCGCGATGCGAGCGGCACACGGGAGGACAGGCGCCGGCCCTCGTAGTGGGACGGATCGAAGACCTCGAGCCCGGGCGCGGCGCGGGTGTTGTTCACCGACAGCATGGTCGCGACGAACACGCCCGGGGCCAGGCGGTAGCGGCGGCTCCCGTCGTCCAGCTCCAGCGGCCGCAGCACCTGGCGCAGCGTGAGCGAGTTCTGCGCCATCCGAATCGACTCGTTCGCGCACTGCTCGAGCAGCGCGTCGTCGCCGCCCTCGACGCGCCGCAACAGATCCGGCCTCAGCAGCAGGTTCACCAGCGTCCAGGCGATCGCGGCGTAGAGGTTCGACTGCGCGCCCATGTGGATGATCATCACGTCGCGTGCCACCTGCACCGCGCGCTGCTGCGCGGGAAGATCGGACCAGGAGTCGGCGATCTGGTCGAGGAAGTCGCCCGGTCGCTGGCGCGCCCGCGCGCGTTCGCCGAGGATCTCGGCGATCACCGCCTCGATGCCGCGCATGGCGCTCCTCTCGATCCGCTTTCCCGTGGCCGTGGCGAACACGGCCCGCCAGGGGCGCACGAAGGAGTCGGAGGTGTCGAGTCGATCGAAGAGCGGGACCAGTCGCTCCAGGCGCTGCGGCGACACCGCCTCCGGGCCCGCCCAGCTGGCGAGCCCCAGCCGGTGACCCAGGCGGCGCGCCCAGCGGAACGCCTCGAAGCGCCCCGAAGGCCCCAGCTCGCCGAGCTCGCCCTCGACGGCCCGCTCCAGGTGGGCGAGGTAGCCCTCCACCTCCTGGTTGCCGAACAGGTCGTGGGGCCGGTTGCGGCGGCCCATCGCCAGCTCGAGCGGGATCTTGTGCCGGAACACGAGCGTGTAGGTGGCGATGCCGAAGCTCGCCTGCTCTTCCGGAAGAGCGTAGAGACTGCGCACGCCCTCGGCGGAGAACACGAAGAAGAGCCGGTATCCGAACACGTCCACGACGAAGGTGTCGCCGTGCGTCGCGCGCTCGCGCAGCAGGAACTGCGTCGGACGCCGCAGCAGGGCGGGCGCCGAGCCGATCAGCGGCCAGCGGCCGGAGGCCACCGGCGGCATCGGCTCGACGGCGGGGAGGGGGCGCGGACCTGCGAGGGGGGAGGGGCGAATGAGGGGCTCCGTGTCGGGCGCACAGGATACGGCTCCGCAGCCCGTCTTCGGGGTAGAATCCGCGTTTCCGACTCGGACCTCCCAACTGCGCGAGGAGACCATGGCGAGCATCTTCACGAAGATCATCCGCGGCGAGCTTCCGGGCCGCTTCGTGTGGCGCGACGAGCGGGCCGTCGCCTTCCTGACCATCAATCCGGTGAAGCCCGGACACACGCTCGTGGTGCCGCGCGAGGAGGTCGATCACTGGATCGAGCTCGATCCCGACCTGGCGCGTCACGTGATGACCGTGTGTCACGGCGTGGGACGCGCGATCCAGCGCGCCTTCGCGCCCACCCGCGTCGGTCAGGCGATCGTGGGCATCGAAGTGCCTCACGTGCACGTCCACCTGATCCCGATCGACGCGATCGCCGACCTGAACTTCGCCAACGCGGATCCGAACCCGAAGCCCGAGGCGCTGGATGCGGCGGCGGCGAAGATCCGCGGCGCGCTGCGCGAGCTCGGCTACGAGCAGGTCTCGGACTAGTGGCGCGCGGGCCGCGCACCGGCATCTCGTTTCCGCTCCAGGGCGAGAAGCTCGGCGGACAGGCCAGCTTCGTGCGCGAGCTGGAAGCGCTCGGCTACGCGGACCTCTGGACCAGCGAGGCCCAGGACCTCGACGGCTTCGTGCCCCTGGCGCTGGCCTCCCAGTGGGCACCGACGATGCGCCTGGGCATCGCGATCCTGCCGGTGCAGACGCGTGGCCCCGCGGTGCTCGCGATGAGCGCGGCCGCGCTCGCCGAGGCCGCGCCGGGCCACTGCGCGATCGGGCTGGGTAGCTCCTCCGAGTACATCGTCTCCTACCAGAACGCGCGCCCCTTCGAGAAGCCCTTCCACCAGACGCGCGACACCGTCCGCTTCCTGCGCGCCGCACTCGCCGGCGAGGACGCGAACCGCGACTACGACACCTTCTCGGTGCGCGGCTTCAAGCTGCGCCGGAAGGTCGAGTTTCCGCCGCCGATCCTGGTGGCGGCGCTGCGCCCGGGGATGCTCGAGATGGCGGGACGCGAGGCCGACGGCGCGATCCTCAACTACGTGACACCGGAGGACGTCGCAAAGTCGGCGCCGCTGGTGCGCAAGCACGGGGACGGCAAGGAGATCGCGGCGCGCATCTACGTGTGCCCGACACAAGACGTCGAGAAGGTGCGGACAGTCGCGCGCTACTCCCTGGCCCCCTATCTGTCGGTGCCCACCTACCGCCGTCACCAGGAGTGGCTCGGCAACGAGCGCTACTTCGCCCCGATGTGGAAGTGCTGGGGCGCGGGCGACGTCAAGGGGGCCCGCGCGGCGCTCTCGGATGAGGCCTGCGACCGCCTCTACATCCACGGAACCCCCGACGCGTGCCGCGCGCGCATCCAGGAGTACTTCGACGCCGGTCTCGACACGGCCATCCTCGGCCTGGTCGAGGAGGTCCTCGATCCGCGCGAGCAGGTGCGCCTGCTGGCGCCCGAGTAGCGGCTCGTTTCAGGGGGTCGGCGCGGCGATCGCGGGGCCGAGCAGGGGCGACGCGAGCACCTGGGAGGGGCCGCCGATCAGCTCCGCGACGAGGCGGCGCAGATCCTCCCGCGAGACCGTGTGCACCGGGATCAGGGCGCGGACGACGTCGTCCAGGCTCTTCTCCTCCTCGCTCTTCTCGGCGATCTCCTGGTCGAGGCGGTGCAGCAGCAGCACCGCGCGAGCCGTCACCCGTCCCGAGGCCCGGCGCGTGAGGAGGCTGTCGACGTTCTTCCCGAAGTCGCCCATCCACTCGAGCGCCTTCTGGTAGCGGCTGGCGCTGAGCAGCCCGCAGCGGCGCGGCAGCTCGATCGAGTAGTACTCGGCGATGCCCTCCGCGATCCAGTCGTCGTCGCCGGCGCCCCGGATCCGCGTGATCACGTGGGTGAGCTCGTGGGTGAGGCTGCTGGTGCCGTTCTCGCTGATCAGGGGCCGATCGGCGTGCAGGAACAGCGAGCGCGGTCCCGACAGACCGCCGCGCCACATCGGGTCGTCCGCGCTCACGATCAGCAGCTTGCGGGGCATGACGCCGAACGCGCGCTTGAACTCGGGGAGTGTGAGGTTGGCGAAGGCCAGGATGTCATTGCGCCGCACGTCGTCGCCCTTCGGCCCGGCGACGCTGAGCTCGGTACCGACCAGAAACTCGCGGCGCGTCCCCACCGCACCGGCGATCATCCACCCCACCGGACGGTCGAAGCGGCGCTTCGGGTCGACCACCACGAACTCGTGTCCGTTGCGCGCCAGCAGGTAGGGCGTGTCGACGTTGGTCCAGCCCTTGGGCAGCTCGAAGCGCAGTCGCGCACGGGAGTCGGCGCCCTTCGAGGTCACGATCGCCGCAGGCGGCACCAGATCGTCGCCGCGCAGGATCACCCAGTCGGGGGTGATGCGCGCGTCGAAGCCGCCGCCGCGGCGCTCGTGATCGACGCGGTAGCGGTAGTGCAGAGACCCGCCGGCCGAGGGCGGCTTCCAGAGCACGTGATCGCCCTCGCGCTCGACGGACCCGTCGCCCGTGACGTCGACGTAACGCTTCGCGGCCATCCGCAGGCGCAGGCTCACCAGACGGCCGTCGTGGGGCTTCACGGTGATCGTCACGGCGGCCAGTCCTTCCGCCGGCGCGAAGCCCACCACGTAGTCGACGTCGTAGTGGGTGCGCTTCGCCGCGGCGCTCCAGGGCAGGGCGACGAGGGCGAGCGAGAGCAGGAGGGCGAGGCGGCGCAAGGTAGGCTCCCGGGCGGAAGGCGGTCGGCGGCCGACGAGGCTACCGCGCCTCCTCCACGTGCGGCGACCCGACGGGCTTGCAGGGCGCAGCGGATACGATAGGAGACCCGTCCGGGCGGGCTCTCGGCGCGAGACGGCGCGAAAGGCGGGCGATTCGGGCATGAACAGGGGGTCGATCGCGCTCGCTCTCGGACTCTGGCTGGTCGTCTCCGGCTGCGGTCAGACGCTCGTGATCCGGATCCCGGACCTGCCCTTCCGCAGCTCCGAGCCGCCGCCCGGCAGCGACGCGGACCAGCGTGTCCAGTGCGACTTCATGACCATCCTGATCGACTACTCCCGGCACGGCGAGATCGAGGTCGCGGACCGGGTGGCGCGCGCGATGGAGCGGGAGTTCGAGCGGTACGGAGTGCGGGTCACGCGCTCGAACCAGGACGCCTACTGGTCGCTGATGATTCTGGCCTCGGACAACTCGCACGGCGACGGCTACATCTTCAGCGCCCTGCTCTCGGCGCGCAACATGAACGAGGGCTACGACCCGGGGGTCACGGTGTTCCAGCGCGACGGCGAGGCGGTGGAGCCGAGCGCGTCCCGGCAGAAGATCCCGACGATGTACAACGGACTCTCCTACGGTCCCTACGAGACCCTCGAGGACCAGGCGAAGATCTTCGTGAAGCAGGCCTACGAGGCGGTGTTCCCCCACGCCCGCGAGCTGTGCGATTTCGAGCGCTCCGACCGCGAGCGCGAGCAGACGATCGACCGGGAGATTCCGGGACCGCCGTCGCCGCTGTGATCTGCCGGCGCTGGGGGGTCCGCCAGCAGTCCGCCGAGCAGGCGGGCCGCGCCCCCGGCTCCCAGACCGCGCAGGGTCGCGCGACCGTCGCTCACCTCCAGCAGGTGGGTGAACAGGTCCGGGTGGCGGGCGAGGCTGGCGATCATCCGGCGCCGCAGGCCGCGCCTCGGCGCGATCGCCAGGAGCAGGCGCGTGAGCCGGTAGTAGTTCCGCGACAGCCGGCGGTAGGCGCGCTCGTACTCGGCCAGGGGCCTGCTCGCGGCGACGGTGTCGACCAGGGCGCCCGCCGTGAGCAGACCGAGGGCGATCCCCTCGCCGGTCAGCGGGTCGAGGTAGCCGGCGGCGTCGCCCACCAGGGCGACGCCCGGGGCGAAGCGCCGGCGCACGCCCTGGCGGAAGGGGCCGGCGCCGCGCGGCTCGCTGCTCTGGGGCGCGTCGAGCAGGCGCTCGCGCAGCGCGGGGAACGCCGCCATCAGCTCCTGCTGGCGACGCTCGTCGCCGTTCCACATCAGCGCGACGCCGACCTCGCTAGGCCCGACCGGCGTGACGTAGGCCTCGACGTCGCCGGCCAGGTGTACTTCGACGCAGCGGCTCCAGGGGGTGACGTCGAAGTGGAGCCGCAGGCCGAGTCGGCGCGCGCCGCGCCAGGCCCGGGCGAGCCCGGCCTCCCGGCGGATCCGGCTGTGCAGACCGTCGGCGCCGACCAGAAGCGGCGCCCGCAACGCGCCTCCGGAGGTGTCGGCGGCGATCCCGCCGCCGGGCTCGCGACGCCAACGCGTCAGCGGACAGCCGTAGCGCAGCTCCACACCCAGCTCGCGCGCGCGCTCGGCGAGACCGACGACCAGCGCCGTGCGCCGGACGCCCCAGCCCTCGCCCGAGCGAAAGCGGCCCTCGGCGACGCGGCCCTGCTCGACGTAGCGGATGCCCAGGAACGCCGCGCGCGACGCCGCCGGCACGCGCACTCCCATCGCGTCGAGGGCCGCCACGCCGGCGGGCATGACACCCTCCCCGCACGCCTTGTCCAGGGGAAGCGGGCGCGCGTCGCACACGACCGCGCGCAGCCCGGCCCGGGCGGCGTGGATCGCGGTGGCCAGGCCCGCCGGGCCGCCGCCGCAGATCGCGAGATCCACCCGGACCGCGTCAGGCAAGGTCGTCTTCGGCGGTCTCGCCGATCCGACGCGCACGGGATTCCCGCTGCGGCGCCGCCCGGGCACCGGCGAGGGCGCGGTCCTCGCAGGGGATGCGCACGGACATCAGCGCGGCGTTCGCCAGCGTGAACGCCGTGGCCGTGATCCAGGCTCCGTGCAGCAGGGGCAGGGCGACGCCCTCCACCGCGACGGCGAGATAGTTGGGGTGGCGCAGGAAGGCGTAGGGACCGCGCTCCACGAGGGAGGCGCCGGGCACGACCCAGATCCGCGTCGTCCAGAAGGGCCCCAGGGACGTGATGCACCACAGCCGCAGCGCCGTGGCGGCGGCGAACAGGATGGCCATGGCGGCGGCGAGAGCAGGGCGGAAGGGGCGGTCCAGCAGCGCGACCTCCAGGACGCATCCCGTCAGGAAGGCCGTGTGCAGGAGAACCATCGCCGGGTAGTGGGCTCGCCCGTACTCGACGCCGCCCCGCGCACGCGCCCGGTCCGAGTGGCGTCGGCTCAGCTGGAGCTCCGCGAGGCGCTGCACGGCGACCAGGGCCACGAGCATCGTATAGGCGCTCACCATCGCAGCAGCACCAGCTCGGCGCAGAAGCCGGGGCCCATCGAGATCAGCAGGCCCGGGCTGCCCGCGCGCGGGCGGCGCTCGGCGATCGTGTCGCCGAGCACGAGCAGCACCGACGCGCTGGAGAGGTTTCCCACCCGGGACAGGCTCTGCCAGGTGAGAGCGAAGGCGTCGCGCGGCCGATCGAACGCCTGCTCGAACGCCTCGAGAACCCGAGGACCGCCGGGGTGACAGACGAAGCTCTCGATGTCGTCGAGGACCAGGCCGTGCTCGGCGAGGAACTCGTCGACGTCGGGGCGGATGCCGAGGGCGATGCGCGGAACGTCGCCGGAGAGCACGACGCGGAAGCCCTCGCTGGTGACGTTCCAGCCCATCACGTGCTCGGTGTCGGGATAGAGCACCGAGCGCGAGGCGACCACCTGCGGGCCGTCGCCGGGGACGTCGCTCCCGGTGAGGATCACGGCGGCGGCGCCATCGCCGAACAGGGCGCTGGCGATCAGGTTGGAGACGGAGAGATCCCGGCGCTGCAGCGTCAGCGTGCACAGCTCCACGGACAGCAGGGCGACGATCCCGCCCGGGTGGCCGCGCAGGTAGTCGGCGGCGCGCGCGATGCCGGCGGCGCCGGCCACGCAGCCGAGCCCGAAGATCGGGGTGCGCTTCACGTCTCGACGCAGACCCACCCGGGTGGCGATCCGGGCGTCGATCGAGGGCGTGGCGACCCCGGTGACCGTCACGAAGAACAGGTGATCGATCCGATGTGCGGCCAGACCGGCGCGCGACAGGGCGTCGACCAGGGCGCGACTTCCCAGCGGCGTCGCGCAGCGCAGGAAGGCGTCGTTGGCGGCGGTGAAGGAATCGAGCTTCTCGTACTCGTCGATCGGAAGCGCGAGGTGGCGTCCTGCGACGCAGACGTTGCGGTGGAGACGCTCGAGCCGACCCGCGTTGTGGAGACGATCGCCGAACGCGTCCTGGAGCGCCGCGAGCAGCTCGCTCTGTTCGTAGTAGTAGTCGGGCAGGGCGCGACCCACGGCCGCGATACGCATGTCGCCGGACCCCCAGGCGGAAAGGCGCTCGGCCCCCGTCGCGCGCGCGCCCGAAGCGGAACGTAGCGCCCCCGCCGACGGAGGTGAGACGCGGTTCTGCGAGAAGCTAGCCTCCGGCACCCGCGATCGCGGGCGTCCGCCACGGAGTCCGGGGGATCCACTCGCGATCGCCGGTCGTACAGGTGGCACGCGGATCGAGAATCGGGCTCCGGGCGCGCCGGGGACCGGGCGGACGGATTCGGGAGCTCGCCGTGGAACGCCTGACGCGCCTCGCCCTCGACCGACCCCGCGCGGTGCTCCTCGTGCTGGCGGTCGCCACGGCGCTCGCGGCGCTGGGGATGTCGCGGCTGGAGACCGACGTCGGCTACCGGAGCCTGCTCGGCCACCGCCATCCGGCGGTCGCTCGCCTGGACGCCTTCCTGGAGGGCTTCGACGGCGGCTTCCCGCTGGCCGCCGTCTACGACTGCGCCCAGACGCAGCGCTGCGACAGCGTGTTCGATCCGGACGCGCTGCATACCGCGGCGGCGATCGCCGAGGCGTTGCGCGGCGAGCCGTCGATCCGGCGAGTGGAGAGCGTCGCCACCAGCCCGCTGCTCGTCCCCGACGGCGACGCCGGCGTCCGCGCCCGCCGCCTCGTCGAGGCCGGAGCGGTCGTGGAGGATCGGGAGGCCCTCGCGCTGCGCGCTCTCCAGGACTCGCTGTGGCCGCGCCAGCTCGTGAGCGAGGACGGCCGCGTCGGGGCGATCGTCGTGGAGGTGGCGTCCTCGAACAGCCGCGACCAGACGGCGGCCTACGCGGCGCTCGACGCGGCGCTCGCTCCCCAGGAGGCACGCGGCTACCGCTTCCAGCGCGTCGGCGGTCCGGTGGAGTTCGTGGTGGCGGGCGGTGAGCTCCAGGCCGACACGGGCCGCCTGATCCCGGTGATGATCGTGCTCGTCGGTGGCGTGTTCGTCGCGCTGTTCCGATCGCTGTCGGTCGCCGTCGCGGCGCTCGCCACGGTGGGAGTGAGCGTGCTGTGGACCTTCGGCGCGATGGGGTGGCTCGGCTGGCCGCAGAACTCGGTCACCCAGGCGCTGCCGCCGCTGCTGCTCGTGATCGGCGTCGGCGACGTCATCCACCTGCTCGCTCGGCTCGCCGGCGACGCGGCGGACCATCCCGGGCGTCCCAAGCGCGAGCTGCTGCTCGGCGCGGTGCGCGACGTGGGCGGGGCGTGCATCGTCACCTCGCTCACCACCGCCGCCGGCTTCGCCTCCTTCGCGACCAGCGACCTGCAGAGCTTCGACCGCTTCGGCCTGGCCGCGGCCTTCGGTGTCTGCGCGGCGCTGCTGCTGACCTTCACCTTGCTGCCCCTGCTGGCGCTGCGGCTGCCGCTCGTCCACGCGCCGGCGGCGGCCGCCGCGGCGCGCTGGGACGCCGCCCTGCGCCGCGTCGTGAGCGGGGCCCAGCACCACGCGCGCGCGGTGCTGGTGGCGACCGCGCTGCTCGGAGCGGGCCTCGGCTGGGGAGCTCTCTCGCTGCGCGTGGACGCGAGCTTCGAGGACCTCTACGGGCGCGACAGCCGCGTCGTGCGCTGGGCCCATCAGGTGCGCGACCGTCTGCGCCGGCCCGACACGCTCGAGGTGACGCTCGCGCCGCCGGCCGGCACGTCGTTGCACGCGCCCGAATCCCTGCGCGTCGTGGAGGCGGTCGCGAACTCGCTCGGTCGGGTGGAGGGTCTCGGACCGGCGCGCTCGGCGGTGGATTGGTTCTCCCTGGTCAATCAGCTCGCGAGCGACGACGACCCGTTCTGGAACCGCCTGCCCGGGCGCGAGGTGGAGGTGGACGAGATCGCGGCGGCGCTCGACGACCAGGATCCCGCCGTGCTGGCCCGCTGGATCGACGCCCGTCGCGATCGCTACCGCGTCTCCCTCGAGTCGGAGAAGATGCCCCAGGACCGGATGCGCGCGGTGGTCGACGAGGTCGACAGCCGCCTCGCCGACACCCTTCCCGCCGGCTGGCACTACGAGCTCACCGGTCCCTTCGCGGTGGTGCACGAGATGATCGACGAGATCCAGCGCACCCAGCTGTGGAGCTTCGCGACGGCGGCCGTGGTGGTGCTGGCGATGGTCGCCGTGTTCCTGCGCTCGCTCCGCCTCGCCCTGTTGGCGCTCGTGCCGACGGTGGTGCCGGTGGTGGCGACGCTCGGTGCGATGGGCTGGCTCGGCGCGCCGCTCGACGTGGGCAGCGCGATGGTGGCGGCGGTGGTGATCGGCATCGCCGTCGACGACTGCATCCACCTGCTCTCGGTCTACCGGCGCCTGCGCACGAGCGGCCGTTCGCGCGCCGACGCGATGGGCGACGCCGTCCTGCGCGTGGGCCGCGCCGTCGTCACGACGTCGCTGGCGCTCGCCGTCGGATTCTTCGCGCTGATGCTCTCTTCCTGGAGCACGATCGCGCACTTCGGCATGCTGGCCGGGCTGGCGATCCTCGGCGCCCTGGTCGCCGTCGTCGCCGTCCTCCCCGCGGCGATGGCCCTGGCCCCGGTCGCCTCCGGCCCCGATTGACCGGGCCGGCTCGGACTACGCCCGCCACAGGACGCGCAGGGTGCCCTCGGGGCCGGTCGCGTTCTCGCCGAGCTCGAGGCACTCGATGCGACCGATCGAGCCCTCGAACTGGGGCTCCTCCGCCACCCGCGTCTTGAACATCTCGGCCAGGTCGCGGGTCAGCATCAAGAGCGACGTCTCCAGCTCCGAGCGCCCGCGCTGCGACATGCCGATCTGGATGTCGAAGACGCCCTCCGGATCGACCCGGTCCCGCAGCACGTGTCGCCGCAGGCGGGTCATCTGGAAGGGCGGCGCCAGCTCGGCCAGGCAATTGAGCGCGCGCAGCAGCAGGCAGAAGGGAGTGAGCTCGGCGACCGCGTCGGTCACCCCGAGCACCAGACGTTCCGATCCCTCCCGGACGCCCACGTAGTCGAGACCTCGCTGCTCCAGGGCCGGATGCAGCTCTCCGGGCAATGGCGCGAAGGCGCCGGCCACGCAGCGGATCGTCTCCACCTGCCCTCGCGCCAGCACGCGCAGCTCCAGGGAGTCGAAGAAGGGCTCCAGCACCAGCTCGGCCGTGCTCGCCTCGAGCTGCTCGTCGTGCCGCTCGGGATCCAGCTTCCCCTCGACCCAGTAGTAGGACTCCATGAACTCGGTCAGCAGGATCTGCGGGTTCTGGAGGTAGTCGGCGCACTCCTCGATCTGGGCCGGGAGGTCGAGCGCTCGGCTGCGGTCGAAGCGGAGCCGGAAGGGTGTCGTGAGATCGTCCAGGGTGCGGGTCTCCGGGGATGCAGGTGCTCCAATGGCGGATCGGCCGATCCGGCATCCGGATTGAGGGCGCCCGAGGTTTGACCCGGGGGGCTCCGCGTCCTACCCCTTCGCGCGTGAATCCGCTCAGCTACGCGTTGCTCGCCTTCGGATCCCTGTTCGCCATCCTGAGCCCCTTCGCCACGGTGCCCACCTTCCTGGCGCTCACCGAGGAGCAGGACGCCGCCGATCGGGTCGCCACCGCGAGGCGCGCCTGCCTCGTCGCGCTGGCGTCGATGCTCGCCTTCGCGCTGCTCGGCGCGCGCCTGCTCGCGGCGCTGCGCATCTCCGTCCCGGCCCTCCAGATCGCGGGGGGCTTCGTGATTCTGCGCATCGCCTTCCGGATGCTGGAGGGCGAGCGCCGCCGGCTCACCGCAGAGGAGCGCAGCGAGGCGCTCGGGAAGAACGACGCGGCGATCACCCCGCTCGGAGTGCCGCTCTTGTGCGGGCCGGGGGCGATCACGACCGGCATCCTGCTGCACAACGAGGCGGCGGGCGCGCTCCAGGTGGGGCTGCTCGTGACGATGGTGGTTCTCGTCTACGGCCTCACCTTCGGGATGTTCTGGGTTGCCGTCACCTACTCGAAGTACCTGGGTCCGATCGCGCTGACCGTGGTCGGTCGGCTGATGGGACTGCTGATCGCCGCGATCGCCATCCAGTTCGTGATCGACGGCCTGGGCATGGCCCTTCCCTCCATGCTCGGCGAGCCGGTAGCGGCCGTTGGGGCGGCGCTCGACCGGATGTGGCATTCCTAGGGCCGCGCGCGGGCCCGGGAGGGTCCGTTCCGGCCGAGGTGTCATGCCGCTCGAGAAGCCGCTTCGCAGTCTGCTGGTCGCCAATCGCGGCGAGATCGCGATCCGCGTGATGCGGGCCGCAGCGGCGCGCGGCCTGCGCAGCGTCGCCCTGTACTCCGAGGACGAGGCCCACGCCCTCCACACGCGCAAGGCCGATGCGGCCCAGCCGCTGCGCGGAGAGGGCGCGGCCGCCTACCTCGACGTGGAGGGGATCCTCGACGCGGCGCGCGCCGCCGGCTGCGACGCCGTGCACCCGGGCTACGGCTTCCTCTCGGAGAGCGCCGCCTTCGCGCGCGCCTGCGGCGACGCCGGTCTCGTGTTCGTCGGTCCGTCGCCCGAGTCGCTCGAGCTCTTCGGCGACAAGGCGCGTGCCCGGGGCCTCGCCCAGCGCTGCGGTGTTCCGGTGATCGAGGGCACCTCCGGCCCGACGACGCTCGAGCAGGCGCGCGCCTTCTTCGCGGGGCTCGGCGCGGGCGGCTCGCTGATGATCAAGGCGGTGTCCGGGGGCGGCGGGCGCGGCGTGAAGCCCGTCCACGCGCCCGGCGAGCTGGACGCCGCCTTCGCGCGCTGCGCGAGCGAGGCCGCGGCCGCCTTCGGCAACGGCGAGCTCTATGTGGAGCGCTGGCTCCCGCGCGCGCGGCACGTCGAGGTGCAGGTCGCGGGCGACGCCTCGGGCTGCGTGGTGCACTTCGGCGAGCGCGAGTGCAGCCTCCAGCGCCGTCACCAGAAGCTGGTCGAGATGGCGCCGGCACCGTGGCTCGCGCCGTCCCTGCGCGCGCGCCTGGTGGACGCGGCCGTCGCCCTGGCGCGCGCTGCCGACTACACGAGCCTGGGGACGGTCGAGTTCCTGGTGGACGCCGACCGGCCCGAGCACTTCTTCTTCATCGAGGCCAACGCGCGGCTCCAGGTGGAGCACACGGTCACCGAGGAGGTGATGGGGGTCGATCTCGTCGCGCTCCAGCTCGACCTGGCCGAGGGCCGCACGCTGGCCGAGCTCGGCTTCGATCCGGACCGCGCGCCGGCGCCGCGCGGCCACGCGATCCAGCTTCGGATCAACACCGAGAAGCTGCGCAAGAAGGACGGCATGCCGCTGCCCGCCTCGGGCGTGCTCACCGCCTTCGAGCCGCCGGGTGGACCGGGCGTGCGCACGGACACGGCGGCCCACGTCGGCTACCGCACCAACCCGCGCTTCGACTCGCTGCTCGCGAAGGTGATCGTGCACTCGCCGTCGTCGCGCTTCGAGGACGCGGTCGCGCTGGCCTACCGGGCGCTGTGCGAGCTCCGCATCGAGGGTGTCGAGACCAACCGGGGTCTGCTCCAGGCCCTGTTGCGCCACCCGGCGCTGGTGGAGCAGCGCGTCACCACGCGCTTCGTCGAAGAGAACGCGGCCGAGCTGGTCGCGTCGGCGGAGGAGGAGCACGCGCGGCTGTATCTGGAGGAGGGTGCGCCCGAGCAGGCGCCCTCGCCCTCCGGACGGGCCGGTGCGCAGATCGACGGGGGTGACCCGCTGGCCGTGCTCGTCCACGGCAAGACGCCGGGCGCGCGGTCCGCGGCGCGCGGCGCCGAGGTGGCGGGGGCGCTCGCGGTGCGTGCGCCGCTCCAGGGCACGATCGTGAGCATCGCCGTGGCTCCGGGCGACGCGGTCGTGGCGGGAGGCGCGCTCGCC
>Ga0315553_10002677_pt1 | contig 14190 bp, 13 predicted proteins | sample SalMarSW160140MG_FD_203099 | JGI IMG/M metagenome (GOLD analysis project Ga0315553, IMG submission 203099) | Salt marsh sediment microbial communities from the Plum Island Ecosystem LTER, Massachusetts, United States - Salt Marsh Sediment SW1601-40 ... | reverse complement strand
GCTAAGGAAGCAGTCACCAGATATGATAAGGAGGTGGACAGGTTAATTGTTGAAGAGATTAAGAGACATTATCCTCACCACAGCCTGCTCACTGAGGAAAGCGGTTTCCTCCAGGATGATCCTGATTGGCTTTGGATTGTAGATTCTCTGGATGGCACGGGCGATTTTGCCGATTTCAATCCTTTATTTTCCGTGTGCATAGCCCTTATGCACCAGAGCGAAATTTTACTGGGGGCAATTTATGCCCCGGCTATTGATGAATTCTACTTTGCCGAAAAGGACAAGGGCGCTTACTTGAACGAGATAAAGATTCAAGTATCCGATGTATCGGACCTAGGTCAGAGCTACATTTTCTACTGTGAAGGTGGAGATAAAGACCGGGAAAGAACAGGTGAGCTTCTACAGAAGGTCTATCCGCGGGTCACGGACATACGCAAACTGGGTTCGGCCGGACTGGAAACAGCCTGGGTCGCCGCTGGCAAAGGAGAGGCTTACTTCACCACCAGGATTGAGCCCTGGGATGTCGCCCCCGGTGTCCTATTAGTCCAGGAAGCCGGTGGAAAGGTTAGCGATTTTCAGGGCAACCCCTGGCAGCCCCAGACAGGCGACCTGTTATTCTCCAATCAAAAGCTTCACGAAAGGATATTGAGCTTGCTTTCTTCTCAGTGATATGAAAATAACATTATGTCAATAGAGAAAGCAATTATAAAGACATCGGAAGGGAAGGAAATTAGCTTAACGGAACAGACTCCGATTCCCTGCTTTCGCTGCGGCATCTGCTGCACCTGCTACCACGTTCCGCTTACCCCCGAAGACATAAACAACATTGCCTTAACACTGGGAATATCACGTTCCAAGTTCATCTCCAGGTACGCTCGTAAGGTGCCGATAAAGGAAGGCTATCTGCTCAAGCATAATCAGCAAGGCTGCGTCTTCCTGGCCTGGGATGCGGACGGGAGAGCCCGCTGCACCATACATCACTCCCGCCCTCAAGCCTGTCGGGAATGGATCCCCAGCCTTGCCAAGCCCGAATGTCTGGAAGGACTGGCTAAACTCAAGTCCGAAGGGCAGATAATGCTGCTGGACGAACTCTTCCCGTCTCACCAGGAGAAACAGGAGCTTTACCTGTCTCTGGAGAAAGTTCCTCCTCAGTCCTAACCTCTTGTCCCAGTCCAGATAGATAGGTGACGCTTGTCTCAGGCACCACCATATTGCGGCTACGTGCTCGTCGGTGATAAAGTTGTCTAATAAACATTAACTTACTAACTAAACAGGAGGCTAAAGATGAACGAGTTCGCGGGAAAAGTAGTGCTGGTAACCGGCGGGAGTTCCGGCATCGGTCGTGCTACGACAATCAAATTTGGGGAAAGGGGTGCTAAGGTAGTAGTAGCCAACCGCAGGGAAAAAGAGGGAATGGAGACTGTGGAGATGATAAAAAAGGACGGCGGAGAAGCGATATTTATCCAGACCGATGTGCGTATTGCCTCGCAAGTTGAAAACATGGTGAACCAAACCGTAAAAGGATATGGTCGATTGGATATCGCCTTTAACAATGCCGGGGTGGGAGGCATAATGGCCCGGCTAATTCGGACTACCGAGGAAGTTTTTGACGAAGTGGTGGATACCAACTTTAAAGGCGTCTGGTTGTCCATGAAATACGAAATACCGGTGATGCTGGAACAAGGCGGCGGAGTCATTATAAACAACTCCTCCACTGCCGGCGTATCCACCGCGGAAAGATTGTCCGTCTATTCTGGAAGCAAACATGCCGTCGTGGGCATTTCCAACGCAGCAGCGGCTGAGTATGGTAAGGATAACATCCGGGTAGTCACTGTGTGCCCCGGCTGGATTAAAACCCGCATGACTGAAGAACTGCGTGCCGGAAAGGACGCCGATGCTTTCGGGGCCAGCATACCGCTGAAGAGATGGGGCGAACCTGAAGAAGTTGCCGAAATGGTAATCTGGCTGGCCTCGGACGCTGCCTCCTTCGTTACCGGCGGCGCCTTTGTCATCAGCGGAGGTATGAACGTTTAGCGCCCTGCCAAAATTATTCTGTTAGCCCTAAGATTTTAGCGGCGTTACCGCCCATTACTCCTTTTATTTCCTCGTCCTTAAACTTGATTCCCTGCTCCTTCACCGAGTCAGGGATTTCGGTAATGGCCTTGACCCACCTCTCCTGATTGACCAGCAACTTAAGAAAGGGGTAGTCACTGCCGAACAGCACCCTCTGCCATGAGACCGAGTCCAGCAATGTTCGTAGAGCCCTGTAAAATTCCAGAGGGCGGAGAAGCCGTGACTGCCAGACGGATACATCGAGGTAAACATTTGTCGTGCTGTTACAGATTGCCACTGCTTCCGAGTACCAGCATCCGCCGGTGTGCGCCAGAACGATGGGCAAATCAGGGAAGTCCATGGCTACCTCCTGTACATAAATGGGCTGGCAATATTTAAAATAAAGTGGTTTCAGCACCTCCCCTGTGTGGAGCAGAACAGGGACTCCATATTCTGATGCTTTCTCATAAATAGGGTAACATACCTTATCGTTGGGATAGAAACCGGCAGCTGTATGGAATTTAATCCCTTTCATACCCCATTCCCCGAGAAATCTTCCAACCAATTCGGGAGCTCCATTTCTTCTGGGGTCTATGCCGGCAAAAGTAATTAATCGCTGGGGATGCTTCTTCACTGCGTGAGCATATATCTTGTTTATCCCCTCTATACTCAGCTTGGATTCACCCAGATAGCGAGCCAGACCCCAATCAATCGGCAACAGTATGCTTTTATCAATCCCGGCAGCATCCATATCTTTGACTATCACGTCTCCCGAAGTATCCCATATCTCAGGCAATCGCCTTTTCACGTTTTCCAACGGTCTGTTAACCCTCAGCGCACTAACCTCTGCCCAGCCGTCCCAAAAAGGCTTGGCAACACCATCGTAATCGCTAAGATGCGTATGAATATCGATTATCATATCGTCCTCCTCAACACATTTTGTGTTTTCCTGATTATCTCATCACCCGTTTGGCAACCTTAATCGGAAAGACTCCGACGCTCCAACCGTTGCCTCAACTACCCTTCTCGCCGGTTTTTCGGTATTCGTCCAGGGCTTTCATCATGGCCAGGTAGTCCTGCTGTCCTGAGCCTTTCTTTCCTCCCAACCACTGCTCCAGCGCCTCGATAATGATTTCTCGAATAGGTTTACCCTGCTCAACAGAGGCAAATTTCACCGCCCTGAGAAGTTCTTTACTGCCCAAATCTACAGTTATTCTCGTTCCTTTAGCCATGCTCACCTCCTCCACTTAAATTTTATATCATAAAATCACAAAAGCATATAACTTTCTCGATATGGTTGATTTTGGAAGATAACAAGAGATATACTCATCGTGCCGAATTCAAGAAGTCAGGGACGTGGGGTAGCGAGTTGTTGGCTGATATCTATGCGAGTATTGCTCCTGAGTACGCCACACCCTCTGGAGGAGAGCCCACTCCCTCCCCTCTCTTTAGCTTATTTAGCCAGTGTCCTGATTAAAGAGGGTATTGAGGTCAAAATTCTGGATTTTCTGGTGACCCAGTACAACCCCAGGAAGTTGAGGCGGGAACTGGAGGAGTACAGACCTCAGCTTATCGGAGCCACCTGCGTTACTTTGAACTATCCAATTGCCAGGAGGATGCTCAAGGTATGTAAAGATTTCGACCCGCACATCTTCACCGTTATCGGCGGTCCTCACGTTACCTTTGCTTTGGAAGAAACACTGCTCCAATCACCGTGGATAGATGCCATAGTTATCGGTGAGGGAGAAAGAACACTCGTCGAACTGGCCAGGGCAGTGGAAGAAGACAAAGACATCCGCCATGTGCACGGGATTGCCTTCGCAGATGGAGGCATGGTTGTAAAGATCCCTCCTCAAGACCATATTGAGGATCTCGACCAGCTACCCCTACCGGCCCGCGAGTTGCTGCCCATGGCGAGGTACCGCGCTCTGGACACCCCATGCACAATAATAACCAGTCGTGGCTGCCCTTATAGTTGTATCTTCTGCTCAGGACGTCGGATGTTCGGCCCCAAAGTCCGTTTTCGCAGCCCCGGATTTGTGGTGGATGAAATTGAGCAACTTCAGCGTGATTTCGGGTTTGTGAGAATCAACATTGTTGACGACACTTTTACCCTCAACCACCACCACACCCAGGCGGTGTGCGAGGAAATGCTTAGACGTAACCTGAAGATAAAATGGAGTGTTTTCGCCCGGGTGGACAGGATTAACAAGGAACTGGCTCAGCTAATGAACCGGGCCGGGTGTGAATGGATGCTATTTGGCGTCGAATCAGCCGATGAGGGGATCCTGAAGACCATAAAGAAAGGAATCACCCCAGGAGAGGTGCGGCGCGGTGTAAAGATAGCCTCTGAGGCCGGCATCAATGTCTTCAACTCCTTTATCCTCGGACTTCCCGGAGAAAGTCGGGATACAGCCCTCAAGTCTCTAGCCTTTGGCGATGAGCTTTATCACAAATATGGAGCCAAGTATGGCTTCCATATGCTGTCTCCCCTTCCCGGAACCGAAATATACGAAAGAGCAAAGGACTATGGCATTCGTATCCTCAGTCGAAACTGGGCTCGCTATAACGCCAACGAGCCCATCACCGAGACGGCTACCATGAGCAAAGAGATGGTAGAAGAAGCGATGTCTATCTATGACCGGGGGATCGAAGCTGCCTGGGATAATATAAAGAGCCAGGCTAAAGATGGAGATGCACAATCCGCTGAGATAATCGAAGGAAAGGAAAGAAACGAATTTGTGTGGACTCTGCTTCAGGGAGATGTTATCGAGAAACTTGGGGGGACAGCGTCAGTCGCCGCCCTGAACGACAGTAGCGCCGAGTCCGAGCTAGCCCACCGAGTTTCCCGGAAGCTAGGCATTGACATAGAGACAACCCAGCGATGGATGGGCGAATTAATAGCTAAGCGAGTTCTGCGGCTGGAGTCGAGGGGAAATGGTCTGCGATGGCAGTGGAGCGATGCTAAAAAGCTCAAGCTGGCTAGCGAGGTTACGCCTTCTACATCATGCCAGGTTTAACGCCCACTTTCGGTAAATTCCAGAGAGCCCCAAATTGTCCGTGGTAAGCCGTGCTTGATAGATAAGTTGAGGTCTGCAACAATTTAAGCCAGAGACGACCCTGCTATTCGCGTGGCATAGTTCGGGTGGCTATGATATTCGCTCCTGTGCCCAGGACATCCTTCACCACCACATCCAGCATATTCACTGGAGCCTGCAACCTAATGCGTCTCAGTTGCTTCATTATGCGGGGAAATAACCGTTTGGGAACCGCCTTATCGGCGCGCACAGGTATAACAGCCCATTTTGACCACTGAATTCGGACAGTCGTGGTTAGTATGCGCATTGGCTCAATCAGTTCCTGGCTTACGAACTCTTCGGACTTTTCACATTTATTGCCTTCCATGGAGATGATTTTACCGCCATCGTGGACTACGTCAATTTCACATCCGATGGGACAGACTACACAGACAAAGTGTCTCTTCTCGACGGCCATGTTACTTCTCTCTTATGCTGACCCTAATGGGATCTCTAACCTGAGCAAGCTTACCCTTCGGGATCTTCACTCTCAGCATCTCGTTGGGTCGAGCATACGGTCTATTGATTCTTGAACCAGGCGGCGCTACTTCTATTGTCACGGGTTTTTCCAAGGGCTCTGTTGCACGAATAAACAGAACCAAGTCATCCTGAAAACTATATCTTTCGGGAAACAGCAATCTGACATTCTTCCCAGCTACAATATCCACAGATTGCCTAATTCTGCTCAGACTGCCTGATGCATATCGCGCAGCAGAGATGCCGGCAGCGGTGCCCGTTTGCGCAACATAGTCAACAAGGTCGAACACCGTGGAGACATTGCCGCAGGTGAATATGCCTGGCACCGAAGTCTCCATAGTTTCCGTGGTGATGGGACCTCCAGTAGTGGTGCTGAGCTCTATGCCAGCCTTCTTTGAGAGTTCATTCTCGGGAATCAATCCCACTGACAGCAACAATGTGTCACATTCAATTGATTGCTCACTCCCCTCAACCGGGCGGAGATCACTGTCAACCTTCGAGATGGTAACGCCCTCTACTCGTTCTCTACCTTTAATCTCAGTTATGGTGTGGGAGAGGTGGAGTTGTATATCGAAATCATTCAGACACTGCACAATGTTTCTCTTCAAGCCACCTGGATAGTTCATTATCTCGTATACCCCGATTACCCTGACCCCCTCCAGCGTAAGCCTTCTGGCCATGATGAGACCGATGTCACCGGAGCCCAGGATAACTACCTCTTTACCGGGAAGGTAGCCGTCGATATTGACAAACCTTTGCGCTACCCCTGCGGTAAATATGCCTGCAGGGCGTGTGCCCGGGATGCCAATATTACTTCTAGTGCGTTCACGGCACCCCATGGCAAGGACTATGCTTTTCGCCTTAATCTCAAGAGCACCATGCTCGGGACTGAGTGCCGTTATAATCCTATCTGGCGAGATGTTGGTTACCAGTGTATTCAGTAAGCATTGCACATTAGTCTTCCCTAACTCTTCGGTAAGACGCTCGGCATACTCAGGCCCGGTGTAGTCCTGCTTGAACTGTTCTAAGCCAAAGCCGTTATGTATGCACTGCTTCAGAATGCCTCCCAGTTGCTCTTCCCTTTCAAGAAGCAGGACTTTCCCGGCGCCGCTTTTATAAGCATGTATGGCGGCAGTAAGTCCAGCAGGGCCGCTTCCTATGGCTGCTACATCAACTTCCATCTATTATATTGAAACCAGTAATATGCTATCTTAGTTTCGGATAGTTTATTATCTCGGCAATCCTGTGGTGAAGTGGAGAGAGTGCAGGATACATTTTGATATACACTTCCTTGAATAATCGGTCGTAGATTTTAACGTTCTCGTCTACCGGTTGGAATGTGCTCTTGACCCTGACCATCCGTTCCACAGCCTCCGGAAAGCTTCTGTGGATTCTCAATGCCACTGCAGCATCGATGGCAGCTCCCAGTGCTGCAAGATTGCTGGTGTGCATCCTCATGACCGGTAAACCGAAAACATCAGCCGTAATCTGCATAATCTCATCGCTCTGTGAACCTCCGCCACCGACCCTCAATTCAGTTATAGCATTGCCTGAGTGCTTAACCATCAGTTCCCCCAGTCTGCGTAACTCATAGCCAATTCCCTCTATGATCGCCCTGTAAACATGCTTTCTGGTATGTTCGCCGGAGAAGCCAATTATCGCCCCTTTCGATAGCGGGTCGTTCTCTCGCGGATGCCAGTAAGGCTGCACGAGCAAGCCCATGGAACCGGGCGGGATATCGGGCAACTGCTTATCGAGCACGGCTTCTGGCGCTACGCCAAGTCTCAGAGCCTCATCTTCCTCGCGCTTCCCGAATTCGCTTTTAAACCAAGAAACCATCCAGTATCCCCTGCCCACAAAACCCTCCAGTGCCCAGCGTCCGGGAATAGCGGCTCCCCAGGTAAAGAAGTCCATTCTGGGGTGGGTTACATATTTACTGGATAGCATTTCAATCACTGCTGCAGTCCCATAGCTGATTTCTGCAATACCACTGGTGGTCACACCGGCTCCAAGCAATTCCGACTGCTTGTCCCCCGCACCTATAACTACGGGAAGACCCTGTGGGACACCAAACCGGCGGGCACCTTCTTCCGAGACCGTGCCGGCAATGTCCACGGGGGAAACCAGTGCAGGCAGCCTGTCACGCTCCACACCAAAAATCTCATAGATGATCTTCCATGGATGCCATTGAAGCCCCTTCAGGTCGACGGGGAACAGCCCAACAATCATCGAGGAACAGTCCTTAAATTCATTGGTCAACGAGTGCAAGATGTACGATGAAACGGTGAGAAATTTAAACGTCCGGTCATAATTATCGGGCTCATATATCTTAAGCCAGTTGAATTTCGATCTCCTCTGATACTCCCTCAGCCTTTCTTCCATTCGAGCAACTTTGAAGGCAAGTGACATAACAGGACCGCCCGGTAACTTTAATCCCTCCGTCTTGCGCTCGTCCAACCAGGTGATGGCAGAGCGAATCGGATTACCGTTCTGGTCAACTGGCACAATAGTACTCCTATGCGTGGTGATGGCAATGCCGGCAAGAGCGTCCGCTGATATTCCTGAATTCTGCATCACACTCATGGTTACCTTTTGCACTATCCCCATATAGGCTTCGGCATTCTGTTCGGCAAAATCAGGCTGTAGTGCGACATAAGGAGTCACAGGCGATGACTCACCATGGATTTCGTTTCCTGTTTCATCAAAAACGAATGCCTTGATATTCTGCGTGCCGCCATCGATGACAATGAAATATTTCACTGCACCAGTCATTTAGTCCTCCTGCTTAGAACATAGGATTTCCCCTCGCTCTTAATCACATTTTCTTTGTCGATGCCCATCTCCCTGCTGGCTATCTCCACAATCCTGGGCATACAGAACCCACCCTGGCATCTCCCCTGCCCAGCCCTCGTTCTCCTTTTTACTCCGTCAAGGCTTCTGACAGCAATTTCACTATTCAGTGCCTGTACAACTTCCTCTTCACTCACGTTTTCGCAGCGGCACACGATGTGTCCGTACCTAGGATTGGCCCGAATCAGCTCATCCTGTTCTTTCAGGCTCAATTCCGAAAAACGCACCTGCCTCTTCCTTATCGGATTGAACTTATCATTGGCGGATGGATGCCGTGCTTCTCGAATGATTTCCTTGACTCTTTCCGCGATAGCTGGCGTCGATGCCAAGCCGGGTGATTGAATCCCGGCAACATACACCAGACCACGCACCCTTTTGGATGGCTCGATAATGAAATCCTCTTTATAAGTAGCTGCCCGACACCCGGCAAACTGGGCGATTATCTTCCCTTTGTCCGGCTTTTCATAGTCGGGTTTTAAGCGCTCCAGCAGTGGCGCAAATCTATCGAACAGACTATCACATCCCTCTGCAGTAGTTGACACGTCCTCCCTATCGCATACTTCAATAGCGGTAGGACCAAACTGAAGATTGCCGTCTGTGGTAGGAATAATGCCACCGCCCTTCGTATACTTGCTCTCCTGTGATTCCGCGGCAATACTGACTGGAGTGAAGACAGTACGCACAGGCTGATATGACTTGTCGAAGATGATAGTCTCGCCCTTCCTCGGGTGGATCGTAAAGAATCTGTCGCGGGCGTACCCCGCTATCTTATCTGCATACAGTCCGGCAGCATTTATCAAGAGCCCGGCTTTCACAGTACCTCTGGTAGTGTTAATTGCTTTTATAGTGAAATCCTCAGCCTGAACTCCTATAACAGCTGTGTCCAGAAAGATGCTGACGTCATTTGACAGAGCATTCTCTGCATAGGCGATGAGTAATTCGAACACTGCTATGATACCGGTGTTCCAGACCAGTACACCTTTTCGAACATTGGGGGCGAGCCCCGGCTCGACGATATCCAGGCTTTCCCTGTCTAACAACTTCGGCTCAGGGTCGTTGTGCTTTATGGCAGTATCCACCGCATAAGGAAGCAAAGCTTCTTCCTCAGGGTTCTCTGCAACAACCAACGTTCCTATGCGCTTGAAATCTACATCCAATTGACGGGCAATCTCATCCCACATAGGGTTGCCCTTATAATTCATTTCCCATCTGAGTGTGCCATGCTTCGCCTGAATCGCAGGGTGTATCATTGCATTACTATGAGTGGTCTGGTCCATTCCTACGTCGTTATGCCTTTCGAACAAGGCAATACTCAGATTGAATTGTGAAAGTTCCCTGGCCAACGCCAGGCCGATCACACCACCACCGACGATGACCACGTCGAACTCTTTCCCGGTGAGTTCCTCTGAAACCTTGCGCGGTGCATTTAAGCGCATTTTACCCGGGAACACGATGTCGTTCACCACTTCCCGTACCTTATCGAAGCTTGCGGCAAGATACCCGGTCTCCAGAGCAGCCTGATGCGATGAAAAGTGTCCGCGCAACCCGGCAATGCCATCCCTCATCGAAACTGCCACCTGCTCGCCGGTTGCCTTCTCTATCTCGCCCTGTATTTCGCGCGCCAGTGTTCTATCGTTTCGCAATAATCCTCTCCGCAACCAGTTCCGTTATATACTTCATGTTGACTTCCGACAGCACAGACTTGCATGTGGGGCAAGCTGTAACATAAATATCAGCAGCGGTATTTCTGAGTTCATTAAGCCTCATAGAGGTGACAGCATCTTTAAGGCTGTGGTCTCCAATCTTTGCGCCATATGCCGCGCCGCAGCAATGGGTGTGCTCTCTCGAGTAAATCGGCTCTTTTAGATTGAAGCCCAGTGCTGTGATGATTTCCCTGGGTTCATTGGTTGTTGCCAGGTCATACGACAGGATGCAAGGGTCGTGGAAAGTAACGACACTGTCCTCTTTCTTAAACTTCAGTCTTCCTTGTTTGAGAAGAACATCTATAAACTGCACCGTATGCATAATTTCCACATTCAATTCCACACCTATCTCTCGGTATACTTCCGTCATCATCTTGATACAGGTGGGACAATCCACAACAATCCTGCTCAACTGTCTGGTCTCAATCTCGGCTTTCATTTTCAACGAGACCTGTCTGAATCCCTCCATATCCCCCGCATAGTACAGAGGAGCACCGCAGCACATATCACTACCCCCAAACTGTCTTATAGCAAACCCCGATTTAGAGAGCATTTTCTCGGTAGCCTTCAACAAGTCCTCGTCTTCGTATGAAGAGCAGGAAATGAAATAACCATACTGACCAGCCCCTTTATCTATAAGCTCCCTCTCACCGTTGGGATTTCCAAATTTCCTGAATGTCTCCACCCTTTTCTTTACATCCTCTGGAATAGCCCCGCTGCCGAAGGCTTTGATCCTCACCTTGTGAATGAACTTGCGCAGGTCATAGTCATCATAGATACAGTGCTTGCTGCATGCCCCGCACATAGCACTCTGGAACATCAAATCCAGAAAACCCTTTTCATCCTCCAGGAGTCCCTTCTCGTTGTACACAATTAGCCTGGCCATCTTCTGAGGGCTCAAAGTTTCTCTTCCCGTGGCCAGATATGTGGGGCAACTGTACTTGCACATGTCGGCGCACATAGCGCATCTGGCAATTCTTTCAATCTCTTTGTTGTCTTCCGCCATCGATTAGTTTTCCTCGATTCAATATGCCTTCAGGGTCGAATGCGCTCTTTATGGATTTCAGAAGCCCGACCCCGGTGGCGCCCAGTTCCTGTTCTATATACTGAATCCTCCAGAAGCCCACGCCATGGTGATGACTTATCGATCCGCTGTTTTGGAGCGTAGCCTGCATAGCAGCATCCCAGGTGTCCTGATAGTAACGCAGAGGGTCTTCGGGAATGCCGGCAAAGGTTACGTATAAGCAAGCCCCTTCTCGATAGAAGTGCGAGTAATGCCCGGATACCTCCAGTACGCCTTCAATTGACTTCATTGCAGCAACCATATCCCTGTACAGCTTGGTAGCATCCTTGAACAAAGCCGACACTTCGATGGTGTCAACAATCCCACCGTACTGCATCAGGACGGGCCCAAGTCCGATATCGAATCTCTTTTGCAGCCAAATGTCGACAGGTCCTTCTCCACTGGATTTTCCTTCGTTCTCCCTGGAGATTCGCCTGATGACCTTGGCATCAAGCTTAGTGTACTCAGTTTCTCCTTCCGATATGAAAATTGTAGTCACTTTTCTCCCTATCTTGGGAAAATATCTCTCGCTTTCGGCTTCGTCAAAGATTCTGACCACCGCAGGTCTGGCTTCAGCCCTCAAAATCTGGCGCACGACGTCAACAGCCACCTCAATCGAAGGGAAAATGAATGACTGCTTGATTGTCAACTGGGGCAGTGGGTGAATCGAAATAGTTGCCCTTGTTACGATGCCGAGCGCACCTTCGCCTCCCAAGAAGAGGTCTTTCAGCGAAGGCCCAACCGACCTTCTGGGAACAGGTTTGATATTCAGCGGATTGCCATCAGGCAGCACAACCTCCATCCCCAACACCATATCCTCGATTTTCCCGTATTTCGTAGAGAACTGCCCGGCTGCCCGCGTGGAAATCCAGCCACCTAGGGTGGAGCAGTAAAGCGACTGCGGGATATTGCCCGCTGAATATCCCCGGTTGTTCAGTTCTAGTTCCAGATTTGCACCCATTATGCCTGCTTCGGACTCAGCCACAAGTGAGAGTTCGTCCAGATTCAGGAACTTGTTCATCCTCTGCAGGTTCAGGACAACGCTTCCGTTTAGAGGGATTGCTCCGCCAAGCACACCGGAGCCTCCACCAAAGGGCGTGATGGGCACCTTGTACTCTCTGGCACATTCAATTATTTCCTGTATCTGGGCGGCGGATGCTGGGGAGATAGCAGCAGAAGGAAGCGCTGGTAAATCACCCTTCTGAGAAAGGAATACACCATACAACCAGTAGTCCAGACTGTATGAGATTAGGTCACCTTCTTGCTGTGAGAAGTGTTCATTCCCGACAATCCGCCTCGCTCTCTCGATGAAGCCACGGGGCAACATGCCTTCCTGGGACATATATGTATTGACCTTCATCAGCCTGACCTCACGTCCGATTCTCCGCGGTTATATCAGTAACGAAGTTTAGCACAAGTTTCGAGTAAATTGTTGACTGTCTCTGAAGGTTCCATAGTGTGGAGAACTTGGAAATCGCCTATGCGCCCGGTTTTGCTGCCGAGACGAAAGGGATTCAGGCGGATATCACCTTGATGAAATCCTCTATAGCCTTATTGACCACCTGTGGCTTCTCAGCAAAAACAAAGTGGCCGGATTGGGGAATAACCACTACTCTAGAATTGACGATCTTGGCTCCCAGGTAATTGGCAAATTTCACCGGCGTCATTACATCCGATTCGCCACATATGATAAGTGTCGGCACCTTTATTTCGTGAACTCTGTCCATGATGTCGAATTTATCGCAGCACAGGAAGTCATTGAGCATGACGGCAGGACCAATAGTCTTCTGTTTTTCTACCATTTCCCTCTTATAATCCTCTGGGGTTGAGCGAAACATTTCCTCGACTAATTCATACCACTTCTGGGTATTGCCCTTAATAGCCTCTTCACATGGAGTCAAAAACAGGGGGTGAATTCTAAGCCTGGCTCCGCTGCCTATGATGATAATTCCTTTGAGTTCCTGAGGGTATCTGAGCGCATACATCAGAGCTATGGCTCCACCGAAGGAGTGTCCCGCCAGGACTACATCTTTGAATCCCTTCCCCTCGATGAACTTGTTGAGCCACTCAACACATTCGTCTACACTCTCAAGGGCTTGACCATGAGGATGTCCGGGTAAGCTGACAGCATGGTTATTATGGAAGTAGTCGGTTTGATAGCGCCAGATGTCACTACAAGCACCTGAACCGTGGACAAAAATGATACTCATTGCTCTATCTGGTAAGATATTATAGCTAAGAAGGAGGTGTCAATTCCGATATGATGGAAATTCAGAGTGTTTATTTTCCCGAGCCGGGTAGTGCCAACACTGAGAAAACACTGGAAATAGCAGGGAGGAGAGCAGAGGAGCTAGATATAGAAACCATAGTAGTAGCCTCTACGAGCGGGGAAACAGGGATGAAGGCCGTGAACACATTTACCAACCGTAAGGTAGTGGTAGTCACTCATGCTGCCGGGTTTTCCACCCCGGGTGTTCAGGAATTAAGCCCACAAAACAGAGCCACGATACTGGAGAAGGGAGGAATGGTTCTGACTGCCACGCACGCCTTTGGCGGGGTAGGCAGGGCAGTCCGGCGCAGGTTCAATACATATCAGGTAGATGAGATCATAGGCCACACCTTGCGGGTCTTTGGACAGGGCACCAAGGTAGCCTGCGAGATAGTCCTCATGGCTGCCGACGCCGGACTCATAAGGACAGATGAAGAGGTGATCTCTATCGGCGGCACTGCCAGTGGAGCAGATACCGCACTGATCGTTAAGTCCGCTCATACCCATGACTTTTTTCAGTTAAAAGTCAGGGAAATCCTGTGCAAACCAAGGTGATAGGCTGTTTTTATTTGCCTCAGCGCATAAGTCAACCAACAAAAATACTAGAGAAAAAATAAATAACGGGTTACAATAAAGGGTTAATTTTGAATAGCCAAACCTATGGAAGGAGATAATAGATGGTAAAGAGCCAAAATCTGT
>Ga0315553_10002676_pt1 | contig 14191 bp, 15 predicted proteins | sample SalMarSW160140MG_FD_203099 | JGI IMG/M metagenome (GOLD analysis project Ga0315553, IMG submission 203099) | Salt marsh sediment microbial communities from the Plum Island Ecosystem LTER, Massachusetts, United States - Salt Marsh Sediment SW1601-40 ... | reverse complement strand
TGCGGGCACGTTGTTCGTCGGTGGCCAGGACTTCACCCGCGCGCACGAGGAACGCTTCGGCATCGCGGGCAGGGGGCGCCCACGAGCCAAGCGCGTGGACTTGGGCGGCGGGGTTCTGGCGGTCGGGCGGCATTGGGGCCGGGCCCTGGGCGAGCCCCGAAATGTAAATAAGGTGCCAGGCACCTTATAGAAAGGCCGTTTGCGGGCAAATATATGGGCCTGAATAAGATGCCTGGCACCTTATTGGTTTGTGCGGCTTTGTGTGCGCCTGCGGCGGCGGGGGAGCAGGTGGCCGTGCTGCATAACACGGCGGCGGGGCAACAGCTCGCCGACGACGTGAAGGAATACGTCGACCGGATGACGGAGGCGCTCGACGCGGCCGGGATCACGTACGCGGTGCTGAGCGACCGCGAGGTGTCGCGAAAGGGCCTGGCCGGATTCCGGTTCGCAATCCTGCCCTACAACCCCCGAATGCCGGAGACGGTGGACGCCATCGTCGCCGGGTTCATCGCCAGCGGCGGGAAGGTGCTGCTCTTTTACGAGCGGCCGACGCAGACGTTCGCGGCGCTCGGCTTCGAGCCCGTCCGGTGGATCGAGACGCGCGACACGAAGGAGACCGAGGCGGTGCGGTTCAAGAAGGGCGTTCTGCCGGGCGCCGCCGATTTCAAGCAGCCGTCGTGGAACATCTGGATCGTCAAGCCCGGCAAGGAAGGGAAGGTCGCGGCCGAGTGGCTCGACGCAGACGGCAAGCCGACGGGCCACCCCGCGGTGGTCGTCTCGCCCGCGGGGCTGTACATGTCGCACGTGCTGTTCGCGCCCGACCTGAAGAAGCGGGCGGCGTTCGTCAAGGCGGCGCTGGACTGGCTCGGCAAGCAGAAGCTGCCGCAGACTGACATCGCGGTGTGGCGAAACACCCACGCCGAACGGACCGACCGCACGGGCGACGGGGCCGCCGTCGGCCGATACCTCCAGAACGTCCGCAACGTCCTCGACCTCACCGGCATCCCGTACCAGGTCATCTCCGACGAGGCGGTGCTGGCCGGCGCCCTCAAGCGCTTCAAGCTGGTCATCCTGCCGCTCAATCCCAGCATCCCGCGAGCCGCCGTCCGCAAGGCCGAGCAGTTCGTCAAGAACGGCGGCAAGCTCTTCGTCTTCTACTCTTACCCCAGCGCAATCGGCCGGCTCCTCGGCATCTCGAGCACCGGCCTGAAGCGCGAGCCGGGCATGTATCACAAGGTCCGGGTTGACGCCGACGCGTTCGCTGAGGAGGCGCGCCCGGTGCTTCTCGGCGCCAGCTTCATCCAGAACTCCTATCACTGCCTCGGGGCGCGCCTGTCGGGGGGCGCGGTGATCGGCGGACGCTGGATCAGCCGGAAGGGAGCGCGGTCCGAGCATCCCGCGCTGGTGGTGTCGAAGAACGGCCTCTACATGTCGCACTGCATGTTGGCGGGCGACGAGAGCGCGAAGGCGCGGCTCCTCACCGGCGTCGCCGTCCACTTCCTGGGGCAGAGGGTCTGCGCGGCCCCCGCCGGCTGGGAGGCCGAGCTGACCCGGCTCGGCCGCGCGGCGTCGGCGTCATTGGGCCCGCTCGGCCAGGACCCTGGTCCGCACGTGCGAATTGTCAGGGCGTTGGAGCCCGTCGTCCGGGCCACCGAGGCTGCAAAGCGGGCGGAGCGGGAGGGACGGCTCGTCGAGTCGTGGATGCGGCGCACCGAGGCCCGCGCCGCCGCCGAGCGCGCCTACTGCCTCGCCCAGCCGACCAGAGAAGTCGAGGGACGCGGCGTCTGGCTGCACAGCCCGAAGTACGAGAACTGGGACGACGTGTTCAAAAAGCTCGCTGCGGGCGGCATCAACCAGATTTTCCCGAACCTGTGCTCGCCGGCCTACGCCGACTACAAGTCCGACCTCCTGCCGCCGAGCCAGGTGTTCAAGGAACGCGGCGACCAGCTCGCGCAGATGCTCGCCGCCGGGGTCAAGCACGGCATCGACGTGCACGTGTGGATGGTCAACTTCTACTGCATGCGGGCGACGAGAGAACAGATGCAGCGGCTGCTCCGCGACGAGCGGCTCACCCTCGGCCGGGACGGCACGCGGCCGAAGGGCCAGGCCTTTCTCTGCCCCTCCGATCCCCGCAACCGCAAGCTCATCGCCGACGTGATGGTCGAGATCACGAAGAACTACCATCCCGCGGGCATCCACTTCGACTACATCCGCTATCATGGCGGGGGCGAGTGCTTCTGTCCGCGGTGCCGGAGGCAGTTCGAAGAACTCCTCGGCCGGAAGCTGCAAGACTGGGGCGAGCTCGACCGCGACCCAAAGCTGGCCGCGAAGTGGGCGGACTTCCGCTGCGACAACATCACGACCGTCGTGGCCGACGTGGCCAAGCGGTCGCGGGCCATCGACCCCAGGGTCAAGATATCCGCCGCCGTGTTCAGCCACTATCCGCAGTGCCGGCACGGCGTCGGACAGGACTGGAAGCTATGGATCGAGAAGGGCTACCTCGACTTCGTCTGCCCGATGAACTACACGACCGACGCGAAGAACTTCGACGGAATGACGAGGGAGCAGATGCGGTTCGTCGGCAAGAGGGTCCCGGTCTATCCGGGGATCGGCTCGTTTCGTCTGCCCGCGGCGTGGCGGGTGGTCGAGCAGGTTCGGCTCGCCCGTGAGGCTGGCTCTGCCGGCGTGACGTTCTTCGAGCTGAACGACGTCTTCCTTGAGCGGTTCCTTCCTGTGCTGGGGAGCGGCCCCTTCCGCAGCCGGGCCGTGCCGCCGCACAGGAAGTGACAGTCGGAGGGAACTGACCGGCGGGCAGAGAATTCAAAAAAACTTGATACTTCTCTGGTTACGGTCTAGGATATGGGGCATCACAGGTAGAGGCTGTATCCCATCATAGGGTTACGGAGGCAACGCCATGAAGCGGAAGAGGTCTGTGCTAGGGATCATCCTGACGGTCGTCGGCGTCGTGATGCTCATCGCGGGCGCGACGACCGATTGGTGGTATCCAGGCGCGAGGAAGGGCTTCAACGAGCACCAGACTGTCGCTGTAGCGGCTGGCGTGGTGCTGCTGCTCATTGGCGGCTTCCTGTGCGCCAGGGCCGGCAGGGCGGGGCCCGCCGCCGCAGCCCTCGCGCCGGGGCCCGAAAGCGCCAGCGCTCCCGAGGAACCGGCCCCGCCGGCTGAGTAGCCTCCGAAGACCGAGTAGCCGAGGCCTGCTGAAATGAAAGACCGCATCCGTATCCGAAGGCGGAGAGGCGGGCTCTCTTCGCTTCCATTTCCCCCCTACGGGTAGTACTTCGCGATCGCGTCTTCCAGGTCGCTCGCGCTGGCGATGGCGCTCTTGACCGACGCGCCGACGTGTTTCGCCATTTCTCCCAGCGCCCGAACGTCGAGCGGATTCGCCATCGCGATTACGACCGTGCCGTCCTCTTCACGGACCGGTATGGCGCAATACCGCCGTGCCAGATCGCGACTCAGCCTCCCCATCAGTTCCGCCGACAACAGTGTCTGCCGGAGATCGACGAACTCCCTCCCGAGCTGGACGCCCCACGCCTCCTGCAAATCCCGCTCCGATACCGCGCCCACGTCGAACAGGATATGGCCCAGGATCTCCTCGGTCTCGCGCTGGCGGGCGAGCGCCTCCCGGAGCTCCTCGGCCGTGATCTTTCCGTTCTCACGCAGTATCTCGCCCAGTAGCTTCCTCGCCATCACACGACCTCCTCACGGCCTTCCCCGCCGTCAGTATTCCTTGATCCGCCTCACGAGGCGGCATATCTGCTGGACCTGTGACCGGTCCACCGCCACCTCCGGGTCTGCCGGGTTCAGCGCCCTCAGCCGCAGCCGTTCCCCGTGGATGAACACCTGGCGAAACAGGCCGTGGTCTTCGGTCCGCACGTAAGCGTAGTCGCCCGAGGCAATGTCGTCCGGCTCGGCTATCCTGAACACCGCAATCTCGCCCAGCGAGAAGCCGGTATCACCGGCCCCACGCATGCTGGAGCCATACAGCTCGGCGGCGAAGAACTTGCCGTCGCCCAGACCGTTGAAGTACATGTCGCGGACCTTCTCGCCGGTCGGCAGGCCGACCGCATCGAACATCACGTCGAATCCCGCCCCGAGCTTGAAGACCGGGAGATGAAGGACGTCGGGCAGCGCGGCGTGGTCCGGCGTCTCTTTGCCCTCGCGGCTCAGCAGCGCCCCGATCAGCCCTTCGAGCTTCCGGATAATGACCACTTTTTCGGACAGGTGCTCTTCCGGCGGCGGAAAGGGGAGCGAGTCGTCCAGCACATAATCGGCCGTAACGCCGAGCACTTTGGCCAGGGCAAGGGCATCGTCACCCTTCGGCTTCTGGTTGGACTGCTCGTACCGCTGGATCTTGTTCGCTGTAAGTCCAGATTTCTCCGCCAGTTCCGCCTGCTTCAGGCTGTGCTGGCTTCGAAGAGCCTTCAGCTTTTCTGAAAAGTCCATCCGCTTCTCCAGTCAATATGCCCCACCGAACGACCGCCTCCAGGATTTCTCCAAAAATATTCTATGCCATAAGTGGCTAAAAGTCAAGAACGTACACAAGATTTGTGCTCATTTCGACCAGAAAAAAACTCCTCGCCGCTTGACAGCCAAACGGAGTTGTGGTAGAGTACCATCGGCAAAGGACGAAAGATGAGTACAGTGGCTGCTTCCGGCCACTCTTGTCCGTTGTCTTCCTTGGCGCAGGAACTCATCCTCCCGCGCTGAACTTTCTATTAGAGCATTTATTCAGGTCCAGCCGCCGGACGGGGTGTATTGCCTCTACGCGAAAGTCGCCTAATCTACACGTCTGAGTGACCGCCGTCCGCACGGACGAGCGGCCAATACTCCCGGCCCACGTGTAACAACCCCGCCGAGCGGCGCAGCACAAAGGAGTTCGTCAATGGAATGGGAGAACAGGCCGTCGCGGCAAGCTGCCGCTCCGGATACCGGCTTGTTGTACTCGGTCGACGACATCGCCAGGATGGCGCGGGTGCCCAAGGTGACCGTCATCCGGCTCTGCCTGAGCGGCGACATGCCGGAGTGGGTCGAGAGCGAGGGGCGTCGTTATTGGGACCGGGCAGCGGTGGCGGAAGTCGTCAGGCGGGTGAGGCAGGCAGCGCCCACGCAGCACGCCGCCTGACCAGGCACGATCGGCGACGTCCGAAGCGCTACTTCCAATGCCCAGCGTGGGACATCGAAAGCAGCGCTTTCAGAACACGGGAAAGGAGATGGAAAATGGCAAAACGGAAGAGAACAAGGGGCCGGAAACAGGATACCAGGCGGACCCGCCGACAAGAGGTCCGACAGATGCTCGCCGCCGGCAACAACGTCGGCGAAATCGCCGCCCAACTCCAGGTGGCCGAGCAGACCGTCCACCGCGACGTCAAGGCCCTGCGCAAGGCGGCGGGCAGGCGCGATCCGTGGGAGGACCCCGCCGCCTGCGCCGCCGGCTTTATTGAAGACGCCGAAGACGCGCTCCAGAAGGTCCGCTCGGCGCAGCAGGCGGCCACTCCCAAGAAGGACCAGACCATCTATCACAACCTGGTCAAGCTCGAATGGACGATGCTCGTCAAGTTCATCGAGATGACGCAGAAACAGTTCCGCACAAGAAGCGAGGTGAATGACGATGAAGAAGACGCGTACAGGGAATACACGAACGAAGAACTCCTCCAGAAGGGGAGGGAGCTCGGGGTCGACGTCACGGGGTTCGAGCGGGCGCTCCGCGCGGCCGACGCACTCCGCCCGGAACCCACAGCCGGCGAGCCAGAAGTCCGTGAACCAGGCGATCTCGACGAAGCAGCTTGAGCGCCGCATGCTTGCCCGGCTCGACCGCCGGATCGACTTCGCCCTGTTCCGTCACAAGAACACGCGCGGCGAGCGGATGACCTTCCAGGGCCGCTCGTACTTGCTCGCCATCTATCGCGACCGCGCACAGAGCCGCGTGTTCCAGAAGGCGGTACAGTGCGGGATCTCGGAGATGCTGATCATCGACGCGCTGGAATCGGCCAGCCGGGGGCTGCAGTGTCTGTACGCGATGACGACGCAGGAGAAGCGCGACCGGTTCGTCGCCAACCGCGTCAACCGCGCCATTCGGGCCTCGAAGTTCTACCGCCGGCTCCTGCGCCGCGGGGCGGCCAACAACCTCGGGCTCAAGCACTTCGGCCGCGGCGCCATCAGCTTCGTAGGCTCCAACGCCGAGAGCGAGTTCATCGAGTTCCCCGCCGACCTGATCATCGTCGATGAATACGACCGGTGCAACCAGTTGAACATGCCGCTGGTGCGCGACCGGCTGGCGGCGAGCCGTTACAAGCTCGCGGCGTATGCGAGCACGCCGACGGTCCCCGGGTTCGGCATCGCGGAGATGTTCGGCGCAAGCGACGCAAAAGAGTGGTTTGTCCGCTGTGAGGCCTGCGGCCACGCCCGGTCGCTCGATTTCTTTACCCACGTGGTCCGCCAGGAGGGCGACGATGAATACGCCCTGCTCGACCGCGAGTGGGCCCGGGCCGACGGCCGCCTCCGCCGCGACATCCGCCTCTTCTGCAGCCGGTGCGGACGCCCCATCGACCGGCTCGCCGCAGGTGAGTGGGTCGCCACGCGCCCGCGCCGCGACGTCTCCGGCTACCACATCTCGCAGCTCTTCGTGTCCACGATCAGGATCAGCAGGCTGTGGGAGGACTGGCAGAAGTCGCTGAAGAACGACTGGGAGCGGCAGCGGTTCTACAACAGCATGCTGGGCGAGCCGTACGTCGCGGAGGGAAGCGGGCTGGCGCTGGCCGACCTGCTGGCCTGCTGCCGCAGCTACGCCATGCCGGACCGCGCCCAGGGCTGCACGATGGGCGTCGACGTGGGCGAGTGGATGCACGTCCGGATCAGCGACCATCCCGAGCCCGGCGTGCGCCGGGCCGTCTTCATCGGCCGCGTCAAGAGGGTCGACGAACTCGACCATCTGCTGGAGCGCTACGACGTGCGGTGCTGCGTGATCGACGCGCAGCCCGAGGCGCTGCTCGTCCGCAAGTGGCAGCAGACCCACGAGCGCGGCCGAATCTGGCGATGCGTCTACTCGGAGAACGACCTGCGCGAGCTTCGCAAGGACCCGCACGAGGGGATACTCCACGCGGCGCGCACGCCGAGCCTGGACGACGCGACGCAGGACATCCGCATGAGCCGCAACTGGCTGCCGCGGAACGCCGAGACGCTGGACGGCGGCGAGTTCGTCGCGCACATGCTCGCCCCGATGCGAACGCTCGTCACCGGCCCGCGCGGGACGAAGCGATACACGTGGACCAAGCCCGCCGCCGACCACCATCGGCACGCGGACAACTATGACAAGCTCGCCTCGCAGCTCTGGCAGCCGAGAGGTACGATCAAGATCGTGACCGGCGGCGCCAAACGGGTGTTCGAGCACATCCGCGGCCGGATCTTCCGCGCCGCGTGACAATCCAGCCACGGATAAACACCGATGGGCGCGGATAAGGACCTCCGTTCTCATTCGCCTTATCTGTGTCCATCTGTGTGCATCCGTGGCGAATCCTCCAATCGGAGAATTGCGATGCTTGATCTGCTGGACACGTTGGCCGTGCGCGAACTCGTCGCCTCGCTGCCGCGGGGCGAGCGAGCGCTCGCTCGTCTGCTCATGGCCGGGCACACACAGACCTCGGCGGCGCGGAAGCTGGGCATCACCAACCGCGCGGCACGTTACCGGGTGCGCAACATCCGGCGCCGCCTCGCCGCGTGAATTTCACGCCCGGCCGGGAATACAATTTGCGCGCCCGATCGATCCAAGCGCGCGTGAAAGAAGAGCAATTGAAGATACACACTAATCGTGATATAATGTGTATGGTCTTTGCGGAGGACACAGCATGAAACGAACGAACCTCGTACTCGACGAGAAGCTCGTCGAGCGGGCGAAAACGGCCACCGGCCTGAAAACCACCCGCGCCGTGGTCGACCATGCGCTGCGCGAGGTCGTCCGGCGCCGTCGCCAACGGCAGCTCCTCAAGTTGCGCGGAAGGATCGACTGGAATGGTGACCTCGCCGCCATGCGGCGCGGCAGGGGCTTTCGATGATCCTCGTTGACACCAGCGTGTGGGTGGACTTCTTTCGCGGAGCCGGCTCGCCCGAGGCGGACCGGCTGGCCCGGGCGGTCGACGACGAGGATGTGTGCCTCTGCGGGCTCATCCTGACCGAAGTCCTCCAGGGTATCCGGTCCGGCCGCGAACATCGCCGCGTCCGGCGGCTGCTCGACGCGCTGATCTACCTGCCGATGGAGCGGAGGGACTACGTGCTGGCGGCGGACCTCTATCGGGCGGCGCGGGCGAAGGGGAAGCGCATCCGGAACACGGTGGATTGCATCATCGCCGCGTGCGCCATCTCGCACAACGTCCCGTTGCTTCAGAAGGACAAGGACTTTCTCGCCCTCGCGACCGTTTCCAAGCTCAAGCTGGTGCCGGCGTGATTCGCGGCGGGCCCGGCGGGGAGCTTTGCGCGGAAGAACAGGGAAGGGGAGAGTAAACGCACTGATGCGACTGATTGAGCCGCGTCGCGGCCCAGGCTCAGTTCTCTCAGTGAAATTCAGCGTCTGAATCTATCCGTGTCCATCCGTGGTGGACTTTTCGGCCCATTTTTCCGCTTGAGCCAAGTGGCGGCGCCATCGGCGGTTAGGGGAATCCGCCCGAAGAAAACCGAAAAATCACCCCGCGCCTGCTTCCTGTTTTGCCGCTTTCCTGTGTTTGTAGTAGTGGAGGAGAACAGCAATGCGAGCCGGCGCCATCGACCGTGTGTTTCAGTGTCCCGGCCTTCAGCGCGAGATTCAAGTGATCGCGGCTGACCTGGCCTCGGACGAGCACTCGCGCGCGGACCTGCGACAAGAGATGTGGTGTCATCTGCTGCCCTTGCCGCGCCGTCAGGCCAAGAAGTTCTACGCTCGTGCGGCGCGGCGTCACGCGGCGCTCTACCGAGCGCGCACCATGATCGACGCGCCGATGGGCGATGACGGCTGGCCCATCCTCCACCGCCAGACCGTCACGGTCGGCGGGCTCCCGGAACTGGACCGGATTCACCGTCGGCAGCGCGCCGCGTGACCGATCAGACACTGATCAGCACTGACAAGCACTGATTCCAGTCAGTCCGGATCAGTGCAAATCAGTGTCGAGAAGGAGAAGACATGCAGCTTCCGGAATCCATCTGGCAGCTTCCGTACGACGTGCGCGGCCAGGTGCTGCGCTTCGCCGCAGAAGTCGATGCGCAGACCCGCCGCCCGCCGCTCGGCGAACGGACCCGCCATTCGCGCCCGTTCATCACCGCGGTCACGGCGGCGTACGTCGGGGCGTACAACCCGACACAGGTCGGCGTGGAGGTGAAGAAGCGGATGCGGCTCGATCCGCAGGTCGCGCTGGGGCTGGCAGCGATCAAGGCGCCGGTGATGAACGTCACCCGTGACGGGGCGTGGTGGATCGAGGGCGGGAGCGACGAAATCCGCGACCTCGTGTCCGATCTGGTCCGCCCGATGATCCGGGCGCTGTTCCGGAGCTGCCTCAACGCGGTCGAGTTCGGCCACCAGGCGCACGAAAAGGTCTGGGAACTGCGGACCGTTCCAGGCGGGACGTTCTACGCCTATCGAAAGCTGAAGGACCTGGAGCCGGGGACGTTCGAGCTCTTTGCCGACGAGAACGGCCGCTACGCCGGGCTCAAGCAGCCGCACATGGACAAGCCCATCCCCCCGGCCAAGACGTTCGTGATGACGCTCAACAAGGAGTGGGGGAACCTCTACGGCCGCGGGCGGCTCGACGCCTGCTACGAGCCGTGGTACTGGTCGTCCATCATCTACCTGTTCGCCAACCGGTACTTCGAGCGGAAAGCGGACCCGGTGATGAAGGCCTACGGGCCGCCCGAGATGCGGCTCAACCCGGAGACCGGCGCCGAGGAGCACGCCCTCGACTCGCTGAACACGACGCTTGCGTCGCTCCGCAGCTCGGGCTCGATCGCGCTGCCCGACGAACGGGACGAGCACGGCAACCGCCGATGGGACGTCGAGTACCTGCTCGACGACCAGCGCGGCGAGATGTTCAAGAGCTACCTGGAACACCTCGATGCGAAGAAGCTGCGGGCGCTGTTCGTCCCGGAGCGGTCGCTCACGCAGGATGGTTCGGTCGGCAGCCACGCCGCGGCGCGGCAGTACGCCGACACGTTCCTGCTGATGGAGGCGGGGCTCTTGCAGGACATCGTCGGCCAGGTCAATGAATTCGTGATCCAGCCGCTGGTCGAGCTGAACTTCGGACGGGCTGTGGATGAGGGAGTTCGGCTGGCGACCAGCGGCATCAGTCGGCAGAACGAGGAGATCCTGGCGGACGTGCTGCGGCTGGCCGTCGAGGCGGAGAAGAGCGGCGGCAAGACCGCCGAGCTGATCGACCGGCTGAAGCTGCTCGAGCAACTCAACGTGCCGGTAAGAACAAGTGTGTAGAACGGGAGCAACCCTGACATGAAGAACGTGAACGACGTCTACTGGCTGGTCAATCCCGACGACGGGGCAATCGCGCTGGATGCGGCGCAGAAGTTCTGGAAGGAGCTGATCCGCGAGGGCAGGTGGACGAACCCGCGGGCGGCCTTCACGCTGCAAGTGGATCGCGGCCGGCTCGAACGATGGAAACACAACTTCGACCAGATGCTCGACGCGGGCATCAAGGTGCCCCTGCCCTGGGGCCACAGCTATGACCCGCGCGACAACGCCGGCTTCCTCGAGGAACTCGAACTCCGCGACGGCGACCCCACCGGGGCGGGCCTCTGGGGCCTGCTCAACATCCCGAACGATGACGACGCCGCCCGGCTCGGCAAGACCGTCTCCGCCGTCTCCGTCTCCATCAACCCCAGCTTCGTCGACGGCTCCGGCCGCGACTGGGGCGAGGTCATCGAGCACGTCGCACTCACCAACTACCCCGTCGTGACCGACCAGGGAGAGTTCATCCAGGCGGCCACGGAGGAGGGAGAGTCGAAGCGGGCGATCATGTTGGAGCTGGCCTCTCCTGTAGCCGGCCTCGATGAGGCCGGAAACGTGGCCACCGGCCCCGGCCACAGCACGGAGCCCGAATCCGAAAACTTGCAGCTCGAAACCCGAAACTCGGAACTCAACGTCCGGCTCTACCAGCTCGAACGCGAGCGGGCGGAGCGCGAGGTCGACGACGCGATGCGGTTCGGCAAGTTCACCCGGCCCGCCGCGGAGGCGCTGCGACAACTCCTCACGGCGGGGGTGGCGGCCAGGTATTCGTTCGACACCGCCGGCGCGGACATCGCCGGACTGGCACACGACATCATCGCCAACACGCCGCCCGGCGCCGCCACCGACATGACCGAGCACACCCGGCTGCGCGTGATGCCGGACCCGTCCGGCCCCGCGATGACCGACGCCCGCGCGGCGAAACTGGCGCGAGAGAACAGGGAACTGGCGGGAGTGTGAAGAACTGACCGCAGAGATGGCAGAGGATCCGACCAAGTAAGGAGGAAGAACATGACGTATCGAATCGGACTGGGCAGCACGGTTTCGGCGGACCCCTCGGAGATCCGCTTCACAGACCACGGCCGCGAGTCGGTGATAGGGATCGTGATCGACTCGACGGCGCTTGACAGCGGCAACTCGCCGACCACCACGCTCCGCAAGGGGCTGGTCCTCGGCAAGGTCACCGCCACGGACAAGTACAAGGAGTACGACCCCAGCGCGTCAGACGGCACCGAGACCGCCAGGGTGATCCTGGACGACGAGGTCGGTCTGCTCGACGACACAGGGGCTGCGGCCGACACCGAGGCGCTCGGCGCGTTCCGAGGCGATTTCGTCGCCGGCGCGCTGATCGGCCTCGACAGCGGCGCCAAGGCCGACCTCACGCAGTGCGCGTTCGACGAAGATATCTGATAGGTCCTATAGGACCCATAAGACCTATACGACCCATCTGACCCAGACAAAAGGAGCAATACCATGCCAAGCTTTGGCGAACTGGACGTTCTGAACTACCAGGTGATGACCAAGACGGTCGACGAGTTCGAGCACCCGAACCTGGTGCTCACCTCGCGGTTCCCCGACGAGATCATCGACGGCATCCAGGCGCGGTGGGACGTGCTGAAGCCGTCGCGGCAGAAGGCCGGGTTCCGCGTGCCCAACCAGGCCGCCTCGAAGCTCGACCTGATGAGCGTCGACACCAAGAGCGCCACCTGCCTGCTGATGAACCTCGAGAAGGCGCTCGACGAGGGAGCGCTCGGCTGGCTGCGCGAGCCGGGCACGGCGGAGCAGAACAACGCCCGCGCGCTCATCACCCGCGAGCAGGCGGACCTGGAGGCGCGGATCGCCTACACGGTCGAGTGGGCCGTCTCGCAGGCGCTCAGCGGGACGCTCACCTGCCAGATCGGCGGGGTGAACCGGACCATCGACTACGGGGTCGATTCGTCGCACAAGCCCACCGCATCGGCGAGCTGGGCAACCACGACGACTGACATCCCCGACGACGTGGGCGCCTGGGCCGAGCTGATCGAGAAGGACTCGGGCTACGCCGCGGCCGACGCCTACGTGAACCGCAACACGATGGCGTACATCATCAAGAACACCAAGGTGCAGAACCTGCTGGGGCAGGGGACCGTCCGCGAGCAGGTCGCCGAGTCGGGCTACATCACGCACTTCATGGGGCTGGACTGGCACGTATACAACGCGGGCTACATCGACGCGAATGGCGACTTCCAGCGGTTTGTCCCGGACGACACGGTCGTGATCCTGCCGCGCGAGAACGCCTTCGGGCGGCTCCAGCTCGGCAGCCAGATGATCCCCGCGGGGAACGGCTCGAACGACCTGGTCAAGGTCTATGGGGCGTTCAGCTACGCCGTCGTCCAGACCAACCCGCCGGGCGTCAATCTGTACGTGGGCAAGAACTTCCTGCCCGTTCTCGTGCTGCCCGACGCAGTCGTGTATGCCGACGTGACGCCGTAGGGCGAAGCACGAAACGCGAATCTCGAAATCCGAAACAAATCCGAATGGCCAAGACTCAAGACGCCTATCGCGTGGCGGTCTTGGTCATTCGGACTTCGGATTTCGGATTTGTTTCGGGTTTCGTGCTTCGGATTCCGGATTTGTGAGGTGGCAGGTGCGGATCTTGGTGACAAGACGAAGCGGCGGGTTGGGCGACGTGGTGTGCATGCTGCCGGCCATTGCGGCCCTCCGGGCCAGGTACCCGGACGCACGTCTCGACGTGGCGCTGCCCGTCGAGTATGCGGAGTTGCTTCGTTCGCGGCTCGACGGCGCTCGGGTGATTGCGTGCGACTACCGCAAGTTCCGCCCGCGCTGGCGGCGCATCCTGGCGGCCCGGTATGACCTCACATTCGACCTGTCAGGGCCTGACGTACGGGCCGACGCAGGGTGTTCGCCTGCACGTGCAGGCGAACACCCTGCCGCTGCCGTGAGCGGCTGGGAATCGAACCGCATCGAGCACTTCGCCCACATCTGCGGCGTTTGGCCGGGCGCGACGAAGATGCAATGTCCCACGTGGGACACTGAATTCGCGCGGGACCTCGTGCCGCACCTCGCGCTCACCCAGGCCGAGCGGGCGTGGGCGCGGAACTGGCTGGCGGAACGCGGGATCGGCCTCGGCGAGCGCCCGGTCGTCTGCCTGCATTTGAAGTCCGCTTCTTCACGGAAGGACTGGCCGCTCGACAAGTTCGGCGAGCTGGCGCGGCGGCTGATAGATCGCGATGTGCGAGTGGTCGCGCTCGAGAAATCTCTTCGGCTCGACACACCCGGCATCGTCGGCGCCTGCGGGCTCAGCCTGCCGCGCGCGGCGGCGCTGATCGCTGCGTGCGACGTGCTGGTCGGGCCGGACAGCGGCCCGATGCATCTCGCCGCGGCGGTCGGCACGCCGTGTGTCGCGCTGTTCGGGCCGACCAATCCGCACGTGGTGCTGAAGCACTACGCCGCCACGCACTGCTGGATCTGGCGCCCCAACGTCGCTGATATCGGGACCGACGCGGTGCTCGCCAAGGTTGAGGAATTGCTGCACCCCGACGACCGCCCCGCTGCGGCGCGCGTCAGGACGACGGTCCGCAATCCACAATCCGAAATCCGCAATGCGAAGATCCTGTTCGTCTCGGACAAGGTGTATCCGGCGGCACTGGGCGGGGCCGAAATCAGCATGCACCGTTTGCTGGATCACCTGGGGCGGAA
>Ga0315553_10002675_pt1 | contig 14191 bp, 12 predicted proteins | sample SalMarSW160140MG_FD_203099 | JGI IMG/M metagenome (GOLD analysis project Ga0315553, IMG submission 203099) | Salt marsh sediment microbial communities from the Plum Island Ecosystem LTER, Massachusetts, United States - Salt Marsh Sediment SW1601-40 ... | reverse complement strand
AGTCGGCGATGGCGTCGTCGTAGCGGCGCACCTGGCTGAAGACGTCGCCGCGCTCGAGATAGGCCTCGACAAGATCGGGCTTGAGCTCGATCGCCTTGTTCAGATCGTCGACCGCCGGATTGTACTTCTTGTCCCCGGCAAAGGACTTGGCGCGCTCAAGCAGAATGTTCGGCTGGTCGGGCTTGGACCCGAGCGCCTGGGTGAAGTCGTCGGCAGCGTCCGAGAAGTTGTCGAGAGCGAGGTTCGCTTCGCCGCGGTTCTCATAGGCCGCTTCGTATTTGGCGTTGAGAGCGAGGGCGCGCGAATAGTCGTGGAGTGCCGCGTGGTAGCGCTTCAGCGCGGCATGGGCCTTGCCGCGGCCGTTGAAGGGCACGGCGCTGGTCGGCATCAACTCGACGGCTTTGCGGAAGTCCTGGAACGCCGCCTCGTATTCACCGAGTGCCGCGCGGGCATTGCCGCGATTGTTGTAGGCCGCGCCGTAATTGGGCGAGAGCGTGATGGCGCGGTCGAAGTCCTTCATCGCCTCCTCGGGATGGCCGAGATCCATCAGCGCATTGCCGCGGTTGTTGTAGACGTTGGCGCTCTCGGGCGAGATCTGGATCGACTGGTTGAAGTCGTCGACCGCTTCCTTGGTCTGCTTCAGGCGCCATTTGGCGACGCCGCGGTCGCTGTAGATGCTTGCCTTGACGAAATCGGCGATCTCGGGATTGGACAGGGCTTCGTCATAGGCGGCGACCGCCTTGTCGTATTGGCCGCGGATCAGCGCCGCGGCGCCCTCTCGCGCGCGGAGCAGCGTCACGTCCTCGGCAAAGGCCGCGCCCGTGCCCACGACGAGCACGAGGAGAGCCCCGCAAAACCTGAGCCACCTTGGGGTCATGAGTCCCACGAAACCGGGCCGATTCCGGCCCTTTCGGATCCATTTCCCCATAACGCCCGACTATGTCAACAAAGGGTCGCTGAACGGGCGTGTCAGCAGCCGGAAACGGCGCGTTCAGGCCGACTGCCGCCGGAGCTCCTCCAGCTCGCGGAGCACCGCCGGGAGCGTTGGCGCGAGATCCTCCGAGATGAGGCCGGGGCCGAACAGCTGCGCCGCACGCCCATGCATCCACACTGCCGCCGAGACGGCTGCGAACGGCTCCATTCGCTGAGCGAACAGGCCAAGCACCATGCCGGCCAGGGTGTCGCCGGTGCCGGCCGTCGCCAGCCAGGGCGTCGCGGTGGCGTTGATGGCGGCGCGGCCCTCAGGCGTGGCTACGACGGTGTCGGGCCCCTTGAGCAGAACAATGGCGCCGGAGCGCGCGGAAGCGGCCCGGGTCGCGGCGAGCTTTTCCCCCTCCCCGACCGGGCCGAACAGCCGCGCGAACTCGCCTTCATGGGGTGTCATCGCCACAGGAGCGCTCCGTCCGGCGATGGCCGCGAACAGCTCCTCCCGGTCTTGCGCGAACGAGGTGAGCGCGTCGGCGTCGAGCACCACCGCGGCCTTGCTCGCGAGCGCCGCGAGGACCTGCGATTTGGTCTCCTCGCCAACGCCAACGCCGGGGCCGATGAGGACGGCGTTCTTGCGCTCGTCCGTTAGCAGGCTGGCGAGACCGGAGGCACCGTCCGCCTCGCGCACCATGATTGCCGTGAGCTGGCTTGCATTGATGGCGACCGCGTCCTTCGGCGACGCAACGGTGACGAGGCCCGCGCCAGCGCGAAGCGCACCCATGGCGGCAAGCCGCGCCGCACCGGTCGAGAAGGCGGGGCCGGAGACGGCGACAGCGTGTCCCCGCGAATATTTGTAGCCCTCGACCTTCGGCCAGGGGAACTGCGCAAGCCACAAAGCAGGCGCGTCGACGAAGGTGCGCGGCTTGACGGTGTCGAGCACAGCATCGGGGATGCCGATGTCGATCACGGTCACCTCCCCGCAAGCCTCGCTTCCGGGAACGAGGAGATGGCCGGGCTTCAAACGGAAGAAGGTCACGGTCGATGCCGCGCGCACGGCGACGCCCCTCACGGCGCCGGTGGTGCCGTCAATGCCGCTCGGGACGTCGACGGCGACAACCGGAAGGCCGCTTTCGTTCAGAGCCTCGATCAGCCCCGCGAGCTTCCCTTCGATCGGGCGGGCGAGCCCGGCACCGAACAGCGCATCGACCACCACATCGGCTTCGGCGAACAGAGCCTCGCTCAGCGCCGCGACGGCGCCGGTCCAGAGCCTGGCCATCGCGGCCGCGTCCGACGGCAGGCGTTCCACGTCGCCGTCGAATCCCAGCCTGATCGCATAGCCCTTCTCGTGGAGAAGCCGGGCAGCGACGAAGCCATCGCCGCCGTTATTGCCGGGACCGCACAGCACGGCGACCGTACCGGCATCGGGGAAGCGCCGTGCCACCTCATCGGCGACGCCGCGGCCGGCATTTTCCATGAGAACGAGGCCGGGCACCCCACCCTCAATGGCGAGACGATCGGCCGCTCCCATCTCTTTGGAGGTTAAAAGCTCAAACATGAGGCCAACGATAGCGGTAAAGGCAAAATGAAAGGAAAAGGGGAGGCAAATCCGAGGGTCTGTGCCTTAATTTTGTGCGTTGTGCCTAGTTCATAGGCTGTAGATGTTGGCCATCCTCCGCGCTTCGACGCCTCCTCCCCCCGCAAGCGTAGAAACACAAGGAAAACCGGCCGCGCCGAGATTGGCATAGCGCGTGCTTAGGCGCCACTGGGAGTGCTTGCAGGCTACGGGCGAGAGCGCGGGGCCGAGGCGTTTTCGTTTGCCCAACGGGGAGGTGCGGTGAAAAACATGAAGAAAATCGAAGCGATCATCAAACCGTTCAAGCTTGACGAGGTGAAGGAGGCCCTGCAGGAGATTGGATTGCAGGGCATCACCGTGACGGAGGCCAAGGGGTTCGGACGCCAGAAAGGCCATACCGAGCTCTACCGCGGCGCCGAATATGTGGTCGATTTCCTGCCCAAGGTGAAGCTAGAACTCGTGCTTGGCGACAACATGGTCGAGAAGGCGATCGAGGCCATTATCGGTTCGGCGAAAACTGGCCGCATCGGCGACGGGAAGATTTTCGTGTCCAATGTGGAAGAAGCCGTGCGCATTCGCACCGGCGAGACTGGAGATGACGCCATCTGACGCATTACGCCTAGCAAGACCGGCCGCGCCCCGGCCGGCGAAATCGAACACGTTTCCGGCCGCCGAGCTCTGGCCTGCAAGGCGGTCATCAATCATGCCAAGGACAGGGGAGTGAAATGGCTGACGCTAAGCAAATCGTGAAAAAGATCAAAGACGAGGAGATCAAGTTCGTCGACCTCCGCTTCACCGATCCGCGGGGCAAGATGCAACACGTGACCATGGACTCGGATGTTATGGACGAGGACGCCTTCACCGACGGCATCATGTTCGACGGATCGTCGATCGCGGGCTGGAAGGTCATCAACGAGTCGGACATGAAGCTGATGCCGGATCCGGATTCGGCGGTGATCGACCCATTCTTCGCGCAGAGCACGCTCGCGGTGTTCTGCGACGTGCTGGAGCCCCTCACAAACGAGCCCTATGAACGCGATCCGCGCTCGATCGCGGGCAAGGCCCAGGCCTATTTGCAGCAGACTGGCATCGGCGATGTGGCGGTGTTCGGCCCCGAGGCCGAGTTCTTCGTGTTCGACGACGTCCGCTTCGCCACCGAGCCGTTCAATTGCGGCTACAAGATCGACTCCATGGAACTGCCCTCGAACATGGACACCGAATACGAGATGGGCAATCTCGGCCATCGGCCCCGCACCAAGGGTGGCTACTTCCCGGTGCCCCCGGTTGACTCGGCCCAAGACCTCCGCTCGGAGATGCTGTCGGTGATGGGCGATATGGGTGTGGTCACCGAGAAGCATCACCACGAGGTGGGCGCAGCACAGCATGAGCTCGGCATCAAGTTTGGACCGCTCGTCAAGCTCGCCGACGGCCTGCAGATCTATAAATATGTGATCCACAACGTGGCCCAGGCCTATGGCAAGACCGCCTGTTTCATGCCGAAGCCGGTGTTCGGCGACAACGGCTCGGGCATGCACGTCCACCAATCGATCTGGAAAGGCTCGACGCCGGTGTTCGCCGGCGACAAATATGCCGACCTCTCCGACGTCGCGCTGCACTACATCGCCGGTATCCTGAAGCACGCCAAGGCGATCAACGCTTTCACCAACCCGACCACCAATTCCTACAAGCGGCTGGTGCCGGGTTACGAGGCACCGGTGCTGCTGGCCTATTCGTCGCGCAACCGCTCGGCGTCTTGCCGCATTCCGCTCGGCTCAGGTCCGAAGGCGAAGCGCGTCGAGGTCCGGTTCCCCGATCCCGCCGCCAACCCCTATCTCGCCTTCGCCGCCATGCTGATGGCCGGCCTCGACGGCATCGAGAACAAGCTCAACCCGGGCGACCCGATCGACAAGAACCTCTACGACCTGCCGCCGGAGGAGCTTGAGAAGGTGCCGACCGTGTGCGGCTCGCTGCGCGAGGCGTGTGAGTCACTCGACCAGGATCGCGCCTTCCTGAAGAGGGGCAACGTCTTCACCGATGACGCCATCGACGCTTATCTCGAGCTGAAGATGGAAGAGGTGGAGCGGTTCGAGATGATGCCGCACCCGATCGAATTCGACATGTATTACAGCGTCTGACGCGGCGATTACAGCGTCTGACGCGGCGACGTCAGGGGGAGCAAAACGAAATGGGGCGGCCGCGATTGGCCGCCCCATTTTTCACCCGGGCCCGTTCGGTGCCTCGGCTCGTCCCGCCTCCCCCCGGAGATATGCGGAACACCCTCGCCAAGGCCCGCGCGAGGCTCCCCCGTTAGCTTCCACCCCTCAACACGTATAACACGCCCCAGATCAGGCCGCCGAGCAGGATGGTGTAGAGCCATTGCCGGTTGGTCTGATACCAGGTGCCCAACATCGACGGGATGCCGAAAAAGACGAACCGGCCGAGCGACAGGCCGGTGATGAGCGCGATTCCGGACAAGAGCCACAAGGCGATATGCTGCGGGTCCGTACCCCCGTGCCCGGCATCCACCAGGAATCGCTGGCCGGTTTCGGCGCCGGCGCTGATCACGGCCCAAATCCCCGCCGCCGCAAGCGCGATGAGAATGACGTAACGCGTCACCGTCATGTCCGACCTTCCCCTTCTCGCGGAAAAGTCTAGGCAGTGCTCGTAAACAAAGGGGAAAGCGTTAGGCTTAACGCGGCGTTAAGGTGACTAAGCCGCCTTCCATTTGATGGAGCAGCCCATCGAGGGGATCTGCTCGCGCGGGCCCCTGCCCGTCCGCGCGATCTCCTTCATCGCCTCGAACAGATCCCGGTGGGCGTCGGCCGGCCCCGCCTCTTTGCGGCTCGCGTCGAGCCGGCCACGATATTGCAGCTCGAGCTTGTCGTTGAAGCCGAAGAAGTCGGGCGTGCAGATCGCGTCATAGTGCCTCGCCACCTCTTGGTTCTCGTCGTGGAGATAGGGAAAGGTGAAGCGGTGCTCTTCGGCGAAGCGCTTCATGTTGGCGAAGGAGTCCTCGGGATGGTGCTCGGCGTCGTTGGAGCAGATGGCCACGGTGCTGATGCCGTAGGCCTCAAGGTCCTTGGCGTCGCGCACGGCGCGGTCAATCACCGCCTTCACATAGGGGCAGTGATTGCAGATGAACATCACCAGCGTGCCGTTCTCGCCCTTGATGTCGTCGAGGCTCACCGTCTTGCCGTCGACGCCCGGGAGAGCGAAGTCCGGCGCCTTCCAGCCAAAATTGCAAAGTGGGGTCTGCTCGGCCACGATTATCCTCTTCTCAAATCTGTCATAACGCCGCTCTAAGCTCGGCGCTTCATTCCGCACATCATCAATCCTGGATATGGCGAAACACGACCCATTCCGCAACCGGGCCGCCGCCTGCGAGGCCCATGACGACATTCCCCGCAGTCCGGCCGGGGGCGAGGCCATCGCGACGTGATCCTGCGGCGCTACAGCCGCCGCGCGGTGATGTGCGGCACGCTCGGCGTCGTCGCGGTCGCAACCTTGTTTGGCCGAAGCCTCCTCACGGCGAAGGAGGCCAACGCTGATCCCTCCCCCGATCGTTTTGACTTCAAAGAGATCGCCGCCGGCGTCGATCTGACCCACCACGTTGCCGAAGGGTACAAGGCGCATCACCTCTTGCGCTGGGGCGACAAGCTCTTCCCCGACGCGCCCGATTTCGATCCGCTCAAGCAGACCGCAGCGGCGCAGCTGCGGCAGTTCGGCTACAACAACGACTACATCGCCTATTTCCCGCTCGACGGCAGCTCTGGCCACGGGCTCCTCTGCATCAACCACGAATACACCAACGAAGAGCTGATGTTCCCATCGTTGACGGAGCGACAGGACACCACCGGCTTCAAGGGCATGACCGAGGAGCTCGTGAACATCGAGATGGCGGCGCATGGCGTCGCCGTGGTCGAAATCGTCCGTAACGGCGAGGATTGGGCTGTCGTCCTCGATAGTCCCTACAACCGCCGCATCAGTCCGCTGACCCCGATGGCCGTCGATGGTCCAGCGGCCGGCGATCCGCGGCTCAAGACGAAAGGCGATGCTTCGGGCGAAGCGCTGGTCGGCACGCTCAACAATTGCGCCGGCGGCACCACGCCCTGGGGCACCTATTTGACGGCCGAGGAGAATTTCCACGCGTATTTCTGGACCGATCAGCGCGATAGCGAGGGCAAGCCCGCGAAGGGCATCGGCGGCGCCGAGGCTGAAAGCTACCAGCTCTACGGGGTGCCCGGGCTGTGGCAGGCCTGGGGCAAATTCCACGACCGCTTCAACGTCGACAAGGAACCGAACGAGCCGAACCGCTTCGGCTGGGTCGTCGAGATCGATCCCTCTGACCCCACGTCCCGGCCGGTGAAGCACACCGCGCTCGGGCGCTTCTGCCACGAAGGCGCCGAGACGGTGCTCAATCGCGATGGCCGCGTCGTGGTCTATTGCGGCGACGACACCCGGGGCGAGTATGTCTATCGCTTCGTCACCGAGGGCCGTTACGACCCGGACAACCGCGACGCCAACAAGACGTTGCTGTCGAGCGGCAGGCTCTATGCCGCGCGCTTCGATGCCGACGGTTCCGGACGGTGGCTGCCGCTCGTCTTTGGCGAGCCGTTGTTGACCCCCGAGTTCGGGTTCAGGTCCGAGGCCGACGTCATGATCGACGCGCGGCGCGCCGGCGACCTGCTCGGCGCGACACGCATGGACCGGCCTGAGGACGTGCAGCCCAATCCGGTCAACGGCAAGGTCTATATCAATCTCACCAACAACGACAAACGCAAGGCGGATCAGGTCGATAGCGCCAACCCCCGCCCGAATAATGTGTTCGGCCATATCATCGAACTCGCGCCGAAAGAGGCCGACCACGCCGCGGACACCTTCACCTGGGATATCCTCGTCCGCTGCGGCAATCCCCACGACCCGCGCGGCGGCGTCGATGCCTGGTGGAATCCGGCGACGTCCGATCAAGGCTGGTTTGCCTCTCCCGACAACGCCTGCGTCGACGATAAGGGGCGGCTGTGGATCGCCACCGATCAAGGCGACAACTGGGCCCGCACCGGCCGCGCCGACGGTCTCTATGGCCTCGAGACCGAGGGCGATCGGCGCGGGACGTCGAAGATGTTCTTCCGCGTCCCGGTCGGCGCCGAGATGTGCGGCCCGTGCTTCACGCCCGACCGGGAGACCCTGTTCGTTGCCGTGCAGCATCCTGGTGCCGACGGTACCGAGTCCCTGTACGGATTCGGGCAGCCCTCGACCTACAAGAACCCGGCGACCCGCTGGCCCGATTTCAGCGAGGACCTGCCGCCCAGGCCTTCCGTCATGGTCATTACCAAAATGGGCGGCGGCAAGATTGCTTAAAGCAGGTTGCGTTGCGGCCCAAGATCTCTTGAAAAAGCCGCAGACGCGTGCGAGCTAACGTCAGTCCCACTCTTTCAGAGATTCGTTTGTGGTCGCCGGGATTCGCTCCATGCGCAAAGCCGCCGCATCCTCACGCGATCTGTTCGCCAAGATCGAGGATGAGCTGAAGAAGAAACCGCTCGCTGCCAAAGCCGCTCGCGGCGGCAAGCGCGGCACTGCGTCCGGCGGGGACGGCTCCTACACCGCCGCTGACATCGAGGTGCTGGAGGGGCTCGAGCCGGTGCGCCGGCGCCCCGGCATGTATATCGGCGGCACCGACGAGAGGGCGCTGCATCATCTGTTTGCCGAGGCGCTCGACAACGCCATGGACGAGGCGGTCGCCGGCCACGCCACCCGCATCGAGGTGATGCTGGAGGCCGACGGTTTCCTCAGCGTGACCGACAATGGCCGCGGCATCCCCGTCGACGCCCATCCCAAGTTCAAGAAGAAGTCAGCGCTCCAAGTGATCATGACCACGCTCCATTCGGGCGGGAAGTTCAACTCCAAGGTCTACGACACGAGCGGCGGCCTGCACGGCGTCGGCATCTCCGTGGTCAACGCGCTCACGGAGAAACTCGAGGTCGAGGTGGCGCTCGGGCAGAAGCTCTACCGCCAGACCTATACCCGCGGGACACCAGACGGCCCGCTGAAGAACCTTGGACCGGTGAAGAACCGCCGCGGCACCACGGTCCGCTTCAAGCCAGACCCGAAGATCTTCGGCAAGGGCGTCGCCTTCAACCCGGCGCGGCTGTTCCGCATGTCGCGGTCGAAGGCATATCTCTTCGGCGTCGTCGAGATCCGCTGGTCTTGCGCGCCCGCGCTACTCGCCAACGACAAGGAGACGCCGGCAAGCGCGGTGCTGCATTTCCCCGGCGGCCTGAAGGACTTTCTCGCTTCCCGCATCGAGGGCCAAGAGACCGTCGCCAAGGAGGTCTTCACCGGACGTACCCATAAGCGCGAAGGCCATGGCGCCGTCGAATGGGCGATCGCCTGGGTCGCCGACGCCGACGGTTTCCTCAATTCCTATTGCAACACCGTGCCGACGCCCGAAGGCGGCACGCACGAGGCCGGCTTGCGCTCGGCGCTGGTCAAAGCCTTGCGCGCCTATGGCGAGTTCGTCGGCAACAAGCGGAGTGCTCAGATTACCGCTGACGACGTGCTGTCCACGGCGTGCGCCCTGCTTTCGATCTTCATCCGGGAGCCGGAGTTCCAGGGCCAGACGAAGGACCGGCTGGCGAGCCAGGAGGCGACCCGCCTCGTCGAGGGCACGGTCCGCGACGCCTTCGACCACTGGCTCACCGGCAACCCGTCCCAGGCCAACCGCCTGCTCGACTGGGTGGTCGACCGCGCCGAGGAGCGGCTCCGCCGTCGGAAGGAGAAGGAGATCGGGCGGCAGACGGCGACGCGCCGGTTGCGCCTTCCCGGCAAGCTCGCGGATTGCGCCATGAGCGCGGCGGAAGGCACCGAGATCTTCATCGTCGAGGGCGATTCCGCCGGGGGCTCGGCGAAACAGGCGCGCGACCGCGCGAGCCAGGCGGTGCTGCCGCTCCGGGGCAAGATCCTGAATGTCGCCAGCGCAAGCTCGACTAAGCTCGCCGACAACCAGCTGCTGTCAGATCTGGTGCAGGCGCTCGGCTGCGGCACCGGGGGACAGTATCGCGAGGAGGACCTCCGCTACGAGAAGGTGGTGGTGATGACCGACGCCGACGTCGACGGCGCGCACATCGCCTCGCTGCTCATCACCTTCTTCTACCGGGAGATGCGCGGGCTGATCGAGGGCGGCCACCTCTATCTCGCGGTGCCGCCGCTCTATCGCCTCAGCCAGGGCGCCAAGATCGCTTACGCCCGGGACGACGCCCACAAGGAGACGCTGCTGAAGTCGGAGTTCAACGGCAGAGGCAAAGTCGACGTTTCCCGTTTCAAGGGCTTGGGCGAAATGATGCCGAAACAGCTGAAAGAGACGACCATGGAGAGGAGCAGCCGCACGCTCCTCAGGGTCGCGATCGCCGAGGACGAACGCACCCTCACCACCAAGGTGGTGGATCAGTTGATGGGCAACAAGCCCGACGCCCGCTTTCGCTTCATCCAGGAGCGCGCCGCATTCGCCACGCCTGACGAGTTGGATATTTGATCGGCTTCGCCGCTCCTCCATCATTGTTGTCATTCCCGCGAAGGCGGGACTCCAGTCATCGCCGCCTTCCGAATAGCTTGACACGGTGGTTACTGGATCGCCCGGTCGAGCCGGGCGATGACAATGTGGGGAATGGCTAGAGCCAGCGCGGCACGCGGGCCTGAAACTGGCGATAGGCATCGCCGAACTTGGCGGTGAGATAGGCCTCCTCGCGCTCGACCACGCCACGCTTCAGAATGATCAGCACCGGGATCAGCAACAGCAGCATCCAAGCGCTGGTCAGCATGACCGCGAGCCCGAAATAAAGAACCGTCATGCCGATGTAGATCGGGTTTCGCGAATAGCGGTAGGGGCCCCTCTCGATGAGCATCGTCGACGGCTCGCCGGGGACGACGCTGGTGCCGGCCTGCTTGAACTCGCGGATCGAGAACAGTCCAAGCGCGAGGCCGGCGATGGCGAGCGCGCCGCCCGCGCCTAGCGCCCGCAGATTCGCCCCACCGAGCCCCGGGCCGAGCGGAACGAGCCAGCTCAACAGGCAGCCGAGCACAAGCGCGCCGGCGAACAACAGCGGCGGCTTGATCACGACATCGGCATAGTCCTGCATGGCGCGCTCTTCATTTGTTTGAGCGGGACGGGCGGCGCACACTCTGTCACAATGGGATGCCATACTCTAGAGCGCTAAAGTGCAGCGGCGTGGCGGAACCGCCTGCCTGCCAGGCTGTAGCAAGGGGGACTCCGATGATGCTCAAGACCGTCCTGCGTACTGCCGTGATTGTCGCCTGTTCGCTTGGTCCGCTCGGCCCCGCCGCGGCTGAGGACGACGCCAAGCTGGTCGAGAGCCTCTCGCCGCAGATCGCCGACGTGGTCACCGGCGGATCGTGGTCCGACGGCAAGCAAGGCGGCCTCTACCGCGCCTTCGTGCTCATGTCCGGCTCGGGGGACGATTTCGGCGCCAGACTTTACCTGCAGTGGCTTGCCCTGAGCGATGACAGCCCGATCCCCAGCGTGGTGAAGACCGTCGCCGTCAAAGAGGTTAACGACCAGAACCTGCCGAATGCCGCGATTCAGATCGACGGCGAGGAGAACAAGGACAATGAAGTCTATGTCGTGATCAGCGCTTACGACTTCGAAGCCGACAAGGACATTCTGTTGTTTGTCAAAGCCGGGAAGCCTGGGACTTATAGTGTTGAAAAAACACCGCCAAAGGGCCTCTCGGGCGCGGCCGAAGATGGCGGTGGGAAGCCCGGGGACGAAGAATAGGTGCGGAGGACATGTCGCGAACGCTAAGGAAAGCGGCCATTTGCCCCTTGCGGAGCGTTGTCCGGCCCCTTATGTGAGAGGCAGCATGAGGGGGCTTATTAGCCACTTTGCTTGACGTGTATCTTGCGCAGGCTGCACGAATCGTTGCAGCAATTGTGCTGTTGTAAAGAAAGAAACGCGCGCGGTGCTTCGGGCCCGCGATTGTTTAACTAACGCATGAGCTTTTCACAACTTGGCCTAAGTCCAAAGGTTTTGTCCGCCGTTACCGCTGCGGGCTTCGAAACCCCCACTCCTATTCAAGCCCAGGCCGTGCCGCATGCCGTCACCGGACGTGACGTGCTCGGCATCGCCCAGACCGGCACCGGCAAGACGGCATCCTTCGTGCTGCCGATGCTGACCAGGCTGGAACGCGGGCGCGCACGGGCGCGCATGCCGCGCTCGCTGATCCTGGAGCCGACCCGAGAGCTCGCGGCGCAAGTCGCCGAGCATTTCGAGATCCTCGGCAAGAACCACAATCTTACCGTCGCGCTTCTGATCGGCGGCGTGTCCTATGACGACCAGGACCGCAAGCTCGACCGCGGCGCCGACGTGGTGATCGCAACGCCCGGGCGCCTGCTCGACCATTTCAGCCGCGGCAAGCTGTTGCTCAACGGCGTCGAGATCCTGGTGATCGACGAGGCCGACCGCATGCTCGATATGGGCTTCATCCCCGACATCGAGCGCATCTGCAAGCTGCTCCCCTTCACCCGCCAGACGCTGTTCTTCTCCGCGACGATGCCCCCCGAGATCCAGCGCCTCGCCGACAAGTTCCTGCACCGGCCCGAGCGCATCGAGATCGCGCCGCAATCGACCGCCGCTACGACCATCGTGCAGCGGCTGAAGAAGGCCCCGGACGACGCCGCGGGAAAACGCGACGCACTCCGAACCTTATTGCGCGAAAGCAACGTCAAGAACGCCATCATCTTCTGCAACCGCAAGAAGGATGTCGGCATTCTGCTCCGCTCGCTGCTGCGCCACGGCTTCAATGCCGGCGGGCTGCATGGCGACATGGACCAGCATCAACGCACGGCGACGCTCGACGCCTTCCGCAACGGCACCATCGCGTTTCTCGCCGCGAGCGATGTCGCCGCGCGCGGCCTCGACATCCCCGATGTCAGCCATATCTTCAACTACGACGTACCGATCCATCCTGAAGACTATATCCACCGCATCGGCCGCACCGGGCGCGCGGGCCGCGAAGGCTTCGCGGCCACCCTGGTGACCCCTAAGGATTTTAAGGCGATCAAGGCGATCGAGCGGATGCTGAACCAGAACATCCCGTGGATCGACGGTCAGCACACCGCGGACGAACTGGCCCAGCCCGTCGAGGAGCGTGGCCGCTCGAACGGACGCCACAAGCGTGGCTCGCGGTCGCGGCGGCCTAGGGGCGGCAACGGTTACAGGCCGGCGGCAACGGCGAAACCTGAGGTCCAGAACAAGGATCGAGCCGCCAACGCCCGACCGCTGCGCCCAGAGCCGCAGGTAAAACCGCAGCAGCCTCCAAGCCCGCCGAAAGCTGCGCAGCACAACGAACGCAGCGCCACCGCCAAGACGCAACCGGCCAAGCCGTCGCCGAAGCCCGCACACGCGCCGCGAAGCGGCACCCGCGGTATGGGCGAGCATGTGCCGGCCTTCATGATGCGCTCAGTCCGGCCCCTCGACTAACCGCCGGCTGCCTTGTCAGGCTGACTTTCGCCAGGTCTTGGTCTCCATAGCGACCTTGCCGGTTTCCAGCAGGCTTTTCAGGTTCGCAAGGATCCTCGGCCAGCCGCCCGAAACCGCCTCGATCAATTTCGAGTCCGGTCTGTCGATTTCGTGCACCACCGTGAGCTTGACCGCTTCCGCTTCCTGCTCGATCTCTATCGTGCAGCGCGAGTAACCTTCCGCGCGGAGCTCGGGCCGAAATTCGTTGCGCCATTTCAGCACCAGCCGGCGTGGCTTCTCGATCTCGATGACCTCGCCGGAGTCGGTGATCATGCCGTCGGCAAGTTTCATGTTCCAAGGCGAGCCCTCTTGCCAGTCCGACTCCAGCGTAATCCCGAACCAATAGGCCTTGGTGAATTCGGGTCTCAACAGCGCGTCCCAAAGCTTCTCCGGCGTCGTGGCGATATAGGTCACGTAGACGAAGCGGTCATTTTTCATCGCGTTTTCCTTCCAGGTTCTTCTTGAGGTCAGCCAGAGCGCGCAGACGCGTGCGCTCATACTTGTCGATCCAGCGATCGGCGATTTCGTGGATCGGCACGGGATTGAGGAAATGCAGCTTCTCGCGTCCCTGCTTGCGGGTCACGACCAGGTTGGCCGCCTGCAACAGCACAAGGTGCTTGGTCACCGCCTGCCGCGTCATGTCATGACCCTCGCAAAGCTCGCGCAAGGTTTGCCCGTTCCGCCCATGGAGGCTGTCGAGAAGCGCTCGGCGGACTGGATCTGCCAGCGCCTTGAACACTGCATCCATGCTCATGGGTTGCGATAATAGGCAACCATTTGGTTGCCTATCAAGACTTAACGGCGCATTAAGTGGCCCCGCTTAGCGTCGGTGTCGGAGACTTCCATTCCCATCTCCGTGGCTGAACTTCAGGACCCGCCGAGGGTACGAGGGGGAGAGCTTGTCCGACGACCGAAACTTCGAGTGGGCGGTGGCGACGGGCGAGCGCGCCTTTGCCTATCTAAAACAACTGCATACCGCGCCGGTGCCCCGGAACTACGAGCTGTTTTTCACCTACGCGGCCGGCTACGACCAAGAGCTGAATGATGCCATTCGCGACGCGGTGTTTGCGCATGCGAGCCTTCCGGAAGAGGACGTCGAGCGGCTGCTGACTGCGCATTTTCCCCAGCATCGATTGAACCAGAAGGTCGGAGAGGTGGGC
>Ga0315553_10002674_pt1 | contig 14193 bp, 12 predicted proteins | sample SalMarSW160140MG_FD_203099 | JGI IMG/M metagenome (GOLD analysis project Ga0315553, IMG submission 203099) | Salt marsh sediment microbial communities from the Plum Island Ecosystem LTER, Massachusetts, United States - Salt Marsh Sediment SW1601-40 ... | reverse complement strand
CTGTTCCGTGAGCACGTCAAGATCGTCGTACAGAGTATCGACGTTTGGTGTCATGGCCTCACCCCTAGTTGCTCCGCAACCAGTGGCCACTCAATACTGGCCAAGCCGATTTTCAGATATCTGGAGGCACCTAGCAAGACCCGTCTGAACGATGCATCAGGCCCGGCATCCTCTTTATATTGGGCATATTGGGCACGTGCCCTTCCACCTCGGGCTGAGATAGGGTTCATGATTGGGTCGAGCTTGCGTTCGAGCGGCGCGGCAGGGCTTGGGACAGGCAGGGTCAAGGCGGCTATGCCTTTGCCATTCTTTGAAGATATCCTGGGAGACAAGGCGCACTGGCGCATGCGTCGTAAGGATGGGTGGCCGAGCGGTTGAAGGCACCGGTCTTGAAAACCGGCAGGCGTGCAAGCGTCTCGAGGGTTCGAATCCCTCCCCATCCGCCAGTCCCTGGCGGCTCCGACGACGTGGCCTTTTGCCGCGTAGCGTGATGGCGTGCTGGGGCGTTGATCCAGCAGTCGTAGCCTAGGGGGGCGCGTCCGCCCCCTCGTCTCGAGCGCCCGCGTCCCTTCACCTCGTGACGCCTCGCCGATGCGCTCGAAGCCCAATTTGGCGTTTTGCCAGCGGCCGGCCGTGTACGCCGGACTTTCCCTTGTGCTCGTGGCGCTGCTCTCTGCGGGCGCCGCCGGTGACGCGGCGACAGCCGCTTCGGCGGCTGCCGCAACCGTCCGGGTGACCTATCTCGGCAAGGCCTACGACGAACCGCCTCCGCTTTCCCTGATGCAAAAGGTGCTGACCGACGAGGGGCTGGAGGGTGCCCGTCTTGCCATCCACGATGACAACCAAACCGGGCGCTTTCTCAACCTGAAGTTCGTGCTCGATGAGGACGTCGTGCCCGCCGGCGGCGACGTCGTCGCCAAGGCGAAGCAGATTCTCGCGAACGGCCCCGCGATCATCGTCGCCGACCTCAAGGCCCCTGATCTGCTCGCCGTGGCCGACCTGCCCGAAGCCAAGAACGCCATCATTTTCAATATTCGGTCGAGCGACGAGCGCCTGCGGCAAGCCGATTGCCGGGCGAATGTGTTCCATATCATCCCGGATTGGGCAATGCGGGCCGACGCCCTCGCCCAATATCTGATTTGGAAGAAGTGGAACCGTTGGTTCGTGCTCAAGGGCACCCTCCCCTCGGACAACGAATATGTCGCGGCGGTTGAACGCGCCGCCGGCCGCTTCGGCGGCAAAATCGTCGACGAGAAGACCTACAAGTTCTCGACTGGTGCCGCCCGCAGCGACACCGGCTATCAGCAAATCCAGACGCAGATGCCGGAGGCGACGGAAGGAGCCGGAAGCTACGACGTCGTATGGGTCGCCGATACCGATCAAGCCTTCGGCGAATACGTTCCGTACCGCACCTATGACCCGAAACCTGTCGTTGGCACTCAAGGCCTGATCGCAGTCGCCTGGCACCCGAGCTATGAGCAATACGCGGGCATGCAGCTCCACGACGCATTCGAACGGTTTGCCAAGCGCGACATGACCGAGCGCGACTACACCGCGTGGCTCGCGGTGCGGGCCATTGGCGAGGCCGCGATCCGCTCAGGCAAGACGGACGTCAAGGCTCTGCGCGACTACCTGCTCTCCGACGCGTTCACCGTCGCCGGCGACAAGGGCGTGGGCATGAGCTTTCGCTCCTGGGACCACCAGCTGCGCCAGCCGATCCTGATCGCCGGCCCTCGCGCCGTGGTCTCCATCTCGCCGCAGCAAGGCTTCCTGCACCCGAAATTCCTGACCGACACGCTGGGCTACGACCAGCCGGAAAGCAAATGCAAGTTCCACTAGACCGAGGTTCAAGCCGAAGAAGGCGGCGTCGGTTACGCGCAGCTCCGGCCATCGTCGTGGCTTTGCTGGTCGCGTCCCCGGCCATGGCGACGACCATCTTTGTTAGCAACGAGCAGGGCAATACCGTCACGGTGATCGACAGCAAGACCCTCAAGACGGTTAAGACGATCCCGGTGTCGCGCCGCCCCCGCGGCATCATCATGAATCCAAACTACAAGGAGGTTTATGTCGCCGCCGGGGACGGTGACACTATCGACGTCATCGATACCTCGAAACTCGCGGTGACGCGGCACCTGGATTCCGGTCCGGACCCGGAGTTGATGGCCGTCGATCACAAAGGCCAGCGCATGTACATCGCCAACGAGGATGATTCCCAGGTGACGATCATGGATATCAAGTCGGGGCGCGTGCTCGGCACCATCGCCGTCGGGGTCGAGCCTGAAGGCATGGCGGTGAGCCCCGACGACAAATACACCGTCGCCACGTCGGAGAGCACCAGCATGGCTCATGTCATCGACAACGCCTCGATGAAGCTGATTGCCAATGTGCTGGTAGATACGCGGCCGCGCGAAGCGAAGTTCACCGCGGACGGCAGTCAAGTCTGGGTTTCTTCGGAGGTTGGGGGCACTATCGCGGTGATCGACACCAAGACCTGGAAGATCATCAAGAAGATCGGGTTCGCGGTGCCCGGTGTTCGCCCCGAGGAGCTGCAGCCGGTGGGGATGCAGTTCTCCAAAGACGGTAAGCTGTTGTTCGCGGCGCTCGGCCCCGCCAATCGCGTCGCGGTGATCGACACCAAGACCTATGAAGTCAAGAAATACATACTGGTCGGCCAGCGCCCGTGGCACATGGCGCTCGATCCCGACGGCACCAAGCTTTATGTCGCCAATGGCCTCACCAACGACTTGACGATTATCGACGTCGCGAGCCTTGAAGCGCTGAAGTCGGTTCCCGTCGGCCGTCTGCCCTGGGGCGTTGCCGTCATGCCGTGATGGAAGGCGCGCCGCTATACGGGGTTGAACCAGCCGAGCTCGTCGGTGGTGTCATTGGCAAGCCGTCAGGGATGGGAAGAATGCCCAGCGACGGCCGGGCACTCCTCCGCGTCGTCATAGCCCTAGGCCCGTTCGACCGTGCCCTTGCATTGCGAGCCGTTCGACTTGAGGGCCTTCTGGGCGGCGCCCATGTTGGCATAACCGCTCTTCTGACCGAGAATCTTAAGCCCGCTGATGTCGTAAGGGCTTGGCTTGGTGTCGATCACCGCACAATTGCCGACGGTGTCGATCACCGCGAAATGCTCGGCAGTCGCGGCAAAGGCTGGTGTCGCCAAGGCTGCCAGTAGCAAGCTTGCGGCGAGATAGCGTTTCATGGGTGTTCTCCTTCGGATCAGATAAGTTCCCGCGGAAAACTCCTCCCATCGTGGAGATAGGGACCCGGCGCTGCCAAAACAGTGCAGCACATTGTCGCCTCCCGAAGATGGAGACGCCTTGGTTGCCCTAGCCCTTTGGCTCCGGACTGCCTGCGGCAGGGGCCGGCGCCTCGGTCGCCGACAGCGCCTTGCTCACCACCGAGATGGCCTGGGCCGCATCGAGGTTGCCGTTGAGCTTGGCAATGTCCAACGCGGTCTGGCCTTTGGCGTTCTTGGCCGCATGATCAGCGCCCGATTGCAAAAGCAGCCCGACCATCGGCGCATTGTTGTGGCTTGCCGCTACCATCAAGGCGGTCACGCCATCCTTGTCCTTGGCGTTCACGTCGGCGCCACCCTTGATCAGAAGTTTGGCGATGTCGATCGGGCGGGTGCTGCTTGGCACGAAGACCTCGCCTTCGCCAGGAGCCGATTCTGCTGCCGCGATCATGAGCGGCGTCAGCCGCTGCTCGCCTTCCGTGACGCTGACTTTGGCGCCGGCGTCGATCAGGGCCTTCGCCGCCGCGTATTTTCGCTCCTCGATGGAAAGCGCCAGGGGATCGAAGCCGCCGGGACCTTTCACCTCCTTGTCGGCGCCATGGGCAAGAAGCACCTTGATCGAGGGGACGTCGTCGCGCATCGCGCTCTCGAGCAGCGGCGTCATGCCGTCGGCGTTGGCCAGATTGACGTCAGCCTTGTGGTCGAGCAGCAGCTTGATCATGTCGGTGTAGCGCTGACGTGCGGCGCTCGTCAGCGGCGTGTAGCCCTGAGCATCGCGCTTGTTGACATCGGCGCCCCTGCTCAGCAGCAGCTTCACCCGCTGCGGGTCGTTGGCGATCAGCGCCGCATCAAGCTCCTCGTTCGGATCGGCGCCGGCAGCGAGCCGGGTTTTGAGCTCGTTGAGGGTTGCCGCCTGCTCAGATGCCGGAACTGGAGGCAGCGTCTTGGTCTGCACAACCTTGGTGTAGCTGCCGTGCGCCGGCAGGTCGCCCTGGACCACGCAACGGCTGCATTGCACCAGCGGCACGCCATAATCCTTAAGGATTTTCTCGATCTCCGTTTTGTGGTCGTCGAGGGCGTAGTCGAGGACGTATTTCAGAAATGCATCGGTCTTGCGCACGCCAATGCCGAGGTCGAACTCGAGCGGGACCTTGTCCTCCCAGAGATTGACGGGCTGAAGAGTGATGGGCGCGCCCTTGGACTTGAGCCAGCCGGCGAAAGGTCCCCACACCGCAGCGACGTCGAGGTTGCCGTCGACCACCTGCTGCACCTGATACCAGGGCTGGTCCTTCTCGTTGATGTCGGCGTCGTGGGTGACGGTGTGGACCTGCACGTTGTCGAAGATGCCATGCTGCATCAGCACCTGGCGGATGCCGGAGGTCTGGAACACGCCGATTTTCAGCCTCTTGAGCTCGGGGTCATTGAAGCCGTTGATGTGGAGGCCTTTGTCGTCGCGGTAGGCCAGGACATAGGTGGTGCGATAGATCGGATTGGTGGTCAGCAGCGTCTCGTAGCCGGTGGGAATGTCGATCATCGCGTCGCACATCCCGGTGGCGAAGGTCTGCCGGGTCATGCCCCGCTCATAGCTGGGGCGCCAATAAAAGCTGATATGGGCGCCGGTCGCCTTGCCAAGCACTTCCGCGATCTTGTTCTCGAAGCCTTGGAGCTCTTCGTTCGAGAACGGCATGTTGCCGGGATCGGCGCACACCACGAGGTTTCCAAGGCTCTTTTTTTCGTAGGCCTTCTTCGCCTCCTCCTTGATGGCGATGCGCTCCCGCGGCGTCAGGTCCGAGAATTCCTTGTTGATGTCGGTGACCGCCTTGTAGGCCGGTGGAGATCCGGCCGCAAAAAGCGGACCCCGCGCGGCAAAAGTTGCGAATACCGAAGACACAAATCCGACCAGCACAAGGGTCGCCATGCGGTTTTTTTTCATTGGCTCGCTCTACCCTCCTCCTTTTTCGCTCCTCCCTCGTTACCTAGTGACAAGCGTCGCGCGAGCACAGGGTCACTTTGTCACGGCGCGCGACGTCCTCCGCGCCGTGGGGACCGTCACAGGCCTTCTCGACGCGGCCTGTTTTTGCAATGGACTGTTGCCCTTCGGCCATAGTGGCGAGCGACCCTCGGTGGTAGCCTTTCAGGGCTTGGCTCGGGCTGGATGTTGACGCCAGCTTCCATGTTGGTGGACAGCGTCGGTGCCAGTCAGCACAGGGGGGCGCCGGCTTTGGTCGACGCCTCTTTGTTATGGGCTTTCGCACCCGAAGCCCAGCAGACCGCCTAGCCCTCTTCCTCGAGTTCGACGTCCGAGGTCAGCTCCTGCTCCGCCTCCTCCGTCGGCTGCTCGGTGAAGCCCTTCAGCGGACCGACCTCCATCACGTCGCGTGAGAAATCGACCGGGCTCAAGACGTATGCCGTGAGTAGCTCGGCGAGCGAGCGGAGCGCATGCACATGAATGCGTTCCCAGCCGTGGGACGCGTCGATGCCGAAGCAGATCAAAGCCGTGCGCACGTCGTGACCGGCTTCGACCGCGGAGGCAACATCCGACCGGTAATGCCGGAACACGTCCTTCTGATAGAAGATCTCGTTTTCGATGCACAGCCTGACCAGCTTGCGCGTCAGATGATAGTCGAACGGGCCGTTGCGATCGCCCATAGCGATGGTGACGCCAAACTCGGCGCTGTTCTGGCCGGGCGCCGAAGTGCCGTTGTCGACGGCGATCAGTGAAGACACGTCCTCGGTCAAGATGTTCGAGGCGCCGACGCCGACCTCCTCCTCGATGGTGAACAGGAAATAGACGTCGACCGGAAGCTTGCTCTGCACCGGGATCAGTGCTTGCAGGGCCGCAAGCATGACCGCGACGCCGGCCTTGTCGTCGAGATGGCGCGAGCAGATGAAGCCGTTCTCGAGCAGCTCGGGTTGAGGATCGATGGCGACGATGTCGCCGACCTCGATGCCGAGCTTGGTCGCTTCCTCCTGGGTCGAAGACCGCGCGTCGACGCGCACCTCGACATGGGGCCAGCCGGTCGGCTGCTCGTCGATTTCCGTGTCGAAGGTGTGGCCCGAGGCCTTCAACGGCAAAATGGTGCCGGTGTAGCCGCCAAGCTCGGTAAAGATGGTGCAGCGCGCGCCCTCGGCAAAGCGCGCATTCCAATGACCAATGGGAACGAGCTCGAGCCGCCCCGTCTCCTTAACCCGCCTCACCTGAGCGCCGAGCGTGTCGAGATGAGCGGCGATGGCGCGAGCGGGGCGCCGCGTCTTGCCGCGGAGCCGCGCCCTGATGGCGCCGCGGCGGGTGACCTCGAATGGCACGCCGAGCCGGTCCAGCTCGGCACAGCAATGCCTGACGACATTGTCGGTGTAGCTCGTCGGGCTTGGAATCGCGAGCAGCTCCGCCAAGCGATCGGAGAGATAGTCCAGGTCAATATGCAGGATCGTCATGGATGAGCCTTTTAGCAGGCAACGGCGCTTGGCGCAGCGACAACACGTCAGGCGTTGAGAGTTTCGCGAACCGCGGCGGGCATCGACTGCGGAAACAGGAGATCAATGAACCGCTCCGCCGTCGGCTGTGGCTCGTGGTTGGCAAGCCCCGGCCGCTCGTTGGCCTCGATGAACCAATAGTCGGGCTCCGTCGGCGCTTTGACGATGAAGTCGATGCCGGTGACCGGGATTTCGATCGCCCGTGCGGCCTGCACCGCGGCGTCGATCAGGCTCCGGTGCAACACCCCGGTGACGTCGTGAATGGTGCCGCCAGTGTGCAGATTGGCGGTCTTGCGCACCACGATATAGACTTCGGCCGGCGGCACGTCGTCGAGGCTGAATCCTGCGGCGGCGACGCAGCGCTCGGTCTCGGCGTCGACCGGGATCCGGGATTCGCCGCCGGTGGCGGCGGCGCGGCGGCGCGACTGATGCGCGATCAGATCGCGGACGCTGTCGCGGCCATTGCCGACCACGGCCGCGGGCTTGCGGATAGCGCCGGCCACGACGCGGTAGTCGATCACGATGAGCCGGAGATCGATGCCTTCGACATATTCCTCGACGATGACCTCGTTGCAGAGCTTGCGCGCCGCGGCAATGGCCTGTTCGGTCTCCTCCCAACTGTTGAGCCCGACCGAAACGCCTTTCCCTTGCTCGCCGCGCGCCGGCTTCACCACGGCGGCCTTGTGGGCCTCGAGGAATGCTCGAGCCTCCTTGTCGTCCACCACGTGGATCTGGTCCGGCACGGTGACATTCGCGGCCTTGACGATGCGGCGGGTGACGCGCTTGTCGTCGCAGATGCTCATGGCGATCGCCGTTGTCAGCGCGGTTAGGCTTTCACGGCAGATGATGGAGCGGCCGCCATAGGTGAGCCGGAAGAAGCCACCCTCGGCGTCGATGATGTCGACGCCGATGCCGCGGCGCCGCGCTTCGTTGATTATGATCAGGGCGTAAGGGTTGAGGTCTTCGTCCTTGAACGCTGGCTCGGTGAACAAGAGCTCGTTGATGACGTTCTTGCGCTTGATGGTGAAGGTCGCGAGCCTGACAAAGCCGAGCTTCTCGTAAAGGGCGATGGCCTGCTCATTGTCGTGGATCACGGAGAGATCGAGATAGCTCGCGCCACGCGCCTGCGAATATTCCGCGAGCCGCCGTACCAGCGCCTCGCCGACGCCCGGCACGGTGGCCTGCGGATCGACGGCAAGACACCACAACGATGAGCCATGCTCATGGTCTCCGAAGGCGGCGCCATGGTCGACGCCGGTGATGGTGCCGATGATGGCGCCGGTACTCTCGTCCTCGGCCACGAAATAGGTGATGGCGCGGCTGTCACGCTTCGTCCAGAAGAAGTCCGGAGACACCGGCACCATGCCACGGGCGGCATAGATGCGGTTCACGTCCTCGGCGTCTTGGGCAGAAGAAAGCCGGCGGATGAAGAAGCCGCGATGCGGCCGGACTTCGGTCGCACGATAGGCGGCGAGATCGAGCCGGTAGGTATGGGAGGGATCGAGGAACAGCTCCTGCGGCGCCGCTGCGAGCAGCACGTGGGGATCGCTGATATAGAAGGCGATGTCGCGGCGTCCGGGGCCCTCGGCGCGGATGCAGGCCGCGAGATCGCCGGCGTTGTCGAAGGTCTGGCCGAATAGAAGGCGCCCCCAACCGCAATCGAGGGCGACGTTCTTCTTCTCGACCTCGCCGCTGCTGCGGGGCGGCTGTGGCGGCGGCATTAGGCCTGACTGGCGACCTAACTTGCCGCGGCCGGACGGTGATTTCTCTCGTTTTTCAAGGCTCATGACCACTACTACTCTAGATACTATGCGCCTGGAGCCAAAGTTCCAGCAAGGCGCATTGCCACAATTCGGACCCGCGCAAGGGGGTGATATGGGATTTGGGATCGGCGAACAGGAGGTCGAGATAATCGTGCTTAAACAGCCCCCGCTCCCGTGCCGCGCTTGAGGTCAAGGCATCCTTGGTCATGTCCAGCACCGGGCCGTCGATATATTTGAGCGCCGGCACCGGAAAATAGCCCTTGGGCCGATCGATCACCTCGGCGGGGATCACGTCTCTCGCGACGTCCTTGAGAATGCCCTTGCCTTCCTCCTTGAGCTTCAATTCGGGCGGCACCCTGGCGGCAAGCTCGACGAGCTCATGATCGAGAAAGGGCACCCGTCCTTCGAGGCCCCAGGCCATGGTCATGTTGTCGACCCGCTTCACCGGATCGTCGACCAGCATCACCGTGGCATCGATGCGGAGCGCGCGATCGAGCGCGGTGTCGGCGCCGGCGCGGTTGAGATGCTCGGCAACGAAAGTGGCGGGTTCGTCGTCGTCGGCCATCCAGCGGTCGGCGAGATGCGTCCCGAGCTTGGCGCGGTCGCGGTCGAAGAACAGTTCGGTGTAGTCGGAGACGATGTTGTTTGATCTCTCGAGCTTCGGGTACCAATGATAGCCGGCGAACACCTCGTCGGCCCCCTGCCCGCTCTGTACCACCTTGACGTGCCGCGACACCTCCTTCGACAACAGGAAAAAACCGACATTGTCGTAGGACACCATCGGCTCCGACATGGCGGCGATGGCGTCGGGAAGCGCGTCGAGCATGCTGCTCGTCGGCACCATGATCCTGGTGTGGTCAGTGCCGAAGCGTTCGGCGACGACGTCGGAATATTTGAACTCGTCGCCCTCCTCGCCGTGGGCGGCTTCGAAGCCGATGGAGAATGTCTTCAGCCCCCTTTGCCCGGCCTCGGCTAGAAGGCCGACGATCAGGCTGGAATCGAGACCGCCGGACAGGAGCACGCCGACGGGAACGTCGGCGACCATGCGCCGGTCAACCGCGAGCCGCAGCGCCGCGCCCACGCGCTCCTTCCAGACCGTTGGGCTCTCAGTCAGGTCCTCGCTCGAGCGCTCGAAGCTGAGATTCCAATAGATGCTGTCCCTGGTCCTGCCGTCGCGCTCGATCACCCTGATGGTCGCCGGCGGCAGCTTGCGCACGCCTTTGAGGATGGTGTGCGGAGGCGGCACCACGGCATGGAAGGTCATGTAGAAGGCAAGACCGACGGGATCGATCGAGGTGTCGATGCCGCCCGCAGCGAGGAGCGCCGGCAGCGTCGAGGCGAAGCGGAGCCTCGCGCCGTCCGCCGCGAAGTAGAGCGGCTTGATGCCAAGCCGGTCGCGGCACATGACGACACGATCGCTCTCTCGCTCATGGATGACGAAGGCGAACATGCCGTGGAAGCGCTTTGGCGCCTCGAGGCCCCAGGCATGCCAGGCCTTCAGGATCACTTCCGTGTCGCTATGGGAGAAGAAATGATAGCCAAGCGCCTCAAGTTCGGCTCTGAGCTCTTTGTGGTTGTAGATGCAGCCATTGAAGACAAGGGTGAGGCCGAGCTCCGGATCCGACATGGGCTGCTCGCCTTTCGGCGATAGGTCGATGATCCTGAGGCGGCGATGGCCGAATGCTACGCGCCCCCGCGCCAGGATGCCCTCGGCGTCCGGGCCGCGGGGCACCATCACCTCGGTCATGGCCGCGAGCGCCTCGACCGAAGCGCGCGACCCGTCGAAGGTGATTTCGCCGCACAAACCGCACATCTAATTGGGCTCCCGGATTTCTGGCAGTCGCGAATTGAATCGCGGATTAGACCGCGCGCAAGGGAGGCTGCGCAGCCAACAGGGCGAAGTTCCAGCACCCTGTTAATGTCGCCGGACCGAGGTCCGGTTTGCCCAGAGCGAGCTTAACGCCAGGGTTATTGCACCATCCGCGCCTCGGATCAAATCGAGGGCGTCTGGATGACTTTTCAGAACGCTGCAAGTCGATCCGCATCCCGCCGCGTTGCTTATGAAACGTGCAAGATTTGCTGAAATAAAGTTCAGTCTTCTCGACACTACCGAGGAAGGCAGCGATGTCATGCGCGGCTCGCTGCGGCGCACCGTAGCCTGATTTTATTGCCTTAAGCCGTCTGCAGCGGTCCGCCGATCAGCCAGGACACTCTCCTTGGTTTCGGGCTTTGCGTCTTGACCACTTCGAGTTTCGTGGTCGGGGCTGCTGCGGCGACGGCCGCCTGCTCCTCGACGAGGTCGAGGGACCCACGCAACCAAGAGTCCGGCGCCTCCAGTCCCGGCGGCAGAGCGGTCAACCGGTCGCCAACCGCCTCCGCGAGCTGCACCGGGGTGAGGTTGCGCGCCCGCGTCAGGTCGGCGCCGCACAGGACCAATCCCGCGAGCTTGGCGCCGGCAAAATCCGCGTGGTCCAGGATGGCGTCGGTCAGATCGGCGTTGGAAAGGTTCACGCCGTCGAGCCGGGCGTCGGTCAGGTCTGCGCCGGACAGGTCCGCTCCCTCGAGATTGGCTCCCGAGAGTGTCGCAAAGCGCAGTGACGCCCGGCGCAAGCGTGCTGAGGCGAGATTGATCGGGCCGCCATTCATCGGGCCCATCTGCCGCTCGCTGACGCTCAAGCGAATTTTGGTGAGGTTGGGGATGGCCAGCGGATGTTGCCGGCGCCACGCGTTCCAGGCCTGGGGGCCGCGACGCAGAATATCGATATGCTCGGAATCGCCTGACACGATACACTCACGCTACGGGTACACCACGACACTAATGTTAAACCTAAGGCACGTTTCCCCGCTTCCGCAAGAGTCACCACGCGTCATGGTGCACTCTTTGTGTAATTCGACTCGCGATGTTGACCGCAATGTCACACTGAAGCCATCGGTCGGATCGGAGGGGATGGCCCTCCGATCCTCAACCACGAACTGAGCTGACTGCTAGTAACGCCAGCCGTAGCGCCGATAAGGCCGGTAGCCGTAGCCCCAGTAGCGATAGGGACGGTAATAGCCGTAGGGCCGATAGTGGCGGTAATAGCCATAAGGCCGCTGACCGTGGCGGTAGCCGTAATAGCCAACCGTCTCGACCGGCGAGGCCCCGTTCGTGGCGCTGTTTGGTGGGATCAGAGGCGCTGCCTTGGCTTCAGGTCCTGCCAGCAGGCAGGCGGTCAGCAAGGCGGCACCGAGTAGGGGGAGGTGACGCATCGGGTTCTCCTTGGTCAACCCTCCCTCGGCCGATCGATCCTAGGTGCCAAGTCCCCTCCGCGCAACGACAGGGAAATCACAAGCGAGTGACTTCAGCGGTCTCCTTCTCTTTGGCAGCTTGATTTCCCAAGAGCGAGCCGTGAGAGTGCTGCGTAAATCCAGCGTCGGGTGGAGACATGCAACTCGATATCGTCAAAAATTATTACGGCAAGTTGCTCAAGAGCTCGAAGGACCTGAAGACCTCGGCCTGTTGCGACGGCGGCGAACTGCCGCCGCATCTGCAGCCGCTGCTCGCCAATGTGCATCCTGACGTCGCCGCCAAATATTACGGCTGCGGCATCGTCGTGCCCGCGGAGCTCGGCGGCCGCCGGGTGCTCGATCTCGGCTCGGGATCCGGGCGCGACACCTACCTCCTCGCGCAATTGGTTGGCCCCTCGGGCGAGGTGGTCGGAGTCGATATGACAGACGAGCAGCTCGCCACCGCTGAGGGCCACCTTGATTGGCACCAGAAGCGTTTCGGCTATGAGCGCAGCAACGTGCGGTTCCTGCGCGGCTACATCGAGAAACTCGACGAGCTCGGGCTCGAACCTGAAAGCTTCGATGTGATCGTGTCCAATTGCGTCATCAATCTCTCGGTCGACAAGCCCGCGGTGTTTCGTGGCGCCTTTAAGCTGTTGAAGCCCGGTGGCGAGCTCTATTTCTCCGACGTCTATTGCGACCGGCGTCTCAGCGATGACGTCAGGGCCGATCCCGTCCTTTATGGGGAGTGCCTCGGCGGCGCGCTCTATTGGAACGATTTTATCCCGACCGCGAAGGCCGCCGGGTTTGCCGATCCCCGCCTCGTCACCAGCAAGCCCATCGGCGTCACCGACGCCGCCGTCAAGGCAAAGCTCGGTGCCGCGAGGTTCTTCTCGGCGACCTATCGCCTGTTCAAGCTCGATGGGCTCGAGCCCGCTTGCGAGGACTACGGCCAGGCCGTGGTCTATCACGGCAGCGTTGGCGAGCAGCCGGATCTATTCGAGCTCGACAGCCATCATCTGATCGAGCGCGGCAAGGTGTTCCCGGTATGCGGCAACACCTGGCGCATGCTGGCCGACACCAGGTTCCAGCGGCATTTCGACTTCATCGGCGATTTCTCTCGCCACTACGGCATCTTCCCCGGCTGCGGCACCTCGATCCCCTTCGCCACGGCGCCGGCGCCCGCGCCCGCGCCGGTGGCGAAGGCCGGAGGCTGCTGTTAGGTTGAACGCCAGCGGCGTCTGTGGGGGGATGATGCAAGCGTTCGGCCTGTCGCGCCGCTTGGTGGCGGAAGCCCTCGGCACCGCATTCCTCGTCGCCGGCGTCATCGGCTCCGGCATCATGGCGGCGCGGCTCTCGGGCGGCAACAACGCGCTTGCGCTCCTCTGCAACACCATCGCCACCGGCGCCATTCTGGTGGTGATCATCACCATCTTCGCCCCGATCTCAGGCGCTCATTTCAACCCCGCGGTGACAATCGTCGTCGCGATCCGGCGGGCGATGAGCAAGCAGGACGCGGTGCTCTACATCTTCGTGCAGATTCTCGGCGGCTGTCTCGGGGCGCTGTTCGCTCATTTGATGTTCGGCCTCAGTCCCTTTCAGCTCGCGACCACGGTGCGGACCGGATTGCCGCAATGGTTCGCTGAGTTCGTGGCCACCTTCGGTCTGATCCTCACCATTCTCGGCTGCGTGCGCTTCAAGCCCGATGCTGTCGCAGTGGCGGTCGGCCTCTACATCAGCGCGGCCTATTGGTTCACGGCGTCGACGTCCTTCGCCAATCCCGCGGTGACCATCGCGCGGTCGCTTAGCGACACCTTCGCCGGCATCTCGCCGGCCGACGTGCCTGGTTTCATCGTCGCCGAGATCCTCGGCGCGCTCGCGGCCGCCGCGCTTGCGGCATGGCTTCTCGTGCCGGCGCGGGCCACCCCCGACCAGTCGCCATAAAGAAAGAGCCGCTCAAGAGCGGCTCCGTTGCTTCGATCTTGGGAGGACTTGTGCGCTTAGCCGCTGATCCGCGCCGTGCCGGAGCGGCCATCGTTCCGCTGCCAGTGCACCTGATTGCCGTTGCGGGTCAGCTTGTAGCAATAGGACTTGCCGTCCATCCAGCTCGACCATTTCTGGCAGAGCTGGTCGTTGTCGACCCACCATTTGCCGGAGTCGGAGGCTCCGTCGCCACGCGAGAAGCTTGCGGCCACGGCGCCCATCGAGCCCTTCATCCGGCCGTTGGCGGCATAGCGGATCGGCAGCTCGAAGCCCGAGATGTTGAGATAGACGGTCTTGCCGCTGATCGCCTGGCGCAGCTCATCGCCCGCGAGGGAGACGGACTCGGCTGCCGCCGGCAGGACTGGCAGGGCGATGCTCGCTGCCAGTACGATTGCACGGATTTTCATCGCTTCCCCTTTTCGTCCACGATACATGAAAGGAAGGGACGATACCGCCGCCGAAAAG
>Ga0315553_10002673_pt1 | contig 14195 bp, 17 predicted proteins | sample SalMarSW160140MG_FD_203099 | JGI IMG/M metagenome (GOLD analysis project Ga0315553, IMG submission 203099) | Salt marsh sediment microbial communities from the Plum Island Ecosystem LTER, Massachusetts, United States - Salt Marsh Sediment SW1601-40 ... | reverse complement strand
ATGCGCGTCCACGAAGCCAGGGACAAGAAAGGCTCTCTCGACGTCTATCACCTCGGTCTCAGAGCCTGGTTGCCTCTCTGCCGGGCCCACGTATGCAATGCGTTTCCCCGAGACGAGGATTTGTTGAGCTTCCAGTATCTCGCCGGAATACACGTTGAGGAGCCTGCCGTTGAGCAGGCACAGATCCGGTTCTCGCCTGCCCAGGCCAACCTCCATCAACGTCCTTCTGCCGTCCAGGGTGCTCCCGATGCCCACCATCACCCTCGCAATCGCAGCAATCGGGCAGCATTGCCCCCCAACATCTTGGCCTTGCTCTCCTCGCTCAGGGGCAGACTGCGGAGATCTGCGATGTTGCCCTTGATATCGGTGACGGCCGGCCAGTCCGAGCCAAAGACGATCTTGTCTGCGTTCCTCTCCAGGTTGGGAAAGTAGGTAAGCAACTTCAGCGGCGGAAGGCCCGTGATGTCCATGTACACGTTCTGATGCAACTGGGCCAGAAAGAACGCTGAGTCGTACCATAAGCCTCGCCCACTATGGGCCATGACCACCACAAGCTCCGGGAAATCGACCACCACATCGTCCAAGTACAGCGGGTCTCCATACTTCAGTCGAGCCCCACGGAATACCGATGAACCGGTATGGACCAGGATCGGAACACCCAGCCTCTGAGCCTCGGCATACATGGGGTACAAGCGACTGTCGTTGACGTAGAAGTGTTGGTACGTGGGGTACAGCTTCAGCCCTCGACAGCCGAGGTCACTGACACAGTGGCGTAGCTCGGCAGCCAGGTCCGCAGTGACGTAGGGATTGATGTTCGCGAACGGTATGAGCCGATCGCTAGCCCGGCAGAACTCCGCCACCCGCTCGTTAGGGCTGGTGCCGCTGATCAACGGATTGGTCTCCGCCAGCGCTACCGCGTAGTCGATCCCCTGCTCGTCCAGATACTGGAGCATCGCCTGTGGACTGCTCAAGACCCGACGGAGATGGACGATGCTCTCCTCGCCTGCATATTCTCTCAGCCAGCCGTAGAACCAATCGGTATATTCGTCGGGCCCGGTCACGTGGAAGTGGAAGTCAATGACGGGCGGATTCATAGCCATGGTTGCACCTGCTCCAGACTCTCCAGCAAGTCGTTTTCGTTGTTCACCTCTAGGATCACCGCTCCCCCGTAGCTCCCTTCGTCCAGCCTGTTCATCAGCGCCACGTAGTCCACCGAGCCTCTTCCCAGCGGCAGATGATCTCTCGCGGCGGGGATCCGGCCGCTCGTCGCCATAGCATCGTGCAGATGTATCTCGCCTATGAGCCCCCAGTATCGATCAAGGAACTCCAGCGGATCTCCACCCTGTGCAGCAAGGTGTCCCACATCGAAACAGATCTTTGTCCCTTGCTGCTCCACCAGGGGGGCGAACAAGTCGAAAGGGATTCGCTCCAGGTTCTCCACACACAGCTCATGCGGGGGAATCAAGCCGCCCACCTCCTCCAGGGTGCGCTCAGCACTCCGCAGGATCTCACCCAGGAGTTGCTGCTTCTCTTCTTCCGGCATCTGTTGAAGCGTCGCCAGCAGCGAAGTCCAGACACCCCACAAGTGAAGCACGTAGGACTCGATAGAGAGGCTCTGCGTGGCCTCCAGCACCTGCGACATACACTGTACGGTGGCCAGACGCACTGGCTCTGCCAGGCTGGCGCCGTCGAGCCACAGAAACGGTAGGTGCAGAGTGCAGGCAAAGCCCAGCTCTCTCTGCATCTTCGCCACTTGCTCGTAGTAGATCTTGCCGAACGCTCCAGGATACAGAGTCGTGAAATCGCCGTTCAATTCCACAGCCCTCACCTGGAACTCCTCCACAAGTCGACGGATGGCGTGCAGATGCGCCTCTCTCGCGTCGCGAGACCCACTGCCTTTCAGACCCCAGCCCACCAAAGGGATCACCCCAGCACCCAGCTTCACGCTCCCTCTCCCTTCTCCGAGTCGAGCCACGAGGAAAAGCCCCTGCACTTCGCTTCGGGGTACTTCTCCGCATTCTTGGCCAGCTTGTCCAGTACTGCACCGGTCACGTCAAGCTCGACTGAGTTGGCGAAGCCAAGAGCGTAGATCAGAATGTCCGCCAGTTCCTCTGCGATCCTCGCCGCGCTGTCCCCACCGTCCGTACGTCTGGGCGTCTCATCGGGCCTCAGCCACAAGAACTCCTCCATGAGTTCGGCCGCCTCGATAGCGATAGCCATGCTCAGATTCTTGGGAGTGTGGAACTGCTCCCACTCCCGCCTGTCTCTGAACTCCCTCACCGCTCGTTTGAGATCATCGAGGGTGGTGTCGCTGTCATCCATCGTACTCGCACCAAACCGGCTCCGTGTCGTCATAGGCATTGTCCGTGAGACGCATCTGGTCGCTGCCGTCCTGGCGCACGAGGTAGATCTCTCGAGCATCAAGACCCCCGCCACGACCCGTGTAGGCTACACACATGATCCACTCACCGTCAGGCGACCACTGAGGCTGCTCCGCCCCTGACGGAAACGACGTGATACGCCTCTGCTCGCTTCCGTCCGCCTTCATGACGTATACTTGCTGGTTGCCCTCTCGGTCCGAGGTGAAGGCGATCAAGTCGCCGTCCGGTGACCAGGCTGGATACGAGTCCAGTCCGGGGTCTTCCGTCAGCCTGAAGACGTCTCCATCCCTAACAGAGACGCGGAAGATCTCCCAATTGTCCTCGCTCTGAGAGGCAAAGACCATGAACGAGCCGTCAGGAGACCAACCTGGCTGTTCCGCAGGCGAGTCTCCTCTGGTCAGTTGAAACTGCCCACCGCCATCGGGGTCCATGATGAAAAGCTGGCTCAGGCCATACCGATCGGAGACGAAGCCGATGCTTTCTCCGTCCGGCGCCCAACGGGGCGAGAAATCACGCCCCAGGCTGGCCGTCAGGTCCATACTCTGGCCCGTTTCCAGTTCCACCAGGCCTATGTCCGCGCCCCCTCCGGACCGACCCGCGGTGTAGAGCAAGGCGCCAGCATCGCTGCACGACGGTTGCCGTTTCTCTTCTGGCCCACTGGTGATCCCGTTGGGTTCACCGCCGCCAGTCGGCATGACGTAGATCTGGTGCGTCCCGCTACGATTGCTGGCGAAAGCAATGCGCCCTGGCGGCGCGACGGCAACCACCAGGGATCGCGACTCCAGGGCCGAACCCGCGAGATCGCGGACCCGGATGGTGATTCGATGCTGCCCCGGGAGCTGGGCCACCCAGGAGTGAGTGATAGACCAATCGGTCAAGCCCGCCACGCGAGGGCTGGGCAGCGAATCGACCACAACCCCGTCCACCAACAACTCCGACCTGACCAGTCCCTTTCCTGTGGCCGCAGCGTGCACGACCAGAGTCTCCCCCGCCATCACGATGGAGCCACTGGATGGAGAGGCCATACGGATTTCGTCGACCCGCAGATCAGACAGTCCATAGACCGCCAGAAACAGGATCAGAGCCCCACAGGCCAGCACCAAAGCCATGCTAAGCGGAAGCAATACGGCCTTCTCAGGAACAGAGACTCGCTCGGGCACGGCCCACCGTCCTGCGCAGACGACACCAGTTCCTCGATTCCCAAGCGTGCAAAACACAATCGCAGAGATCCTGAGTCAAGACCTCTGCGATCGTGACTTCTCCGTGTCTTGAGGATTGAGTTGCCAGCTCGCTAGCCCTCGAAAGTGATAGCGTCAATGTTGAGCAAGGCCTCACGGCCCGCCGTAGGCCACTTCTTCCACAACCTGATGAAGAGGGTCAAGCTATCAGATTCTGCCTTGACATTCATACAATAGGAGTCCATCTCCTCGCCAGGCTCGGTACGTGGATATACTGTGTCCCACGGCAAGTCCGTCCAATCCTCCGCCGCCAGTGCAGACCAGTCGGTGCCGCCGTCCTGGTCAATCCCCACCTGAGCCGTGTAGCCCCAGCTCATCGGATCCGGGTCCCCCGCCAGCGAGCGAATCATGCCGTGCAAGCACAGCTCATAGGTGATGCCAGCCTCGACCGACAGCTCCTGGTAGATGCCAGCGTAGCGGTCCGGGTCCGAGGCCCCCCGACATATGGTGTTGATCTCGATCAACTGGGAATGGGCGCCATCATACACCACGGGAAGCCAGGTATCGTCATGCCAGCTTGCGGTCATCTCACCGTCGTTGTCGAAGTCGTCCCAACCGTAGGCGACACCATCGAGGCCGAAACCGCCCTCGAAATCGCCATTGGCCACGAGGTTGTCTGCGGGTCCAGCGACCGAAGGCACGACGACGATGACCACGAGCAAAGCCAACAACGCCAGAATAGATCCTATCCCGATTCGCACTCTCATCGCTCCTCCCTTGTCACAGTCTAGCCAGCCCCGACGACTGCGCCAGACACCGGGGCCGGGAGACAGCCACGGAAGTCACCGCAGCGTCTGGGCGGCGACCTCCCTCACGGTCACGTACACCACCTCCTTTCGGCACACATCGCTCGGAGATACCGCGAGTGCAAACACACGAACGGATGCTGACGCCATAATAGCCTGTCTGCACAAGGACGTCCCTTACACAACAGTATACTACAGTTTGAACACTGTCGCAACGCCCGAAACCTTAAACTGGCTCACCGTGCTGCGGGCACGATCAACCACCTAAAAAACGGGCTTGCAGAGGATCTCATTGACCCGCAGGTCGAAGAAGTCCTGGGCATTGGCGCCCCTCAGGATGACCGCCGTATCAGCGCCACGGCCGGTGCCCGCAATCGCCAGAACAGGCTCGCCGGCACGAATCAGCCCCGCGTCGGCCGACATGAGTGTGATCTCACACGCCACCTTCATCCCCTCGCCAAAGATGCGCAGAGTGTAGGCGATGACCTCATCCACCTGGTAGGTATTGAGTTTGCGTCGGATGGCGCGGTTCACCCCGCCGAAAGCATGTTGGCACGTCAGGAGGCGGGCTCCACCAGCCAGTATCGCCTCCTTGTTGTCGTCGGTCAGCTCCTGCACGTTGGGCTCGCGGCTGCCCGTCGCATGAGTGACCACCACCAGATGATAGTCCTGGAACACCTCGGTTGCTCTCTTGCCCGTATCACCTCCTGTGGTGGCGACGACTACCTGGCGCAGCCCCAACTGTTCGGCCCGCTCTTTGGCGATCTGGAGCGTGCGCTCAGTGTTGTCGTTGTCAGGTTTCTCGAAATACGTGATGCCACCAGTTCTTTCCGACACGATACCCTCCTCTTGTCGCTCGCACAGTCATCGTCATCATCCGCGGAAAAAGGAAACACGCGACCGCCGTCTTGATTCTCGTGGTCGCGTGCTACACCCACCACAACGGGTCACCGACCCGTCCCTGCCGGGCACCGCCTCCCTCGATTCTCGCTGGTGTCTTTCTAGGTCGGATTCTCGGCCGACGCTCTATACTTGGCCCAGCGCGCCCCTGCGTAGCTGGCTAGACCGGCCAGACCGCTTCCCAGGAGGAGAAGAGTGCCTGCCTCCGGCACGAACTCCTCCTCCACATTTATAGTCCTCCGAGGCCGGAACTCCAGCGCGGGACGCTCCACGACGAGGACAGCGGTGTTCACGATCTCATACCCTCCGGGCACTGTGTCTCGGACGGTACAATAGATCCTGATGGTCACCTTCTCCCCCGCTGGGACGTTGCCAACGTCCACTGTGACCAACTGGCCGGACCAACTGGCGGTTCCTTGGGACGTCGTGACAGAGACGATCTGCAAGTAGGGATCCAGATCGTCTGTGACGATGACGTTGTACCACGTGTCCGGACCGGCAGTGAACGTGATCTCGAAGACCAGTTCCTCCCCAGGCGAGACGGTGGTCTTGCTGCTGGTCTTTACCGGGGGAACGCTCTGCTGTTGAGCGTGCTCCTGTGTGGGCGTGGCCCACGCAGTGGAAGTCAGGGAGAGCAGTCCCACGACAACCAGTGCCGTGGACACGAGAACCACGAATCCCCATCGTTTCTTCCGTTCCCTCACCTCTTACTCCTCCCTCTTCAAGTTATTCACCTCTGATACTCCCCCTCGCTGGGTACGCGCAACATCCTTACGCACTATCTTAGCATAGATTCGCAAAGGAGTCAAGCGGGTTCTGTAAGCCGATCCAGACACGGCGATGGTCCTGCCCCAGATAGAGACACAACGTGGCCTAGCACTACGGCCGAGAGGAGGTAGCCGAAAAGCGTCTCCTCGCAGCGTTTCGGAGTCCAACTGGGCGCTGCCGGTGGCAGAAACCGAAGCCGGTTTCCCAGGATCCAGCACTGGACCCCAGTCACCCGACTAGCATCCCCCCAAACTCTCCGTCTGCACCTAACTCCTAGCAATGAGGTACGCGCCCCTATCTACTGGGCGTGGCAAACACAATCATAGGGGCAGGTCTGAGACCCGCCCCTATGGGCCCGGCTCACCCCCGTGTCACGCCTATCTCGCTGTGGTCCCTCACACTCTCTGTCAGTGCACTTGACACGGGAGCCGCAGAGGCGCACAATCCAGTCACCCTAGGCGCCGGGCCGTGGAGGACGCTCTCACACCCCAGGGCTAGGAACCGGCGCGAAACGGACCAGTAGATCACGAGATGGACTGTGACCAGAGAGCAGACCTTCTCTCCGAGAGGAGGCGATGGGCCGTACAATCTTGCTCAACGGGCGCCCGGGCGTAGGCAAGACGACGATCATCAGAGAGATCGCAGAACGGCTCGGTGCTGCGGCCGGAGGCTTGTACACGGCCGAGATACGAGAAGGCGGCCGCCGTCAGGGCTTCAAGATCGTCACCCTGGACGGCAAGGAAGGCGTTCTATCTCACGTGGATATCAGGGGCACTCCTCGCGTCAGCAGGTACGGCGTGAACCTGAAAGACCTCGAGGAGATTGGAGTCGCAGCCCTGCGCAGGGCGGTTGCTGAAGCCGACTACGTTCTCGTGGACGAGATAGGGAAGATGGAACTCTTCTCCGAGGGCTTCCGCAGAGCGGTGTTGGAAGCCATCCGGAGTGACAAACCCGTGGTGGGCACCGTGTTGAGGAGCAAGAACACGTGGGTTGACGGCCTCAAGGCGCTGCCCGAGGTGACCGTCATCGAGGTGACAGAGGCCAATCGCGCCGGCATGGCCCGCTCCGTATTGGACCTGCTTCACGCCACATCCCACACCACCAGCTGAACACACTCAGCCGGCCATCCCCACTCCCCCTTCCGAGTCTCCTCGGGCCTCCATCTCGAGGATGCGATCCAACCGGAATGACCGTTGCTCCTTCCGCAGGTGGCACTCGGCCACGAGATAGAGGTGGCCTCCATGCGCTGCGACGGACAGAGGAGTGACCATCCTCAGCGTCTCCTCGCCTCGAGCAGAGACGTATCGCAGACGGAGCTCGCCGCCGCACTCCAGGGCCTCCTCGATCTGTGGTGGAAGAGACGCCGCCTCGCGTCTGGGCAGCCCTATGCGCCCGCCTTGGGCCTCCACTAACTGGCCCAGGGTGATCGCGCCTCTCTGCTCCAGGTCCACCAGGAATCGCTCCAGAATGCCCCTGGTGGTGACGACGTCAGCCAACGCACGGTGTTCGCCACAGGTGTCCAAACCGAGGTACCGGGCCACGTTGCCCAGGCTATTGCTGGGGAAGCGATAGCAGTGACGGGCCAGCGCCAATGTGTCGATGATCACGTTGTTGATCGGCCAGCACCCGCAGATCTCGAACTCCCTGCTGAGGAAGGAGAGGTCGAAGGGAGCGTTGTGGGCTACTATCGCACTGCCCTCCAGGAAGTCCAGCACCGTGGCACTGACCTCTGCGAAAGTGGACGCGCCTGCCAACTCCTCGTCGGTGATGCCATTCACCGCGCGGGCCCCCGGGGAGATGGGCCGGCCGGGGTCAACGAGACTCTCGAACCGTGCGAGCTCCCTGCCGGCTCGACAGCGCAGCAAAGCTATCTCGCAGACGCGGTCGCCGAGGTGAGCACTGAGGCCGGTGGTCTCCACATCCAAGACGGTGAAGGTGACTTCGCCCAGCGGGATGTCGTGCTCCACCGCAGCACTCAAGTCCGCTCCTTCACCCCGTCGGCGTATACACCACGATACTCAGGAGGAAGGAGTTCAGCCAATCTCTCCATGATGAAGTCGGCGTCAGCCTGGCGCTCCTCCTTGCGAGAAGCGTGCACGCCGCCTTCCGGCAACCTGAAGACCGGGCCGATGTTCACCGTGAGGTGCGGTCTGCGCAAGCGGCCCAACTCCCCCAGGAGTCTCTCGGTGCCTGTCAGCCCCACAGGCAAGATGGGGACATCCGCCTTCCGTGCGATGAACACGGGCCCCGTCTTCCCTCTCTCCAGAGCTCCCGTGACGCTCATCCTCCCCTCGGGAGCGATCCCCAGCACCCCACCTCCCTTCAACACCGCAAGGGCCTGACGCAACGCCTCCCGGTCGTATCGGCCCCTGTCAACCCATATCGAACCACTGAGGGAGAGAACCTGGCCGGTGAGCGGCACACGTTGCAGGTCCTTTAGCGCCATGGCGGTCATCCGCCACGGGAGCGTGGCCATGGCGACCGGAGCATCCCACCAGGCCAGGTGGTTGAACACCAGCAGGAGCGGCCCTCCCGCCGGCAAGTTCTGCTCACCCTTGACCTCATAGTGAGTGAGCACACGTAGCAGGCCCCTCAGCACAGACTTGAAAAAGCCGTACATCGTCACTGCCTCCACCATCAAGGCGACGGGGTTCATCCCCAACCATCGCGTCTCTGCAATCCTTCCGCAAAGAAAACACTGCGCGGTCTGCGCAGTGTCCAACCTCGGCCGCAACTAGTAGTGGTTCATCACTTTGGTCCCTATGGGTGCCCAGTTGAAGAGCCATCCTGCGTCGGCGATGCTCAGGTTGGTGCAGCCGTGGCTCATCGGAGTGCCGAAGTTGTTGTGCCAGTAGGTGCCGTGAAGTGAGTACCCGGCGTAGTAGTACATGCAGTAGGGGACATCGGGAAGGTAATAGTAGTCACCCCGGGCATAGGAGCCCCCCGTCATGTCGCCGTATCTGTACTTCCGCTGAATGTAGTAAGTCCCCGCAGGTGTGGGATAACGGGCTATACCCGTGGACACACGTGCCGTGTAGACAACGCGACTACCCTCGTAGGCCTTCAAGGTCTGGGTACTGAGATTGACGTCGATCCACTTCCCCTCAGCCGTAGTGGTGGCAGGCACACTACTGGATGAGTCGGTGGTCGACGGGCTTGTCCCTGCCACTGGAATGACGAGTCGCTGGCCCACGTAGATGAAGGACGGATTGGCGAGGTTGTTCGCTCTGGCAATCGCGCCGGTGGTGGTGCCATAGTCCCACGCAATACGAGCCAGGAACTCCCCAGGGAGCACCACATGAACCACGCTCGAAACCTGCGCCTCGGTGGTGACGGGGGTCCCGGTCGATGGAACCTGGAGCCTCTGCCCCACCCAGATGAAGTTCGGGTTGCCGAGTCCGTTCAGGCTAGCCAGGTAGCTGGCCGTGGTCCCGTAGCGAGCCGCGATGTTGCGCAGCGTGTCTCCTCGGCAGACGACGTAGGTGCTGGTGCTGCCAGCCGAGGAAGAAGGCCCGCTCACCGGGATGACCAGCCGCTGTCCGGCGTAGACGAAATTGGGGTTGCTCAGGTTGTTGGCACTGGCGATGGCAGCGTAGGTCGTACCATACCGGCGCGCTATCGTGTGGAGCGTTTCACCCCATTGGACGATGTGCACAACGGGATCGGTGGCTCGGGGTGATGCCTGGGCAGGCAGAACCGATAGGCTCAGTAGAACCGCCAGCGTCAACAGGACGGCAATGCTCCTCGCCGTGGTCTGTGTGCTCATTAGCGCGCACCCTCCATCAGAGGACAAGACTCCGACAGTGCCCGCTCATCGGGACAAGTACGGCACCACTGATTCGATTATAGCACATCGATCTGTCGAGGAAAAGGACCACGAATGTGCTACGGCCGGTAGGTCACCCACGCATCGGGCGATTCCCATACCTCCACTGAGTTCAAGTGTGCCCCTTCGATGGACCCCGCCAACTCCTCGTAGAAGAAACGGGCGATGTTCTCCGAGCTGGGGTTCATCTCGTCGAAAGGAGGTACATCGTTGAGGAGAGTGTGGTCGAGGCGCTCTACGATGGGGTCCAGCACCCGCTTGAGCAGAGTGAAGTCGTAGGCCAGGCCCGTGCGGTCCAGCACCTCGCTTTCCAGACAGACCACCACCTGGTAGCGATGGCCGTGAGTGGACTCGCACTTGCCCTCGTACCCTCGCAGCGCGTGCGCCGCGTCGAAATGCCGTTTAACCCTCACCTGATACATGATCCCCCCCGATCAACGCCTCCAGAATCGGCCTGATCCCGTGGGCTGCTCTGGCGCGGTGACTGATGCGGTTCTTCTCCTCCGATGGAAGCTGGCCCATGGTCCTGTCGTACTCAGGCAAGAAGAAGACGGGATCGTACCCAAAGCCAAGATCACCCCGCGGTGTGAAGGCGATTCTTCCCTCACAGGTGCCTTCTGCCGTGAACGTCTGGCCCTCCGGCTCCGCTACAGCGATGACACAGCGAAAACGGGCGCCGCGCTCTTCTCTGGGTACGTCCATCATCTTCGCCAGTAGCAGCCGGTACCGGTCCTCATCGGTGGCCCCGGGTCCGGCATAACGGGCAGAACGCACCCCTGGCTCCCCTCCCAGGGCGTCCACCTCCAGCCCCGAGTCATCGGCCAGGGCAGTCAAGCCGCTGACGAGAGCGTAGTGCCGTGCCTTCTGCACAGCGTTCTCGGCGAAGCTGCTCCCCGTCTCCTCGACATCCTCGGCGATGCGCTCGTCATCCAGGTACGTGAGCTCCAGCGGCAGGCCGGCGAGAAGCTCCTCGTACTCCCTCAACTTGCCGGGATTCCGGGTGGCTATCAGGAGCCTGCGACGTCCGCTCATTGACTTCCTTCCCCGCCATACGGGGCCACCAGGCGCCCCTGGAAATGACGCTCCAGGAACTCCAATACCGCAGCATTGAACTGCTGGGGCTGCTGGCCTTGAACCCAATGCCCGCTCTCCACTATCACCAGTTCGGACCCCGGTATCCGCGCGTGGAGCTCCTCGGAGAGCAAGGGCGAGTTGACGGAGTCTCTGCTGCCCTGGGCCACTAGCGTGGGACATGAGATCTCACTACCTCTACTGTACGCGATTTCCCCATCTGCTTCCACTCGCGCGATGACCGCCGCCCCGTAGTTGCGCAGCAACGTCCGCCAGCGGTCCTCTCCGTGGAGACGAGCCAGGACTTTCGCCCATCCCGGATCGACACCATCAGGATCCGCCAGACCCTCCCACAGATCGAAGAGACCTGGCGCGATCTCCCTGTTGATCCTCGCTGCCCCCGATACCAAGATCAGCGACTTCACCAACGTGGGGTCGGCGAAGTAGATCCACGACGCGATGGACGCCCCCATACTGAAGCCACAGATGTGGGCGGGGCCAAACTTCGAGGCACGGAGTAGCGCGACCACGTCGGCCGTCGCCAACTCGAAGAACTCCGGACCCGTGATCGTCTCTGGATGGTCGGTTCGACCGTGTCCTCTCAGATCCGGCACGACCACACGGAAGCTCTGAGAGAAGACCGGAATCTGATGTCTCCAATCGCTCTGCCCTGTGCCACCGAACCCGTGCAAAAGCAGCATGGGGTCTCCTTCGCCATGCTGCTCGTAGAAGAGATCTAGACCATTGATGCTCAGATGTGCCATGCGTTCCTTCCGGCTTTCGCGGAGAGTTGTAGCCTCTCCTACGGTTATGTCAAGACGACCGTATGCTCACCCGACCTAGCGGGACACTGAGACCCTGTCCTCCCTCGCAGACGGCAGACACCTCTTCTCCGGACACGCTGAGCAAGGTCACCCCCAGCGTGTACTCTCCGTCCGGGGTCTGTGGATTGAGGTTCACGTCGTAGTCGTCCCGCACGATCTCTCCAGGTTGCCAGCCACTCGTCGGGTAGAAGTGCATGGCACTCCCTGCCCGCTCCAGTGAGCCTCCCCACACCTGGTGTGCATCGTCTGTGAGACGTACCACCGCCACGTAGTCCTCCGGAAGCTCTGTCAGAGCCTCCCAATACAGCGTGACGTGGATCCAGCCGCTGGGCGGATGGTATGTGTCGTCTGTCGCACGATAGACCCCGTCGTCGAGCTTGTATGCTGCGAGCCGCAGGCTATCGCCGTACACCGCAGTCACAGGGTCGGCCGGAGAAGGCACGCTCTCTGGACGGTAGTTGGCTGCGTACCCTTTGACCTCCACACCCGGCGGGTACTGCTCTGTCACGACCGGAAAACTCCCTGACAGCCAGCCCTCCACCGCTCGGTTCGGATCGACCCACTCGATGTGTGACTGCACCAACCACACCGTATCGAAGTCTGCAAGACCTCCCAGTGTGTCCGCGAGCTCGTCTGCCCCGCCCACCGGACCCCCAAAGGGCGCGAACACTGGCTCCTCGCCCTGGAAGTAGTACTGGAAGGGTATGCGCACGTAGTCCGCGTGGCAAAGGACCGCATCGCCCGGGCTGGCGTGTTCCTCCACGTATCGGGCCGCTGCCCTCCACTCCTCCTTGCGCTGCTCCGGACTCCAATCGAACTGCAAGCCATACGAGAATGTAACCAGGAGTATGAGCAAAGCGATCAACCCCGCTCCCTTGTGAAACGAGGCAGCCTTCTCTATCCCGGCGGCGAAGGCCAGAAGTAGAGGCGCTACGATAACGATCAAGTAGTAGACGGTGAAGATCTGCTGTCGAAACGACAGCACGTAAGCTGCCAGCAGAGGTAACAGCAGCCAGAGCATCAAGAAGGTCCTGGCTCCGATGTCCGTCTGCTTCCATCCCCATCGCCCATCAGGCTGCCTGCGCAAGCGAGGAAGAAGAAGCCCTGCAGCGGCGATGGTAGCGAGAGCGCCCAGGGTGCCACTCAGCCACATGCCAGACATGGGCACCTGACGGACAGTGAAAGCCTCCAGGCACTCCACGACCATGGCGCCCAGACCCAAGGCGGGCCTCCACGAGGGGGTGCTCGCACTCAGTTGCCAGGCTCTCCAGAGCCAGGGCGAGAAGCAAAGTAGACTGGCCCCCCAACACAACATCCCCTTCCCAGCCGCCGCGCGCTGTCTCCGGGCGTAGAGGACGAGGAGGACGAACTCCGCGGGCAATACAAACACCGCGTAGAGGTGTGCGTACAGACTGGACACTGTCAGCGCCACGTACGCGATCCACCACGGCCAGCGAGGCGTGTCCAGAGCGCGTACGAAACAGTACACGGACCATACGCTGAGCGTCGCCACCAGCGCGTACATCCTGGCTTCCTGCGAGTACCACACCAGGAAGGGGTTGACCGCGGCTAGCAAGGTAGCCACGAGGGAGAGGCGAGAGGAGAATAGCCGCCTGCCCAGCAAATAGATGGACGGCAGGTACAGAGTCCCCAGATACGCCGAGAGGAGCCGGATGGCTGCCTCACCCGACCCAAAGACCCACATCCAGCTCGCCAAGGACAGATGATACAGAGGAGGATTGGGCTCTTGAAGCGTCAGGCCCTGGCGTACCACTTCTGATAGGGGAAAACTGGCCAGGTACACGCTCACCGCCTCGTCGAGCCACAGGCTATGGAAGGTGAGGTTGTAGAGGCGGAGGCCGAAACCCAATAGCAGGAGAAAACAGAAAGCCCACCTGCTGTGCTTCACCACCAAGTGTTTCGCGGATGGGCTTCCTTGTACTGCGATCGATGAATCCTTAGAGCACACGGCTCTAGTGGCCGTCGGGTCAAGTACCACACGGTTCGTCGGTGGCGTGGGTAATTACCTGGCGCCTGCTACAACACACAGCCTCTCCATTGAGATCGTTGGACGGAACCAGGCAGATCCGCCAGTGCCACTCACCTTCGCCTGGTGCGCGCACCTCAGCCATCCAATACTGACCCCTCTTCTGAACATTGGCGGGAACCGGCTGCGCCCGGGACCAGGCACCGCTGCCCGGCCGAAACTCCACGACCCACTCATACCCACCTGGCTTTCCCGGCTGCCTGTCGAACTCGATGCCGAAGGGTCCATGTGCTGGAGCCCTGGATGGCTCCCGTATGGTGATCGTTGGACAATCGACACTGCGAGGCGTAGGGCTCGGCTGCGTCTTCCTGGTAGGCGTCGGAGACGGAGGCGGCTGTGTCGGCCGCGGAGTCGACGTCGGTGGGGGCGTATTTGTGGGCGTGCCTGTCGGCAG
>Ga0315553_10002672_pt1 | contig 14199 bp, 15 predicted proteins | sample SalMarSW160140MG_FD_203099 | JGI IMG/M metagenome (GOLD analysis project Ga0315553, IMG submission 203099) | Salt marsh sediment microbial communities from the Plum Island Ecosystem LTER, Massachusetts, United States - Salt Marsh Sediment SW1601-40 ... | reverse complement strand
TCTTTAGGTCCTTGATCTGACGCGGGTCGAAATCCATCCACGCCGCAATAAACGTACCGAAGAACGTATCAGCCAAGTTGGCCAAAGGCGCTCCTTTTGACGGCACGCCAAGAAGGTACACTCCCAAAATGTGTTGGATATAGCGTTTGTTCCCGGCAAGCGACCAGTTAACCAGCATTTGTTTGGTCACTATGCCACCCAGACTGTGCGCAACTATGAAGACATGCTTGTGCGTTTGTAAAATGCGGCCAGCGTCGACTGCGTTCGCGACCTGCTGGGCCATGCGATCGACCGACACGCCATCGTTCTCGTCGGTAAACGCGTCGCTGTAGTCGATCGCGTATTGATCGAACCTCGACAATGACCGCACCATCGACGGGATTTCCAGCACGGGTCTCTCGTCGGACGCAATCACATCAGACCATGACAGAGGCGGGTTGAGCGCTTCATTTGTGAAGCTCTTCTCGGGGCTGCCCTCAAGTCCGTGAATGAAGATTATCGCCGCGTCGCGGTGGTCGTCTTTGAGGGGGACGACGGTGGCGGCCTGCACCGCCGTGCCAGATACGATCAAAGCCGTTGTCGAGAGAAGAAGCGCGGCTACTCGCGCCTTAAACATGTCGAGTCCTCGGCGAATTGCGTACGCATGCCTACACGGAGGTCAAACCCACCCGGATCTGTCGATAAGCGCCGAATCTCGAAACAGCCGTACGCGGACCGGTCGGTAACTTGGCCGGCCGAGGTCTCATAAGGGCCCGCATCCCTCGGCATCTTGCCCACAAGCCGCTCAAAGAGCTGCTGGGAGAATTCCGACAAGTAGGCAAACAAGATCGACCGCAGGGCCTGATCCTCAGCACCAGCCGTGGACCCTATGACCACGGCAATGCTCGCAAGAACGAGTTTGAGATCGTACGATTCGGGCCTGGTCTGTTCCAAGTACGCGGCTGCTCCGATGACCAGCTTATTATCGTTCTGTTCTGCGTAGTTGGTTAGCGATTCAAACGTCTCCTGACCGATGAATTTCGAAAAATCTTCCCCCTCGGTGGATTCGATGAAACCGTCGGCCGCTGCCTCAGTGTTCGCAGTTTCCTGCGCGTCCCTTGATACTGATCCGTCACCGTGCCGCCAATCGAGGGAGCAGAAGCTCGTGTCACTCTGCCGAGGAACACAGATGCCTGTATCAGAGAACGAACTCGCAGGGATGTCCGCGCAATCACACTGGGATGCAAGCGAAGAACCATCACCGGTCACAAGAATGACCACGGCACATATCAGCGCCCAGCTGTTGTTCGCGGTGGCCATCTTTGCTGCCACACCCCTCAACCTCTGGTAGGAACTAGACAAGGCGCAATGCCATGAGTCAACCTATTGTTAGGATCGACAACTTGCGAGCCGTGCAGTTGCTGCTCGGCCACATCAGGCAGACGATTCCAGGCCGCTGGAGGTGATCGCACGGTGCGGCATCCCCCGTCTATGGTTGCCCGGACGCCCGTGATCTGCCGGGAGGATCGTGCTTCGCCAGAAGGCGCACGAACTGGCGGCTCGTAACCCTGTCCGATCAGGGTAGACCGAGCCTCGTGCAGGACGGTCTCCAAGAGGTAGGCGAGAAAGTCCTGCTCGCTCGCCTTCGCAAGATCGCGCAACCTCAGACTATCGCGGATGATGGTCTCGAGGATTTCTCGTTTGTCCGGGCCGGTCATCGGATCGCTGTGACTCCAATCGGCGATCGGAACTTCGGTGACGACTCGATAGTACCCGTCCGATCCCCGGCTCAAACTAGTCGAAGCGAATCGCCAGGATGGGATGGATTTCGATTCCGTTGGGCGCCACGCCGGTCTGCCCGTGAATCCTGTCAAAGAACAGAACGCCGGTGACCGTCACCGGAACATTGGGTTCTTTCTTGCTGCGGATGCGGGGCACACTCCGGATCGGGCGATTCCACGATCATCGTGTTGCCGTCGCCGTCTTCGATAACGAGATGGTAGTCGTCATCGTCACGGGAGAGCTTGATAAGGGTCAGCGTTCCGCTTACCCGAACCGTGCGCAATTCCTCATCAAATCGGCTATTCGGCCGTGACAGAACCTTTTTCGGCGCGTCGATCTCGATCAGATCGGCGATCGTCGTCGTCCGCGTCCTGACCGACACGCGGTCGGCATCGTCATCCGTGCCGACCTTGATCGGCCATCGTTGAACGCCGCAAGCGAGCGCACCGGTGGTCGCCCAGACGAGGAGCATCGCGGCAATCAGCAACGCGCGTTTCATGCAGCGAACCCCCGTTCCGAATCCAGCCGATCATCGCAGGCTTGCCTCGACCTGACCGTATCCAAAGGCGAACCCCGCTCGTCCTTCGCCGCTTCCGAGCATTGGCACCTGCATCGGGCCGCCCGACGTACAGGCTCGCCATTCAGATCGAGGAGCGCGATCGCGCGCTTCCGTTCGTTACGCTCACTCTAGCACCGCGATCATCGCGGGCCTATCGCGGCCGTGCGGTTCCGGCCAGGACACGCAAGTCGGCCGGAGCAACCGGGAGCGCCGCCGACGCGATGCGCTCAAGCTCCTCGTCCGAGAGGGCCCGCGCATCGTAGATGCCAACCCGGTGGTCCTGGGGCGTCTCCCGCCAGCCGCCACGGGTCTTCAGTCAGCCAATCGTACCAAGGGCTCAATGGAATCGAACAGCAAGATTCTGGCGCAGATCGTCGGCGCTCGTCAGTGAATAGCCGAGCGCGTCCAAGGGACCTCGGATAGCGGCAACCAAGTCAGCATTGCTTGTGGCGAGTGAGCCGTTCGGCAGATAGAGGTTGTTCTCGAAGCCAACACGGACTTGGCCGCCGAGCAGCGCCGCCGCGACGCCACACGCTGCCTCGTTTCGTCCAAAGGCGCACACCATAAAATCGGGCAGCCGGTCGGTCGCTGCGGCCAGGAAAGGCAACACAGCCTCCGGCTGTGAAGGGCGCTCGCTCTGATATCGCCCAAGCACGCAAAGCACCGAAGGGTGCTGATCCGGGACGACGCCACGATTGATCAACTCGAGCAGCCGGGTGACGTCGTCGGCGTCATAGACGATGAACTGTGCTGCGATCCGCCTGCGCTTCATCCGCTCCAGGAACGTGGCGAACCCCGCCTCGTGACTTGCGCTCGGACAGAGTTCGCGGAGCGCTAGCGAAGCCGCCTCGGGCCGCACCGCATCCACGATCGCCATCTGGGCATGCGGGTCAAAACGCCCTGCCGCCTCGGTGGTGATCTGCACGATCAGGCGCGTCCCAACCGCCGCGCGGATCGCGGCAATGGCTTCGCGGTAGAGGTTGGCATCAAGTACGTGTCGACCGTCGCGATCACGCACGTGGATGTGGATAAGAGCCGCGCCGGCGTCGACGACCTCCGCGGCCGTTCGCGCCAGTTCAACCGCCGTCATCGGCAGGCGCGGATGGTCGGAATGGGTGAGCCGCGCGCCGTTGGGCGCCACGGCGAGAAGCACGGCGCGGGGCATGAAACAAATGATCCATTTTCGCTACAACAGTGAAACGATTGTTGCATGATCGCCGAGGCGTTGCTAGCGTCAGGATATGACGCCGCAAGTCGTTGCCCAGCGTATTGCCGCCACGTTCAACGAAATGCCGCCGCGTATGCGGAAAGTCGGCACCTACGTTCTCGATCATCCGGACGATGTGGCGCTTCTGTCCATGCGCGAGCAGGCGCGCCGTGCCGGCGTCCCGCCAACCGCGATGACCCGCTTCGCTCAGCGCCTTGGTTACGCCGGCTATGACGAGCTGCGCGGTCTGTTCGCGGCCTCCATGCGGGGCCGCGTCAGTGACTTCGGCCTGCGCGCCGGCGAGCTCACCGCGCGGCGCAAACGCCTCGGCGAGCCCACCCTTGCCCGCTCGCTGGCCAACGGCCTGGTGGAGCGCGTCACCGCCGTCGCCGAACCCGATCGGCTCGCGTCGATTGTCGAGGCCTCGAGCCTGCTTGCCAAGGCGCGTCAGATTCTGTGCCTCGGCCACCGCTCCTGCTACGCGCCGACCTACCATTTTGCCTACGTCGCCGGACTCTACGGGGCTCCCACGCGCCTGCTGGACGCTCCTGGTGGCATTGGGGTCGACGGTCTGAACCGCGCCGACGCCGGCGATGTCGTCTTGGCAATATCTTTCGCCCCCTACACTCGCGCCACGATCGAGGTTGCCGGCGCCGGCCGCAACCTCGGGCTGTCGATCGTCGCCATCACCGACAGCGCCGCTTCGCCGCTGGCCCGCATGGCAGCCCTGGCGATCACCGTTCCCACCGAACTCGCCGAAGCGACCTACGTCACCTCGCCCGCCTTTGCCGTTGCCGAGATGTTGGCAGCCCTTGTGGTGGCGCGCCGGGGCGCGCGTGGGCGCGACGTGCTCGAAAGCAACGAAGTGGAGTTCGCGCGTCGCCGCGTCTACTGGCACGAGTCCGAGGAGGCCCCATCGTGAGCCGTATCGTCCATCGCGATATCGCCGCGGATCTGCCCATCGCCGTCAGGGGACGCGGGGTGACGATCACCGATGCCGATGGCAAGACCTACATAGACGCATCCGGTGGCGCCGCGGTCTCCTGCCTCGGCCACGGGCATCCGGACGTGCTGGCCGCCATGCGCGCCCAGATGGACAAACTCGAATACGCCCACACAAGCTTCTTCACCACAGAAGCCGCCGAGGCGCTTGCCGACGATCTCGTCGCTCATGCTCCCGAGGGCATCGGGCGCGTCTATCTGGTCTCGGGCGGATCGGAGGCTGTCGAGTCGGCGCTGAAGCTCGCCCGCCAATATTTCGTCGAGCGCGGCGAACTCCAGCGCACGCGCTTCATCGCCCGCCGCCAGAGCTACCACGGCAACACGCTCGGCGCGCTCGCTGTTGGCGGCAACACGGCGCGCCGCGCTCCCTTCGCTCCGCTTCTGTTCGAGGCGCACCACATCTCACCGTGCTTCGCCTATCGCCATCGCCGTACGAACGAACACGACGAGGCCTATGGTTTGCGCCTCGCCGCGGAATTCGAGGCCAAGCTCCAGCAACTCGGCCCGGACACGGTCATCGCCTTCGTCGCGGAGACGGTGGTCGGTGCCACGGCCGGAGCCATCCCCCCGGTCCCCGGCTATTTCAAGGCGATCCGCCAGATATGCGATCGCCATGGCGTCCTCTTGATCCTCGACGAGGTGATGAGCGGCATGGGCCGTACCGGCACTCTTCACGCCTGCGAGCAGGAGGGCATCGCTCCCGATTTGCTCACCGTCGCCAAGGGTCTCGGCGCCGGCTACCAGCCGATCGGTGCGGTTCTGGTGGCGGAAAGGATTTACGAGGCGTTCGAAACCTCGCAGCGCTCTTTCCAGCATGGCCACACGTACATCGGCCACCCGATCCCTTGCGCCGCCGCCCTCGCCGTCCAGCAGGTCATCCGCCGCGACAATCTGCTGGACAACGTGCGTCGCCAGGGCGAGCGGCTCCAATCCGGTCTGGAGGAGCGATTTGGCAACCATGCCCATGTCGGCAACGTGCGCGGCCGCGGCCTGTTTCGTGCCATCGAACTGGTCGAGGATCGCGCCAGCAAGGCGCCGTTTGCGCCGGACCGCGACGTTGCTGGCCGCATCAAGCAGGCTGCCATGGAGCACGGTTTGTGCGTCTATCCCGGACGCGGCACTGCCGACGGGACCGCCGGCGACCACATTCTCATCGCACCGCCGTTTATCGTCGAAGGCGAGACCGTCGCCGCGATTGTCGAACGGCTGGGCGACGCGGTCGATGCGGCTGTTGCACAGGCAAGAAGCTGACTGGTTTTGAATGGGAGCGATGCCTCCCAATAATTGGAAGAAGGATGCACGTTCAAACAGAAGGAGAAGAGCAATGAAGTCATGGCTTATCAGGTCAATGCTCGCCGGCCTTGCCGGAGCTGCGATGCCTGCCGTCGGGACGGGCCCGGCGTCCGCGGCGAACGACATCACGTACGTCACCATCGGAACCGGTGGCCCCACGGGTGTCTATTTCGTCGTCGGTAATTCGGTTTGCCGTCTCGTGAATGCCGCCGCGGCCGAAGGGCGCGACGAAGAGCAGAACCATCTGCGCTGCTCGGCGCCGTCGACGGCCGGCTCGACGTACAACATCGGCCAGATTTGCGCTGGCGAACTCGACTTCGGCGTCGCTCAATCCGACTGGCAATACCACGCCTTCAAGGGTGACTCCGATAAGGTCACCGCGTGTCCGAAACTGCGCGCCATGTTCTCGGTGCACAGCGAGCCATACCAGCTCATCGCCGGCCCCGATTCCGGGATCAAGTCGTGGAGCGACCTCAAGGGCAAACGCTTCAACATCGGCAATCCCGGCTCCGGTCAGCGTGGCACCACTGAGGAGCTCATGGCCGCCGACGGCATGACCACCGGCGACTTTGCCGCCGCCACCGAACTGACCTCGACCGAGCAGTCGACGGCGCTGTGCGACGGCAACATCGACGCCTACGGCTATACGGTCGGCTTCCCGAACTCCGGCGTGGCCGTCGCCACCGACGGGTGCGGCGCCTACATCGTCGACCTGAAGAGCGATCCGGGTGCCCAGAAGCTGGTTGCCGACCATGAATACTACGCCTGGGCGACCATCCCGAAGGGCACCTACACGACCGCCACCGAGGACGTGACCACGTTCGGCGTCAAGGCGACGTTCGTGACCAGCGCCGACGTCCCTGACGATGTCGTCTACCAGGTGACCAAGGCGGTCTTCGAGAACATGGATCTCTTCCGCTCGTTGCACCCGGCCTTCGCCAACCTCGACCCGGCGGTGATGATCAAGGACGGGCTGTCCGCGACGATCCATCCCGGCGCGATGAAGTACTACAAGGAAAAGGGCTGGATGAACTAAGCCCATCCGACTGTGGCCGGCGCCCTTGCGGCGCCGGCCACCCGTTCAGAACCGGAACCACACAATGAGCGACACGACCGCGCCGCACCCACAGGCCGGCGACGGTGTTGCTGAGGCAGCCGCCGAGGCCATGGAACGCCTCGAGAGCGGTCGCGTCACCGGGCCAAAGCTCAATGTCGTCGTCGGCCTTCTGTGCGGCTGCTGGACGCTCTTCCAGATCTGGATCGCCTCGCCGCTGCCCTTCATGCTGGCGCCCGTTTTTCCGGCTGGCGTCATCACCGATGTACCCGCCCGCGCCATTCATCTCGCCTTCGGTCTGGCGCTCGCGTTCCTGATTTTTCCACTCCGCCCGGGCCACCGGCACCGGCGAATCCCCTGGTTCGACATCGCCTTCGCGGTCCTAGCCGCCGCATGCGCCTCCTATCTTTTCTTCGGCTACAACGGCCTCGTGCTGCGTCAGGGCGTGTTGCTTCAGTGGCACGTGGCGGGAATGACCGTTCCCGTCGAAGCCATCATCGGCGGTGTCGGCATCCTGCTGCTACTCGAGGCGACCCGGCGGGCGATCGGCATCCCGCTCGTCATCGTGTGCACGATCTTTCTGCTGTATTCGATCTTCGGCCAGCAGATGCCGCTGGTCATATCCCATAAGGGCGTCTCGTTGGAGCGGCTGATCGGCTACCAGTGGCTCGGCGGCGAAGCCATCTTCGGTATTCCGCTCAGCGTCTCGACGAGCTTCGTTTTTCTGTTCGTGTTCTTCGGCGCGCTTCTCGAGAAAGCCGGTGCCGGTCAGTTCTTCCTCGATCTGGCTTTCGCGCTCGTCGGGCGCATGCGCGGCGGGCCGGCGAAAGCCGCGATCCTGGCGTCCGGTCTCACCGGCATGATCTCCGGCTCGTCCATCGCCAACGTCGTCACCACCGGGACCTTCACGATCCCGGTGATGAAGAAGACCGGCATGCCGGCGGTGAAGGCGGGCGCCATCGAGGTCGCCGCCTCGACGAACGGGCAGCTGATGCCACCGATCATGGGCGCGGCAGCGTTCATCATCGCTGAATTCATCGGCGTCACCTACTTCGACGTGGTCAAGGCCGCCTTCATCCCCGCCGCGATCGCCTACATCGCCCTGCTCTACATCTCACACCTGGAGGCCCTGAAGCTCGGCCTGAAGGGCTTGCCCGCCGCTGAAATTCCTCCCATTGGCAGGACGTTGCGCGGCGGCGTCCTTTATCTCATTCCGCTGGCGATCCTCATCTATCTGCTGATCGTCAGGCGCTGGAGCCCGCAAGCGTCGGTCTTCTATTCGATCTTGTCGTTGTTCGCGATCGTGCTCATCCGGCCGCTGGCGCGCGAGCTGCGCTCCGGCGGTCGCAACCTGATCGGGCCGATCTGGCAGGGCATCGAAGACAGCATCGCCGGAATGATCGCCGGTGCGCGCTCGATGATCGGGATCGCTGTCGCCGTTGCCGCCGCCGGCATCATCGTCGGTGCCGTCTCGGCAACGGGCCTTTCCAACGCGCTGATCGGCGTGATGGAGGCGGTCGCCGCCGGTAACGTCTTCGTATTGCTCGGGCTGACGGCGGTGCTGTGCATCATCCTCGGCATGGGACTGCCGACCACGGCCAACTATCTGGTCGTTGCGTCCCTGATGGCTGGCGTTGTAGTCGAGCTCGGCAGCGCCGCCGGCCTGGTCATCCCGCTGATTGCGGTGCACCTCTACGTGTTCTTTTTCGGCCTGCTCGCGGATTCCACGCCGCCAGTGTGCCTTGCCGCCTTCGCTGCCTCCGCGATTTCACGAGCCTCCCCCCTGCAGACCGGGGTGCAGGCGTTCCTTTACGACATCCGCACTGCCATCCTGCCCGTGGTATTCATCTTCAACCCAACCCTGCTCCTCATCGGCGTCGACAATTTCTGGCACGGGCTGCTGATCTTTGCCGCCTCGTTGCTGGCAATCTTGTCGTTCGCGTCGCTGACCCAGAACTGGATTTTGGTGAAGAACCGGCTGTGGGAGAGCCTCGCGTTGGTTTTGGTGATTGTCGCGCTCTTCCGTCCGGGCGTGTTCATGGACCTGATCTATCCGCCGTTTGCGCCGATCGACCCGCAGAGCTTCGTCAGTGGTGCGGTCACGCCGGAACCGGGCCAGATCGTGCGCTTCCATGTTACCCGCCAGACCAACTACGGCGACCGCTTCAAGCTCTTTGCCCTGAAAACACCGGAGCCGAGCAAGGGCCGAATCCAGGGACATTTCGGCCTGACGCTGGCTGAGGAGAACGGCCACTGGATCGTACGCGGTGCAGCGTTCGGCGCCGCCGCCGACCAGGCGGGAATCACCTTCAACGACGTGGTCACGGGGATTGATGTCGAGCGAACCGGTTTGCCGCCGAAGGAACTGGTCTATCCGTTCGGCTTCGTCCTGCTTGGGCTCGTGCTGCTTTCGCAGTGGCGCCGGTCTGGCAAAGTCGGCTTTGGGGAGGCTGGCGCTCTGGCCGGCACGGTGTGATGTTCAAGACTATACTTATGCCCGTAGACCTCGACGAAGAGAGTTCGTGGCGGAAGGCCCTGCCGGCCGCCCTTGTCCATGCCCGCAGCGACGGCAGCAACTTGACCTTGGTGAACGTCGTTCCCGATTTCGGCGAGGGCATTGTGGGGGCCTATTTCCCGCCCGATTTCGCCGACAAGACGATCGCAAAGGCCGAGGCCGACCTGGAGGCGTTGCGCGCTGCGCATGTGCCAGCCGACGTGCCGTCGAAGGCGCTGGTGCGGACCGGCCGCATTTATCACGAGATCATTGCAACGGCCGGTGATATAGGCGCCGATCTGATCGTCATGGCTTCGCACCGGCCGGCGCTCAGCGACTATCTTCTCGGACCAAACGCTGCTCGCGTAGTCCGCCACGCAAAATGCTCGGTCCTCGTCGTACGGGGCTAGGCCCGTCCGTCGCCAGAGGTCTTGGGAAATCCGCGATGGAGGACGTGACGGAAGGACGTCCGATATCGCTGCGGCGGGTGAGCGGTTCGGGCCCGGGATGGTCGTGGCGGGGAAGGCGGGGCCGGGGAACTGATGGCCGTTCCGCCTTCCCCGCCTGCCCTGATCTAACCTAAGCGCAACCAGGAGGTCAGCCCGCCAACCATGCCGCAAGGTCCTTGCCGATTGGTTAGCTGAAGGCCGGCACCAAATGACCGGGCTGTCTCACGACCTGCCCGTTTGTCGTCCCGGCCGATCGGTGTGGCCCAGGCTTAGAGCGCGCTCCCGCCAGCGGCGCGCTCGGCAATCGGCCGTTCCGACGACGCGATCCTCTCCAGCTCCTCGTCCGAGAGGGCCCGCGCATCGTAAATGCCGACCCTGTGATCCTGCGGGGTTTCGCGCCAGCCACCACGGGTCTTCAGCCAGAAGATGGCCGCGGTCACAGACTGCGGTCCTTCGGTGGTCGCCTTGCGAAAGAGGAATTCGGCAACCTTCGCCGTGGCCTTGATGCTGCCGGTGTCCAGCTCGTCCCGATAGTGCTTGCGCAGCGTCTTCGGATCGATGCCGACGACACGAGAGATATCGACCTCGGGAACCCCGTATCCTGCCATCGCCTCGACCTGACGACGGCGGAAGGCGTCCGGTTTGTGCGCCCTGCGTCCCATTGCCAACGTTCCCGACCGGCGGGGGGTTCGCCTACAGCCCGCGGGCCACGTCGGGCGGCAGATTGATGGTCACGGCGCCCGCATGCTCCTGAACCAGGGTTTCCCTCCAGCCGGCCCGTGTCTTGAGCCAGAAGATCGCCGCGGTGACCGACTGCGATCCTTCGGTGGTTGCCTTGCGATAGAGGAACTCCGCCACCCGGGCGTTGGCCTTGGTGTGACCGAAGGCCAGCTCGTGACGGTAGTGCTTGCGCAACGTCTTGGGATCGATGCCGATGACACCGGCGATCTCGGTCTCCGGCACACCGTATCCCGCCATGGCCTCGACCTGCCTGCGGCCTGCCGTGTCGGGCTGATGTGCCCTGCGTCCCATATCAGTGCCTTCCGGTCGGTTCCGGCAGGTACCCGTTCACCTGCGCCGTTGACTCATGATCGATGGTGCGCGGTGCATAGCGGTGCAGCCAGTCGGCCACATTGGCCGCCGGCTCGGGCATGCGCACGACGTAGCGGACCTCGCCGGCATTCTCCTGGACCACGGTCTCCTTCCAGCCGGCGCGGGTCTTGAGCCAGAAGATCGCGGCGGTCACGGCCTCGCGTCCCTCTCCGGTGGCCTTCCGGTAGAGGTTCTCGGCAACCTTCGCTGTCGACTTGATGTGACCCTTGTCCAGTTCTCCGCGATAGTGCTTGCGGAGCGTCTTCGCATCGATTTCGAGGACGCAGGCGATGTCGGCCTCGGGAATGCCGTAGCCGGCCATCGCCTCCACCTGGCGGCGGGAAGTGCCATCGGGTCGGTGCGCGCGACGGCCCATCAGTGCGGCCTCCCCTCGGGCCTGGTCGCCGTGAAGGCGGCCGCGAAGGCGATGATACCGGCGGGCGGCCCGGCGGGTGGGCGCCCGCCGGGGTGCTCAGCCAGTGCGCCTGCCATCGCCATGATCACGTCCCACCGTACGCGCCCGGAACGGCGAGCGCGGTGTCCGGTACCCGGGCAGGCGCCCGCGGGCGTCCTGCATGGGACGGGTGCTGGCTGGCGGGCATTTCTCCGGACCATGGTCGATAGCGGCGACGAACGAACCCGCCCCGGGCGCGATCCGCAGTCGACCACTCGGCCGTCCTGACCAGATCGGGATAGCGCATGGAGACCGTGCCATTCTGCCGCGCCGTTTCCATCGGCCCGGTATGGCCACGATCGCGGAGCCAGCGGGCAGCTTCATGTTCGGGGTCGTGGGCACGCGGGATGATCGTCCTGCCGTCGAGCATGACCGCCCATACCGGAAGCCCGCCTGGAACACGACACGGGAGCGGCTTCAGGACGACGCGGATCGTCATCGCCCCGGCTCCGGGCCGGGAGATTGCGATGGCCGCCGGTGTGTCGTCCCGGCCGCGTCGCCTCCAGTCAGGGCCGCTGCCGGGGTCCGGCTCTCGGCAACCTCGTCGAAGGCAAGTCCGTCTGCCTCGAGGACCGCCTTGTCGCCGGTGAAGGCCTCCCAGCGCCTGACTGCGACGTCGACATAGGCGGGGTTGAGCTCGATGGCGTGACAGGAGCGGCCGGTGATCTCGGCGGCGATGATGGTGGTGCCCGATCCGCAGAACGGCTCGTACACCGCCTGACCCGGCGACGAGTTGTTCTCGATCGGCCGCTTCATGCACTCGACCGGCTTCTCGGTGCCGTGGCCGCTTTCGTTCCTGCGGTGGCGAATCTCCCACACCGTGGTCTGGCTCCTGCCGCCCTCCCAGTGGCCGGTCGCACCCTTGCGCACGGCGTACCAGCAGGGCTCGTGCCGCCAGTGATAGTCGCCACGGCCGATCACCAGCCGGCCCTTGTCCCAAATGATTTGCGAGCGTATCGCGAAGCCCGCGGCTTCGAGGCTGTCGGCTACCTCGCCGGCGTGCAGCGCACCGTGCCAGACGTAGGCGACATCGCCGGGGAACAGTGCCCAGGCTTCCCGCCAGTCGGCACGGTCGTCGTTGAGTACGGCACCGGTGGCGAGGTTACTCCGTCCACCGGTGAACCGCTGCCGCCATGCGGGATCATAGTTCACACCATAGGGAGGGTCGCAGACCGCCAGGTGCGGCCGGACGCCGTTCAGCGCCCGGTCGACGTCTGTCATCCTGGTGCTGTCGCCGCAGACGAGACGGTGCTCGCCGAGGAGCCACACGTCCCCTGCCCGGCTCACCGGCTCGTCGGGCAGATCGGGGATATCGTCGGGATCGGTGAGGCCCGGATTGCCGAGGTTCAGCAGACCGGCCAGTTCCTCTTCGCCGAACCCGGTCAGCGACAGGTCGAAGCCGAGGCTGTCGAGATCGCCCAGCTCCAGTCCCAGCAGGTCTCGGTCCCAGCCGGCGTTCAGGGCCAACTTGTTGTCGGCGATGATGTAGGCGCGCTTCTCAGCCTCGCTCAGTCCGGCGAGTTCGATGACCGGTACCGTCGCCATCCCGAGCTTGCGGGCGGCCAGCACCCTGCCGTGCCCGGCGATCACGCCGTTGTCGCCGTCGACCAGGATCGGGTTGGTCCAGCCGAACTCCCTGATCGACGGCGACAATCTCGGCGACCTGCGCGTCGCTGTGGGTCCGCGGATTGCGCGCGTAGGGGATCAGGCCCGTGAGCGGGCGGTACTCAACCCTAAGGTCCCGATCGGCAGGTACCATCGAGGTTCCTTCCTCGCAGTCGGATGTCACGCACGATTCTAGGCGACGGTCGCCGCAACTTCACCGCGACAGCGCTTCGCTCTGCTTCCTTCTTCTGCGAATGAACGGAATCCCCACCCTCCAGCGGCGTGCAGGGCCGGTAAGAACGGTAAGTCGGTAAGAAAGGCCGTCCGCCACCCGCGCATCTCGCGGGTTCTGGCACCAGTTGCTTCTTACCGAGAGCCCCTACCATCGGTAAGAAGCGTTACCGGCCGCAAGCGGCTGCTAGCCAACATTTCAGAATGCTTTCTTACCGTCTTACCGAACTTACCGAGGGTTCGTGACTGCGCGGTAGACACCACGGCGCACACGCACGACCTGTCCGTCCTTGACCATGAAGTGCAAAAGCTTCTCGAGGTTCGATCGCTTCATGCCTGTCGCCGCCACGATGTCATCGATGGTGACCTCTTCTTCGGCCAGCACGGCCATGACACGTCGGCGCTCTTCGGACCTATGGACATCGACCGCGTTCCCGAGGATCGACCAACGGCAGGCTTCCGCGTCGAACCGAATGGCGTGCTCGGCCTCCTCGATGTCCCGGCCGCGGCAGTAGAGCGTCGTTCCCTGAGATAGCCTCAGCAGAACCATGGCGGTGTCCGCGCATCCGGCGAGTCCAAGGGTTCCCGACACGGTGTCAATCGGATCGTCAGCGGTGAGCTTGCGCGTGTGGTGGATCACCAGAATGGCGATGCCGACGGAAGCAGTCGTCGTCGCGCAGCCGGCCAGGATGAGCAGCGGTGTCGGCAGCAGCGCGGCGCGCATCGCGCGCCTTGCTGCACGAGTCGCGGGCGAGAGCAACTCGAAATTCAATCATGGCGCACGCGCGACAAATGGCCGAATATCAGCGTTTCCAAGCTCTGCACCGAAACGGCTGAGTCCGGAGGTTCAGAGAAAGGAAGGCAAAGAGAGAACGACCCGATGGACGGCGGCGTGAATCGAGTCCGGAGGTTTGTCGGGGAATGGCGCAGAACCGCGCGAATTGGAGCGCGCTTGAATGCCGCGGAGAATTTCTTGCAGCGCTAATTGGCGGAGGGAG
>Ga0315553_10002671_pt1 | contig 14202 bp, 15 predicted proteins | sample SalMarSW160140MG_FD_203099 | JGI IMG/M metagenome (GOLD analysis project Ga0315553, IMG submission 203099) | Salt marsh sediment microbial communities from the Plum Island Ecosystem LTER, Massachusetts, United States - Salt Marsh Sediment SW1601-40 ... | reverse complement strand
GCACGACTGCTAGCTGATTGCAGAATGCTAGCGTTCCATCGAGAAACTCAAGAAACCTCCTGAAAAGCAACGTATTGGGAACTACTGAGTTTGTGATTTGTGATTTGGAATTTGCCCCGACCTCCGGGCCGATCCACCGTTGAAAGTTCGAGTTTCCCCAAATGGGTAGTCCGACCGGATTCAAAGAATTTCCTCGCCGGGCCGTGCCGTACCGACCGCCCCTGGTGCGCATTGGCGACTTCAAGGAGATTTTTACCGAGCCCGACGAGGAGCACCTCAAAGTGCAGGGGGCGCGGTGCATGGATTGCGGAGTGCCCTTCTGCCAGTCGTCGAGCGGCTGCCCCATCGACAACCTGATCCCCGAGTGGAACGACCTGGTCTATCGCGGCCGCTGGCGCGAGGCCCTCGATCGCCTGCACAAAACGAACAACTTTCCCGAGTTCACGGGCCGCACCTGCCCGGCGCCCTGCGAAGGGGCCTGCGTGTTGGGGATCATCGATCCGCCGGTCACCATCAAGAACATCGAGAACGCCATCATCGACCGCGGTTTCGCCGAGGGGTGGATCGTGCCGCACCCGCCCAAGCACCGCACCGGCAAGAAGGTGGCCGTCGTCGGTTCCGGCCCCGCCGGGCTGGCCGCCGCCGATCAGTTGAATCACGTCGGCCACCAGGTGACCGTCTACGAGCGGGCCGACCGCATCGGCGGTTTGCTCATGTACGGCATCCCCAACATGAAGCTCGACAAGGGGGTGGTGCAGCGGCGGCTCGACATCCTGGCCGCCGAGGGAATCCGTTTCGTCACCGGCGCCGACGTGGGCCGCAACGTCGATCCCAAGAAACTCCGCGCCGAAAACGATGCCCTGCTGCTGGCCACCGGTGCCACGCGGCCCCGCGATCTGGTAATCCCCGGTCGCGGACTCAGCGGCGTCCATTTCGCCATGGACTTTCTCACCGCCAACACCAAGAGTCTGCTCGATAGCAACCTCACCGACGGCAACTACGTCACCGCCAAGAACAAGGATGTGATCGTCATCGGCGGCGGCGACACCGGTACCGACTGCATCGGCACTTCGATGCGGCACGGCTGCGCGAGCCTGGTCAACTTCGAGCTGTTATCCCGTCCGCCCGAATCGCGCGCTCCCGACAACCCCTGGCCGCAGTGGCCGCGCGTATTTCGCGTCGACTACGGCCACGCCGAAGTCGAGGCCCGCTTCGGCGCCGATCCCCGTGTCTTCTCCGTCATGACCAAGGAGTTCCTGGGCGACTCCGAAGGCAACGTGTGCGGCCTGCGCACCGTCGACGTCGAATGGCGCAGCGAAGGGGGCAAGTTCAGCGTCCACGAGCTGCCTGGCACCGAACGCAACTGGAAAGCCGACTTGGTGCTGTTGGCGATGGGCTTTCTCGGTCCCGAGCACTACGCGTCGGAACTGTTGGGCCTGGACCTCGACGAGCGCGCCAACTACCGCGCCGCCCACGGCCGCTTCGCCACCAGCGTGCCCGGCGTGTTCGCCGCCGGCGACTGCCGCCGCGGGCAATCTCTAGTCGTGTGGGCCATCAACGAAGGCCGCGGCGCCGCCCGTGCCATCGACGAATTCCTCATGGGGAGCAGCTCGTTGCCCGCCCCCGACGTAACGCTCGGCACCACGCTGGCGACATATTGAGTGGGCGCGTGAACGACGCGCCTTCGTATCGCCGGTCCATTTCAGAAGCCCGTAGCTGCGACGAGACCGCGCACCCGCCACGCTAAGGACTCGTCCACTTGATCTTACCGTGGTGTGCCGTACCGTCCGGCGTGACCCACACCTTGCCTTCGTCGTCGATGGGAAGTCCATTGAACCACGAGTACAAAGCTTCCGCAAAAAGTGCGTGGTCTCCTTCGCACAATACACGATTGTACGTTTCGACGAAGTACCCTGTCTCGATGCCGTCAATGCATTCGTCCGATTCACTCTGCGATTTTCCGAAATCGAGTGCGCAGATCCCCAACTGGCAACCCGAATTAGCCATCATTTGGAGTGGCCGAACTGCGATGTAATTCTGATGCTGAACGGCGATACAAACAGGCCAATTCAAATACCGAATCTTGTCGTCGAGATTGAGTCGGTTGTCTCCCGCTGCGGACCGCAGATAGTCGACGAAAGTCGAAAACTCAACGCCATTCAAAGCAAACCCAAACAATGGGGTGATACTCGCATGTTTCGACGCCAACGCCATCTCGACAAGACTGCCGTGCACGTTCAGCAACGCTTCGAAGGTCTCTCTGTTTAGCGCTGACTTGACTTCGACAACGGCCCTTGCTTCGCCGCTGTTAACGACAACGAAGTCTTCCCACCGGTACAACGGCGCTCGGGTGACAGATTCATGAACGAGTATGTCGCACTGCCGTGACGTGCTACGTGTGCTCTGGTTATGGACCAAGCCGGTTTCGACGTGAAAGCGACTCGGTGTCTGGTCGCGAATGAGCCTTCGGACGATTCTCTCACGCAATCCCCCAAGAGAAGCGTTGTGCGTGACGTAGGCACGGGCCTTCAGGCTCTCGCCTTGCAGTACCATCGCCACGCCACGGCAGAAGTCGGGCTTGTGAAATACCATGTTTGCAGTTGTGTGCCGGCGGACGAAGTATTAGGGACCGCTTATTGACTTCGGTGCCTTCCGCCGAGTGGATCTTCGCGCCTTCGCAGCCGAGGGCCGCTTTTTTGCCCGTCCTCGCGTCGTCGCCGCGTATAGGGTCTCCGGCGCGATGTCGGCTCCGTTCGGCCACGACACCGTGCCGCCGTCGACGAAGAAGCGGCGGAAGTAGTCGAGATCTTTCAGCGGCTCGAATACCGGGCCCGCGAGCCACGGCCGGAAGTTGAGCGTCCCCTCGACGCCGTCCTGGAACACGACGCGAATGCGAAAGCCCCCACGGTATTGCGCTTGAACGACACTCGGCAGGAAGACCATGAGCTAATCGTAACGCCACGGCTCGGAGCGCTCCAGGCTCGCATCCCTTGCGAATCACCTTCTGACTTGAGGCACTGAGGAGTGCCCTGCGCCCAGTGCTTTTTCCAGCACCAGACGAGCGCCGGAAGGAAAAAAGAACAGTGCGGTCGAGAGGACTTGAACCTCCACCCTCTTGCGAGGACCAGGCCCTCAACCTGGCGCGTCTGCCAATTCCGCCACGACCGCGTTTGTGTGGCAAGGAGCTGATCGGAGAACCGGCGGGCGCGGGACTGGTGCGGTGCAAGTTTTCAGTGTTCAGTTTTCAGTTTTCAGTTCCGGAACAACTGACAACGGACCACGGACAACTGACACCACACGCACTCGCAAGCGACACGCGACGGACCCGCCCAAACGGGCCAGTCCCCGGCGGTTTTCCGATCGGCTCGAAACGGGGGCCTCGGGTCAAGTCTAGGTGATTTGCCCCGTGCGTCAAGGCAGCGGCCGGCGCGGTCCGCGCGCGGCTGAATTCTTGCGAATTCAGCGACCGCCGTGCTGGCGCGGCCAAGCACCAAATCGCAAATCCCAAATCACAAGGGCAGACGTCGCGCTGAATTGCGCAGCGGCGCCATCGTGCAGGGTCGCTACGGGCTCGATTCCGGTCTGTTTGGCCGCGAAAATCGACCAAATTGATCTTGCCGAAAACCCGGTTTTTCGCGATGGTTTCCGCCCGGATGATGCGGTAACTAGCGACGCGATGCGAACACAGCGTGCCGTCCTCACCCCGGTTGAAGCGGACCACCGCGCTTGCCGCCGGTGCATTCCCTTGCGAAGGAGTCTACCAGCCATGGATCGCGGTGAACTGGCCCGAACACTGCTCGAAATGCTCGAACAGGAAACCGGCGAACAGTACCAGCATCTCGACGACCAGGTGGACCTCCGCCAGGAGCTGAACCTGGATTCCGTCGACCTGGTGAGTTTGCTACTGCAAATCGAAACGCGCCTGAACGTCAAGGTCAATAGCACCGAAGTGGAAAGGGTCGAGCGCGTGGGTGATCTGCTCGACTTGGTCGAGGCGAAGCTGGAGTCCGCCTCCCAGGCTGCCTGATTGGCACTTGTGTCCCACCAAGAGGCTTTGCAAATCGTGAACTTTTGCGCGACGACGACCGCCCGCGTGGTGTTGGCAAGCGACGTGGTGGCATTTGGCGTCGAGCGGGCGTCCCTGGCCGACTTGCCGCGTCTGCGCCAGGCGCCCGGACCGCTCGCCGGCTGGGAAATCCCGAAACGCTTGCTCCATCGTGCCGACGGCCAGACCGTGGTCGGGTTTGCCGCCGTGCTGAATGCAATGAACCGGTGGGGGATGCCGGTGGCCCACTTCGAAGAGTGGGGCGTGCTTGCCGCGCCGCAGTATCCCGGACGCAGCGCCAGCGCGGTCGCTCTTCGCAAGTTCATCAAGAGCGGCGTGGCGGCCATCATGCCCCATATCATCCCGCAACATTCGCTGCACTCGCTTTCGGGCGCGATCAGTGTGGCGCTGGGCATGCGCGGGCCGAATTTCGGCGTTGGCGGGGGACGGGCGGCTATGGCCGAAGGCCTGTTCGCCGCGCTCTCGTTTTTGGACGACGGGCCGACTCCCGGTTTGTGGCTCGTGCTTACGCAGTGGGTGCCGGAGCTGGCTCCCGACACCTCGGGCGATGGCCCGGACGAATCGGTATGCCACGCCGTCGCCCTGGCGCTCGTTTCACCCCGCGGCGGTGACCTGCAAATGAAGGTGACGGTGCCGGGGGTAGCCCCGGGCCATCCACATGCCCGACCGGCCTTTCCGCGGTTGGCTAGGGATGAGGATTCCTGCGAGCTTGCCGGAGTCGCCGCGCTGGGTAAACACCTGGACAGCGGGCAATGGTCGGCGCCCGCGGCAAGATGGCTATGCCCCTCGCTGCCGGATTGTGAGCTGGAATTCCACTTTGCGAGCGAAGCACGAAAGCAGCGGGCGGCATGACGATCGGCAAAGAGGCGTGGATCACCGGGACCGGCGCCGTGACGCCGTTGGGCTCCGGCCTTGCTACTTTCGCTCGCGCGATTCTCGCCGGCCGGTCGGGAGTGACGACGCGACAGCTCTTGCCGGACCAGCCGGACACGACTCAGATCGTGGCCATGGTCGACGCGATTCCCCGGCCGCCGGGTTGCGATGCGTCCCGGTTCGCGCGGTTCAATCGACTCGAACAGCTTGGCCTTTCGTGCGCCGCGTTCGCCCTGCAAGACGCCGGTCTGTGGCAAGAGCGCGCGAGCCGGCGGATCGGGCTGGTTTTTGGCCTGGGCGCCGAATGGCTGCGGCAGTGGGAACTCGATGCGCTCCAAGGCGGCGACCGAGTCTGTCATCCAAACCGCGACGCCGAGTCAACAATCGACCTGATCCAAGAGGCGCTCGAGCTCACGGGCCCGGCCATCACGGTGGCGGCTGCCTGCGCAAGCGGCAACTATGCGCTGGCGGTGGCGCGGCGGTGGATTGAGCGGGGTTGCGTCGATGTTTGCCTGGCGGGCGGTTGCGATCTGATCGCTCCCATGGCCTACGCGGGCTTCCACAACTTGCGGGCCCTTTCGCGGAGGACCGATGCACCTCAGGCCGCTTCGCGCCCCTTTGACGTGGATCGCGACGGGTTCGTGATGGGCGAAGGGGGATCGTTGCTGGTGCTCGAGTCGTCGGACAGCGCCCGTCGGCGGGATGCGCGAGTTTATGCCGAAATGGCCGGTTTCGGCGCCACCAGCGACGCCACGCACATGATTATCCCCAACACCGACCCGCGTCCCGCCGCCCAAGCGATTCGCCGTGCACTCGAAGATGCGCGGGTCGCGCCCGAGGAGGTGGACTACGTTAACGCCCATGCCACCAGCACCCCCGCCGGCGACCCTGCCGAAACTCGCGCCCTGCGGCTCGCTTTGGGTTCGGCCGCGGCCCACACTCCCGTCAGCTCGACCAAGAGCATGACCGGACACCTGCTCAGCGGCTCGGCATCAATCGAGGCGCTGGCGTGTCTGGCCGCCCTCGAGCATCAGGCTCTGCCGCCCACTATTAACCTGGAAAACCCCGACCCCGAGTGCAATCTCATGCACGTGCGCGGGGAAGCGTATGAGCGCAAGGTACGCGTGGCGGTATCCAACTCTTTCGGCTTCGGCGGCAGCAACACCTGCCTGGTGCTGCGAAAAGTGGCATGAGGGGCGGCACGGCGGGTAGCGCACCGCGGAATCAAGCACGCGCCTGCCAATTCGACGGGTCTCGCGAGGTGTGAAACACAGCGATGACAACCACGCGTTCTGGCTTCCGTCGGTAGTACACGCAGTAAGGATACCGCCGCGCTCGTGCCTCACGAACGTCGCCGAACACGATCGGATAGCGATCGGGGTATTCGGCAATGGTATCGACGACCTTTTGGATCTCCGCGGCGAACTCGACGCCCAAACCAATACGGCGTGCTTCGTACCACAACGCTGCTTCATCAAATTCGAGCTGCGCCGTGCGACGAAAGACCAGCGGCAGGCTCATGGTTTGGGCAGCTTGGCGAGGGTTTCGGCTTTCACCTGTTCCCAGGCGACGACGTCGTCCGGCGCGGCGTCGTCCTCGGCGACCCGCCGTTCGAGTTCACGGCGCTGCGCCTCGGTGAGCAATGTTCCCGGTTCGGCGGCAATCGTGTTCCAAATCTCTTGCACGAGCGCCAAGCGTTCGTCGCGAGAAAGCCGATCGATGCCCAATGACTTCACAGTGGCTGGCATGGCAAAAACCTCCGAATCGGGTGCGGATCACAATCCAAGGTATTATAGCCGAACCCCGCGTCGCTGGCGCACGCGAGCCGTAGGATCCCGCAGTCGCCTACGCCTACCGCAGTCGAATGCTCCAGTGCCTATGAGACGCTTTTTGCTCGGCATGCAAAGTTTTCGCGGTCGTTGGCGTATGGTAGAATTGAACAATTGGGACGAGCGCGGTTGCCGCCGATGGGTTGAAACCATGCCATACGCGAAGTACTCCCCGAAAGAGGTCGAATCGCGGGGCGAACAGATTTACGAGCAGCAGATTCGCCCGAAGGTCGAGGCGGGCAGCAAGGGCAAGTTCGTCGTCATCGACATTGAAACCGGCGAGTACGAAATCGACGACGACGATTTGCAGGCCACGAAACGGGCGCTGGCCAAGCGAGCGGACGCCGTTCTGTACGGCTTGCGAATCGGGTACCCAACGGCCTACACCATGGGCGCACACATCGCGACGCGACAGGGATGATAACGGGCACCATACGCAATGGCGAAGCCGTTGTCGAGCTGCAAGTATCCGGACCCGGCCAAACGCCTCAGCAAGTCGAAGCCGCAATCGACACGGGGTACAACGGATACCTTACGTTGCCCGGCGATTTGGTCAGCGCCCTACAACTTCCATTTGCCGGTCATCGGCGTGCGACTCTCGCCGACGGTAGCGTGACCCGGCTGGATGTCTATTTGGCCAGCGTCGCATGGCACGGGCGCGACACAGAAGTGTTGATCTCCCAAACCTTAGCCGCGCCGCTGATCGGCATGGCATTGCTCGAAGGAAGTCGCGTGACGATCGATGTCATTGTCGGCGGCGAGGTGAGCATCGAAGAACTGCCGTAATCCCGCGACGCTCGAATAGCTCGGACAGGCCGATCATCGCGTGAACGATTCGCGCAGAACTACGAGGGCGCTGCGTTCGTCGTCGGCGTGCTTTGCTGTTTCGACTTTGCCGCCATCGCCGTTGCGGAAGTGTTCGAGCGCCCAATTGGCGAGTTGAGCGGCGCTTTGGCGGTGGGATGGGACCGGTGTGGCCGGCGTCGGATCGGACGGGCTGGCGGCGCTATCGAAAAACTCCTGGCTGGCGACGACTAGCGATTCGCCGGAGCGCAACGCGCACTGATTGCCGGCGATCGTGATTTCGGGCTCCACTCCCAAAGGTGGAGTGTGCGACGCAACCAGTCGTCGCGGCGAGTCCGTCGAACCGGCAGCGCCCAACACGATCGCGCCCACCGAACCGGCCGACGCGTACATCAGCCGGCCCGTTTCCGGCTCCAGCACGCCGTAGAACAGCGAGGCGAAGCAGTCGCCGGGCGAGCCGCTCCACAGCGTTTCGTTCACCTCGGCCAAGAGCCGCTTGGGCTCCCGCACGTGGCAGGAGTGGGCTCGCACGGCCGCTTGCACTGCCGCCACGCTGAGTGCCGCTTCGAGCGGTCCGCCGTGCGCTCGACCCACCGCCACCGACAGATTGCCGTCGGGCAGCACGTTCCAGTCGTAGAAGCTGGCCCGCGGCAGGTTCGTGTCGCTGGCCGCGCCGCCCACCTGCCAGCCCTCCAGAATCGGCGCGATGCGCGGCAGGCGGTCCTGCTGCCAACGGGCGGCGCGATCGAGCTGCGTCGCCACGTAGCTGGACTTCATTCCTTGACTGAGCAGCACTTCGCGTTCCAGGTCGGCGGCGATGCGGCCCGCCACGATCTCGACCAGGTTGGTGTGCTCGTCGGTGAAGGAGCGCGGCTCGCGGCTGTACACCCACAGCGTTCCCAAGGGGCACGTGGGGCTGGAGACCGGCACGCACACGGCCGAGGCACAGTCAGCAAAGTCTTCGGGCGGCTTCCACGCGGGCAGAAGATGGGCGTCTTCGAGCGCCACGGCGTGGCCGACCAGCGCTTCCAGATCGGCCACGGCCCCCCGCAGCGGACGCGCGGGCACGAGGAAGCGATCGCGCGCTATTCCCCAAGCGGCCCGCAGCTTGAGTTGGCTGGTGGCGTCGTCCAACAGGTAAAGGGCCGCGGCGTGACAGCCGATGCTGGTGGCGGCCGCCTTGAGCGCCGCTTCCAGCCGCAGCGCCAGGTGCGGCTCTTCGTCGCGACGCGAGACGACGGGAACACCCACGGCCAGCTCAGCTTCGCGCTGCCACAGCGCATATCGCAGGCGCTCGACTTTCGACCACAGTCCGGCGGCGGCGCTGGCGAGCGGCTTTACATCTTCGAGCGGGGCCGTGCGCGATGTTGCGCGCGAATCGCGCGAGGTGACGGCGTCGGAATCACCGCCGCCGCGGCGCAGTGCGAACCGGGCGATCGGCCGATTCTCGGCGTCGGTGAGTGCAGCCGACCACTTGGCGGCCGATGTGAGCGCTTCATCGCCGCTGTTGCATGCGCTGGCGCGGCCAGGGCCAGACGCAGCGGCGACACATTCAAGCGACCAACCGGTCGCCCGCTCGAACGCCCTACAAAAATCCCCAAGCGGCCCCGACTCGGCCAGCGCCGGAGGCGGCGGCTCGGGCAGCGCTTCGACGTGCAGCTTCAGGTATTCGGGTATCTTCTTATCCGCCACGGTTGCGGTGTCCAGTGGGAGAGCGTAGGCGCGCAGTCCCCCCTCCGTGGACCCAGCCCGAATTCCCTGATTTGCGCGACCGTCACTATTTCCAATCGACATTGCCGCGGATACCGGTAGAGCGGAACCGGTCGCGGTCACCTGAGCCCGTGGTAACCCGGCGGCGCAAACGGAAAAGACGGCGCTATCCGGCACGGCTGTAGGTTGGACTGTCGAAATTGTGCAGTCATCCGCGGCCTTCCATGGCTTAGGGCAAACAAGCAAAGTGGAGGACCGCAGTGCCAAGCGATATAATCGAGGGGGAACACTGACCCACTGGGAGCATTCTCATGCCTGCCACCGAGTCGCACCGCAGCCCCGAGGAAATCGCCCGTTTGGGAGCGGAAATATTCGATCACAGCGTACGTCCGGCCCTCCAGCCCGAGGACGAAGGCAAATTCGTCGCCATCGATATCGCGAGCCGCGACTACGAACTTGACGAAAACGACTACGCGGCTGTCAAACGGCTGCGCGATCGCCACAAGTCGGCGGAAGTCTGGCTCGGCCGCGTCGGCCAGCCGGCGGCGTATCGCATGAGGAAACACCAATGATTCGCGGCGCGGTGAACGCCCGCCGTGAGGCTGTGGTCCCGCTCCAATTGCGAGGACCGGACGGAGCTGAATTGAAAGTCGATGCGGTAGTTGACTCCGGATTCACCGCTTCGTTGACGTTACCCGACGCAGTAGTTCGCTCACTCGGACTTGCCCGGCTGTCCAGCGGAGGAGCCGTTTTGGCCGACGGGTCGATCCGGCAATTCGACATATATACTGCCGAAGTTGCATGGGGCAACACTTGGCAGTCGGTACTGGTATCCGCAGTCGGCGCAGAGGTTCTACTGGGCATGGGTCTGCTTGCCAACCACGAACTGCGGATCGCCGTCATTCCTGGTGGATACGTCGAGATCACGCCGCTGTCCTGACAATTGCAGACCTAGTTCACAGTATGCAATCTGCGCAGAGCGGAAACACGTAGCAAGACGGTACAAAAGGTAGAGTTACCTCAACTTAGTCAGGTTTAGGCAGGTGTTCTACCGATTCGTGTGAGAGAAATGCACCGATGGGCAATGCAACGTGGGTATGCTTTGATTGCCGCGAGGTCGTTCGCCGACCTTGTCTATGGAAGGCGAGCGTCCCCTGCCCAGAGTGTGGACGCAATTGTCGCTGCATCGGGACCAAGATCCGCGTTCCGCCAAAGCATGCCATTCAGGCGTGGCGCGAACTGCGAGCGAGCATTGCGGCTCAGAGCATCCGCCTTGCAAAGGATCAGTACGAAAAGCAGATTCGGCAGCGGCACTCAGCGGAGCAAGAAACCGAGCGCATCGAGTCGCGTCCGAAGACTCCTGGTCGTGCGAAGGCCGCTCGTCGGCTAAAGCGGCGGCTCGGTGGCGCATGATCTCGAATGGGCGAGCACGTTCGTCAGTGGTACGGATACGATCGCGGCATGAGCACATTTGAAGAAATTGTGGAAGCCATCCGAAAGCTGCCAGACAAAGATCTGGCCGCACTGCGGGCCTGGTTCGCCGAATTCGACAGCGCGGCTTGGGACCGTCAGTTCGAACAAGACGTCGCCGAGGGTCGATTCGACGCGCTGGCCGATGAAGCCCTTCGCGACCATCGCGAGGGCCGGTGCGCGGACCTGTGAAGCACCATTGAACTCGCAAATCTGCGCGCTAACTTGGTGCGGAGCCAGTCTGAGTTATTTAGTTCTTCAGTGCAGCACAGGGCATACGTCGAACCACTGGCGGCCTTGCTGGTACATCCACTCGGCCGAGTCGTTCGGGCCCCACAGGCCTTTTTCGTATTCCAACAGCGGCGGGCCTTCGCCGCTTTCCCAGGCGGCCAGAATGGGATCGAAGATGCCCCACGCCAGTTCCACCTCGTCGCTGCGGGCGAACAGGCTGGCGTCGCCGTTCAGCGCGTCCAAGAGAAGCCGCTGGTAGGCGTCGGGCAAGGCGCCCTGGAACTCGCGATCGAAACGGAAATCGAGGTCGGTCGTGCACAGTCGCATCCCCTCGTCGGGCACCTTGGTCTGGAATTGAAGCTGAATCCCCTCGGCCGGCTGCACTTGGAGCACGAGCCGATTGGCCTCGAAGCCCCCCTTACCGTCGGAGAACAAAAGGTGCGGCGGCTCGCGGAACTGAATCACGATCTGCGTCGTGCGGCATGACATCGCTTTGCCGCTGCGGAGGTAGAACGGCACGCCGTTAAACCGCCAGTTGTCGACCAGCAGCTTGACGGCGGCAAACGTGGCAGTCTGGCTGTCGGCCGGCACGCCCTCTTCTTGTAGATAGCCCTGGTAGCGGCCGCGAAGCGTGTCGCTGCGTACGTCGGCTCCGCGCAACGGCCGGATCGCCCGCAGCACTTTCACTTTCTCGTCGCGCACGAGGTCGGCCTCGAAGCGGACCGGCGCCTCCATGGCCGTAATCATCAGAAGCTGAAGCAGGTGGTTCTGGAACATGTCGCGCAGCACGCCGGCCTTGTCGTAGTAGCCGCCGCGGCGCCCCACGCCGACTTCCTCGGCTACGGTGATCTGCACGTGATCGATGTAGTTGCGGTTCCACACCGGCTCGAAGATGCTGTTGGCGAACCGCAGCACCAGCACGTTCTGCACCGTCTCCTTGCCCAGGTAATGGTCGATGCGGTAAATCTGCTGCTCGCGAAACACGTCGTGCATCTCGCGGTTGAGTTGCCGGGCCGATTCCAGGTCGTGGCCGAACGGCTTCTCGACGACGATTCGACGCGGGCCCGAAGATTCGTCGGCCAGGCCAGCCGCGCCAAGCTGCGCCACGGCGCGGGAGTACAATTGCGGCGAGGTGGCAAAGTAATACAGTCGCACCGAGGGCGGGTTTTCGATTTCGGTCAGTAGCGCGGTCAGGGCCGTGAATGCGGCGCTGTCGCCGATGTCGCCCGGGTGGTAATACACGCCTCCGGCGAATTCCCGCCACGAACTGGGGTCGAACTCTTTGCCCAGATGCGCCGCCGTGCTTTCGGCCAGGGAGTCGCGCCACGCGTCGTGACTCATCGGCGTGCGCGCCATCCCCACAATCCGCGAACCCGCGGGCAGCCGCTTACGGCAATGCAGGCGATACAGCGCGGGAATCAACTTCCGGCTGGTCAGATCGCCCGAGGCGCCGAAGATGACGAGGGTATGGGTCACGCGAGCTTGTCCGTTGTCAGTTGTCCGTTGTCAGTGGTCCATCGCAACGGACGTTCCCGCTCTTCATTCCGCACTCTGCATTCTGCAATCTGCACTTGCCCGCGCTAAAAGCGCGCCGCCGTAAATCCTCCGTCGACATACAGTGCGGCGCCGGTGATAAAACTGCCCGCCGTGCGCGAAAGCAGCAGCAGCGCCGCCCCCACCAACTCGTGCGGCTCGCCGAATCGCGCCATGGGTGTCTGCTGCATGATGTTGGCCACGCGCTCTTCATCCAGTATCTCGCGGTTTTGCTCGGCCGGGAAGAAGCCGGGACAGAGGACATTTACCCGCACGCCCGATGGGGCGTATTCCCGGGCCAGGTTCTTGGTGAGGTTCACAATCGCCGCTTTGGCCGCCGAATAGGCAAATACTCGCGACAGCGGCAGGTGTGCCGTGACGCTGCCAATGTTGAGTATGCTGCCGCCGTGGTTTTGGGCCGCCATGTACGGAGCAAACGTCTGGCATGCCAGGTGCGTCGCGGTGAGATTGCCGTCGACAACTCGCTGCCACTCGTCGTCGCTGATTCGCTCGTACGGGGTAGCCGAATTGACGCCGGCGCAATTGACCAGCATGTCGATCGAGTCCTGCCGTCCAGCGACTTCGCCCAGCAGTTTCTCAACCGATTCGCGCGAAGTGGCGTCAACCGGCAAGTGAATCGCCTCTCCTCCCAGCCGCGCGATGGCCTCAACGCGCTGCCTGCCGCGTTCCTCGCTGCGACCAGCGACAAGAACGAACGCACCCGCCTGGGCAAGTCCCTCGCACAGCGTCCCGCCGAGCACTCCCGTTCCGCCAACGACGACGGCCGTTTGCCCCGCCAACGAGAAGAGCTGTTGCAGGTATTCGGCCGACATCTGTTCGATCTCCGACGCGCGGTCATCTGCATCAGGCATAGTAGCCCACCGCGCCTCCGCATCGCAAGCCGGCGAAAAGTAGCAGGCACGCTCCGCATAAACCGTGGGGGACTGGCTCATTTTGCGCAGTCCGCGGAGCAAAATGTGCCTGTCCCCTTCTCTGGGACGGTTTTTAGATTAGCTGGTGATCGCTAATTGCACCTCGCTCGTCGCCGGAGTTTGTCAGAACGGGAATCGACGACCAACAATGAGGAACCAACCACCTCACGCTGGCCGGTTCGATAGCGGGCGGCATTCAAGGCGGCGTCGAGGCTTCCTTGGCGCCCGACGCCGGGTTCGACGACGTATTCATGACCGCCGGACTCGGTTCGCTGTTTGGCGCCATTTGCCCCTTGGGCGGTCTCGGCTCGCTCGCGGGGGCCGAGGCTTTCCGCGGGATCGCGTTGGCGAGTGGCCAGGACAAAGAAACCGTCGCCACCGCCTACCAATGGGGCGGGCTGGTCGGCGGTTTGGGAGGGGGAATCGGCCATGGCGCGAGCCAGAGCGCACGAGCCGCCGCTTTGAAGGGCGCTCGAATCAGCTCAGGCCGCGCCCTGCAAATGGGAATCGTGCGAGCCAGCCCGGAGTTGCTAGGCGCCGGCGTCGGGGGGATAATCGGCTACAGCATCGACGGCAGCGCGACTAGCGCCCTACACGGCGCGACCATCGGGATGTTCGGGGGCGGCCTGGCCCGCGGGCTCCCGAGTGTGCGGCGCGCACTTGTCGGCGATCTGCGCACGACTGCTCGCGTTCCTGCACGAGAGCCTAGCTTTTTCAAGTTGGGTCGATCCAGAACTGCGGAGGCCGGCACTCG
>Ga0315553_10002668_pt1 | contig 14215 bp, 12 predicted proteins | sample SalMarSW160140MG_FD_203099 | JGI IMG/M metagenome (GOLD analysis project Ga0315553, IMG submission 203099) | Salt marsh sediment microbial communities from the Plum Island Ecosystem LTER, Massachusetts, United States - Salt Marsh Sediment SW1601-40 ... | reverse complement strand
TTGGTAGAATTCTAGTTGTCGGAGGGAATGAAGTCTACTCAGGAGCACCAGCACTTACTGGGTTGGCTGCACTCAGGACAGGAGCTGACCTCGTTAGTATTTTAGCTCCAGAACCTGTTGTTTCAGCCATTAGGTCGTATAGTCCAAACCTAATGGTTTCGAGTTTAGGGACTCAGGTTCTACTTCCTGAAACAGTAGAGCATGTCATTGAGCATGCATCAAACAATCATGTCATAGCACTTGGTCCTGGTCTAGGTCTTGAGCAACAGACCAAGGTAGCTGTGACATCAATCGTTGAGCAACTAGTAAAAGCGAGAATGCCCCTTGTACTAGATGCTGATGGTCTTAAAGCCATGGCTTCTTCGGAGCTCAAACTGAATCCTGATCTGACTGTGATGACTCCTCACTGGGGGGAACTATCCATTCTCATGGATGAGGCTTTGGGTGACAATACGTCTCTTTCAAATAGAGTTGATCAAGCAATTGCCTGTGCCAAGATATACAATTCAGTCATTCTTCTCAAAGGTTCGGTTGATGTTATCGCAGAACCTAATGGACGATTTAAACTGAATCGAACTGGAGTTTCAGCAATGACCGTGGGCGGGACTGGTGACGTGTTAACGGGCATCGTTGCTGCTCTGCTAGCAACTGGCAAATCTGCATTTCTTGCTGCATCAGCTGCAGCATTTGTCTCAGGAGTAGCTGGAGAGATGGCTTTTGATGAACGAGGCGACCATATTGTTGCAACTGACTGCATCGAAAACATCCATCGCGTATTTGACATGTGATAGGACAACCTATCCTATGAACGTATGACTGGCATTTCTTCAAGTAGATTCCGCGATATCTTCCTATTTTCCTCATTGATAGGTATCCAGACAATTCCCACATCTGGCTGTCCATAGAGCACCGCCGAATCATCAGGAGCAAGAAGGACAGCTGGAAATCCCAGGAGATCTTCTTCTCCCTCTACAATGATCAACGAATTCATTTCATCGTGAATTGCGGTGTCTATTACAGACCATGCTTCGGGATATATCGCTGCAGCTGGATTGAATATTTCATAAACACGTTCGGCTGAGAACTCTTCCTCAAAGGCACCTCTCTTTGTTATTCCGTCCACGATTATGACCTTTGGTGTAAAACCCTCTTTCAGTATCGTACTAGAGGTCACATCTCCGACTGCAATCACACACTCTGGTGATTCTTCTCGAATCTTACCTACAACACGCTTCTCAGGAGGCCCATCTATTGTAGCGAAAACCTCCCCCTTTGGAGATTTCAAATCAGCTCTACCCTCGAACTGGAGTTCTCTTGGTGGTTCTTTTGTACCTCTAAGGCGTCTTCCTTCCCTGTCTATCTCCCCGAGTCTTATTCTAGCAGATGCTAATTTTCCACCATCATGTGCGCGGACAGGTTTTAGATATTCTATTGTGTCATTTACCCCCATCTTATCTTTTCGAATACTAAGTGCACCTGATTCTATCTCCGTACAACAAGGGCCCTCATACATCACGAAAGTAGTGTCCCCTTCAATTGACAACAACTCTTCAACTTTTGTGATAGACTTGACTGAAATCATATCATCAAGTTTGACCCTTTCAATATGCCTTCTTAGGTTTCGCTTTCTAAGATTAATAGGTTGAATGAGTGCTTCAAGTTCTAGTCCCTGCCCTACAAGCTCACCCCCTGTGACACACGCAATAGGATCTGGCATCTCAGAAAGTCTATCAATCATGACTTGATGACCGATATGAAATCGGTCGAATAGGTTGAGACCCCATGTACCAGACATCTGTATCACACTATTCCTTCAATCATTTGGAACACTTAATATCCTTGTTTAACCTAAGCTCCATATCATACAGATAAGTGACGAAGGTGAAAATTCTAGCAGTTGCTGATGTTCATAGCCCTAGGTACCTCCAAGAGTTTGTAGAAGCTCTAGCTCACCATGAGCAACCAGACATGTTTCTATTTGCAGGGGATATGATAAATCGCGGAGATGCAGAGGAGTACAAGAATGTACTAGACACTATTGAGTTGGCTTTAGGTGACGCATTTCCAATTATTGGTTGTTTTGGAAATGAAGAATATGGCGATGTTCGAAAAGACATCCTTTCAATTGTCGGAGATAGGATGATCCTTCTTGACGAGAAAGCATACATTTTCGAATTAAACGGTCTAAAAGTTGGTATTGTTGGTACACAGGGGTCTCTCGACAAAGCAACCAGCTGGCAGCGAAGAAACATTCCTAGTGTGAAAAGTGTATTTGAGAGAAGAGCCAAGAGAGCTGGAACTCTACTAAAGAAAATGGCTAGTACTGTGGATTACAGGATACTGTTAATGCATTATAGTCCCTGCCTCGAGACTTGTGAGGGTGAGGTTTCCAAAGATTTCTCTTGGCTAGGGAGTAGGAAATTCTACAGCGTCGTTATTGAGCATCAACCTGATCTTGTTATTCATGGACATGTTCACAACTCGACGAAACATGAAGTGACAATAGGCTCCACGCTCATCAGAAATGTTGCCTTACCTGCAGTAGGGTCTATCACTGAGTTGATAATCTGGGATTCACAAAGTAGCTGAAGGATTGAGTATGAGTCCTGTTAAAATTGCAGCCATTGCAGATGTTCACAGTCCACGGTTTCTGAATGATTTCAATATTGCACTCTCTAAATGTGAAAAACCAGACCTCTTTCTGTTTGCAGGTGACATGATTCATCGGGAAAAAGCTAGGGAGTATATCCGTGTGCTAGATAGTGTAGAATCACACTTGGGATCTGATTTTCCAATCCTAGCATGCTTCGGTAATGAAGATCCCGTAGACATTCAAGACGAACTTCATCTCGCGACAAGAGATAGACTCACTTTTCTAGATGAGAGAGCAATCACACTCACTCTAGCCGGTTCACGAATTGCGATTGTTGGGATGTCTGCGGTCAGTGCCGAGCCCCTTGAAGTCCAATCTGACACAGTCACAGAGATGCGAACTATATTCGAGGAACGTTCAACGCAACTCTCGCGATTCCTTCAAGATGCATCTCGTTCTTCAGATTACGTTATTCTCCTGATGCACTTCAATCCGCTTCTCGAAATCAATCCGACTAAATTTTCTTGGTGGGTTTCAAGAGCAGTGGAAAAAGCTCCGCCTGACCTCATTATTCATGGACATATCCATAACTCAACTAGAAAGAAAGTGGAGATAGACGCCACAATCATAATGAACGTGGCTCTGCCTGCAATTGGTTCTATCACAGAACTGAATCTTTGAGATTATTTTTGATGCCCTGTGACTTTCATTGTGGGTTCAAATTTGTAACCATACATAATGACCCCACTCTGTCCGAATTCCTTTATTTTGCGGAAACATGCACGGACTCTCATTCCTATTTCCACATTCTCTGGATCTACATTCACGATCTGAGCCGTGAGCCGACAACCTTCATCTAATTCGACCTGAGCAATCACATATGGTATCTCTAATTTGAAGTCGTCAGGGGCTTGACGGACTATAGCAAATGAATAGATTGATCCCAATCCTTTGAAATGATAATCCACAAGCTTTCCCTTTCTTCTACATGTTGGACAGACCGGGCGAGGTGGGAAAAAGTACGTCTTACAGGTTTCACATTTGTTGCCCTGGATGTTGTAGATTGACTTTATTCGTCTCCAAATCTGTGCTACTCCTTGTTCTGCCATCTTTGATCATCTCCCTAAAATGTGCGCAATAGATGTTGCACCTGTACCTCCGATATTCACTGCGAGTCCTTTCTCTGCTCCTTTGACCTGACGTTTCTCTGCATCGCCACGAAGTTGTAATGCTATCTCGACAATTTGTGCCACACCTGTAGCACCGACTGGATGGCCCCTCGCTTTCAGACCACCTGAAGTATTGACAGGGAATTTTCCTCCTATCTCTGTGATACCTTCTTCTAGCGCCTTTCCGCCCTCTCCCTTCTTAGCTATACCGACATCCTCAGTTAGGATAATTTCACCAATCGAGAAACTGTCGTGAAGCTCGAGAACATCAATGTCCTTTAATTCAAGACCAGCTTCTTTGAGTGCCAATCTTGAGGAGTTCACAACTGCATTCATTGTTGTGATTGATTTTCTGTCATGCAGCGCCAATGTGTCACCAGCCTGTGTTGATGATTCGATGAAGACCGGTGTGTCTGTGTACTTCTTCGCAAGATCTTCTCTACACATTACAAGACCTGCTGCTCCGTCGGTTACAGGTGCTGAGTGAAGTACTCTCAGAGGATCTGCAAGTAAACCTGAGCCCATCACAACTCCAATAGGCACAGCTCTCTGGAACTGAGCCCATTCGTTGTGCTCCGCATTTTTGTGATTCTTCACGGTTGGCATTGCAAGCTGCTCTTCAGTTGTCCCATAATCTTTCATATGGCGTCGTGCCATAAATGCATAGAGGGCTGGAAATGTTGCTCCGAACATTCCTTCCCATTCCCAGTCTGAGGCTACTGAGATAGTGTTCATTGCTTCTGTCTGATTCACGTCACTCATTTTCTCAGCACCGAGGACAAGCATCACATCGTGTTCACCGGATTTGATGGCCATGTATGCCTGCCGAACTGCTGCACCACCACTAGCGCATGCAGCTTCAACACTATAAGCTGGCATATCTCCGAGCCCTCCAATATCTACTGCCTGCGCACCAAGGTGTTCTTGTCCTGTGAACCTACCTGCGCTCATGTTGCCAATAACTAATCCATCAATGTCAGCTCCTCTGACACCAGAATCAAAGATTGAGTACAATCCTGCCTCAAGGGTGATATCTCGAAGGCTTCTATCCCAAAGTTCACCAAACTTACACATTCCAACTCCAATAATAGCTACTCTATTACTCATAGTAATACCTCCATCTTCAACTCTTGATTTTACGTCGATATTTGGCATAGGTTGCGTAATCGACGTATGTCTTTCGTTCAATGTAATCGTCGACAGTTGGAACTTCTCCACGTCGCTCCTCAATAGCGTCCTCAACAGTGATCGAGAATGCATCACTCCCAGCTCCAGAACCATAAGCTACCATGAATATTCTTGACCCTGGTTTTGCAATATCTAGAAGTCTAGCAAGACCGATCATGGCTGAGCCAGAGTATGTGTTTCCAATCTGACGAACTACAAGACTGTCCTCCAATTTCTCTGGAGGAACCTTAAGCTGCGCTCCCATGGCGATAGGGAATTTACCATTAGGCATATGAAATACAAAGTAGTCGTAATCATCGACTGTTGTTTTAGTCTTCTTGAAGAGTGACTTTGCTCCCTCGCCGACATGTCTGAAATAGGCAGGTTCGCCTGTGAAACGAGCACCGTGACTTGGGAAGTCCTCTCCCTCTCGTCTCCAGAAATCTGGAGTGTCGGTTGTGAATGATACAGTGTCCTCAATTGTAGCAATGACATCTTTCATTCCGATTAGGTATGCTGCACCGCCTGCCGCTGCAGAATATTCTAGTGCATCACCAGGTCTTCCTTGAGCAGTGTCAGATCCGATTGCTAATCCCAGTTTAACCATTTTTGACTTAGCAAGGCCCATACAAGCCTGAATCGCTGCTGTCCCAGCTTTGCAAGCAAATTCAAAATCAGCACAGGTCATGTTATAGGAGCATCCGACTGCTTCTGCTACAATTGTGCCTGTTGGCTTGACGGCGTATGGATGTGACTCAGAGCCCACATAGACAGCTCCAATGTTAGTTGGATCAATCTGAGCCCTCTTAATAGCGTTCCTGGCTGCCTCAACTGAAATTGTGGCCACATCTTCATCGGGTCCTGGTACTGACTTTTCAAATACACCAAGTCCCTTTCCTATTCTTGCACTATCTTCACCCCAGACATCTGCAATGTCTGAAGTTTTAATGCGATAGCGAGGCACATATACGCCATAGCCCACGATACCGACCATAGTAATTATCTCCTTAATAAATCGTTAATTGTCGAACACATATACGTCGCTAGTCTACGTACTAATCTTCGAGATGGGTCCAAAGTCCCATAAGAAGTTTATTGTCTGGCTTCCAGAGATATTACGACATTCGCCGAATGCAGTTCTCTGTCTTTGGAGGATGCCGACAGATTGTTTTCCAACTCCCATAATAAATTGCTCGAATAGACACCGATGATTGTTGATAGTCGGATAGTGATTTGTCGAATTTTCCAAATGTAGACTTGACTAAGCGAGTTGCTTTTGATTATCAAATCCGCGAGAATCACACTGTAGCAATTTTACATAGAATTACTTGAGAATGAACTCAGGTGTGTGTGTGTGTTTAGAAACACGTTCACAGCTTCAAGATCCATGTGAAGGCTTCGTTCTGTCTTCGGTACGGTTGGCATTTGAATCCGATTAGCAATTTCGTCGAGAACCTTCTGTGATTGTCTAGATGCCTCTTTCCTACTAATGTTGCTGAATTCGTCTACATGTTCTATCATAGAATCAAGAAGAAACTTCGAAGAACCTGAGCTGTACTGAGTTGCACTCTTCGGAGCATGTGCAATAATCTCAGGAACTCCTAATAGTTGAGCAAGTTCCCTGAATATGATCTTCCTCTGGGGTGTTCCTTCAGGAATCACCTTCCATTCAATAGGAACAGCGAGTGAAGTGCGTACAAACTGCTGGTCTAGATATGGAAAGAAACTCTCTACCCCATGTACTGCGATTGCTCGCTCGTCACGTTCAATATTTGTTTTGTAGGTTATTGCTACTTCTTTCCAAAGTTGTTCCGATAAAGCGTCAGGTCCTTTCTCAACAAAGGTTCGGACATGTTTTGCATATCCTGCGAATAGTTCATCTGGTCCTTGACCTGATATGACGGTTGTGCAACCTTCAACTGCGGCCTTCCTTGTTGCTAGGTAAAATGGAAGTGCAATCTCAACGTCAATCTGATTACTTGTTTCTATTGAGTAGATGAGGTCTGGAAGAGATTCCCAGATAATTTTAGAATTCAACTCTACCGTATGCAATGGAAGACCCAATCTAGCAGCTGCTTCTGTGGTGGCTGCTTCATCATGAGTTCCTCCTCCTCTCGCTGTCACAAGGAACGTCTTTTCACATCTGTTAGCTGCTAATACAGCAGCAAGAGAACTATCAACACCTCCAGAGAATAAGATGGCACAAGAGGTATCTCTTCCAAGTCTATCAAAAGAATTCAACAACGTTTTTTTTAAAATAGCAAGAGTTTCCCCTCGTGATATATTTGCCTCAGTGGGTTTTTCTAGGGTGGCAAATTTCTCTGAAACGAGGGTTTCCTTCCAAGGGCAAGTGATTCCTTGTCCGGGTTCTAACACATTTACTTCTGTCACACCTATTCTCCAGAGACTTTTTCTCTCTGTCGCGAAGGCAAAGAAGTTCTTCGTAATCCCATAGTAAAGTGCTTTTGTTCCATCCAGTGTTCTCATTAGACTTACACCATTGTTGCCAATAATGACTACAACAGCACCGAATATCTCCAATATGGATGTCACATCGTTTGTATTTTCAGGAGAAGTAAGATCTGAGTTTTTGTCAATGATGAAAAGCTCATCATCTGACCTCTGCAGCGAACGAGGTCCCACAATCAAACAGCGTGAATCATTACTTACAACAGATTGGAATGATTTGCATCTTCTATGCTTCATTGTTTCCGACATTTTTTGAAGCAAGAACTCTGAATCCTCTTTCTTGCTTGAAACAATTAAGCCTGCAATACCTGCCATTATTTTTGCACTTCATGAAGCATGACTTGCTTTACACCAGTAATTCCTTGCAGGCGCTTCTCCAGTTTGCTAACATCAACATTCAGCTGCTTGGGTGTGAAATAACATTCGTAGAAACATTGGTCAGCAGCTTGGCAAATCCCACTAGTAAACAGTATATCTTCCAAACCGACCTCCATAAAGACCATGGTCAGTTCTTCAAGAAAGCTCTTGCTAAGCTTTTCAATGACAAGCTTGAGATACATCACACTACTGCTATCAACAGGATACATTTTGACGTTACCATCCTTGACAACGAGAATTACCAGACCGTATTGTTGACCTATCTTGTCAACAAATTCTGCTGGCAGAGTGATTGTATCACCTTTCTCGATTTTTAGTACCCTTGCCTGCGTCATGTCACCCTTACTCAATCTCTTATGCCTCCGGAGAGTCAGCTGCCAAGATACCTAGTGATGATTATATCTCTTGTGGGCGTGGCTAATATTCAATTTCCTCGCCGAAACCAGCTCCGGATTTTCATTAAGGCGTCACTTTCTGGTTTTTCCACAACTCGAAGAGCCCATTTAGGATCATCTGTACTAGAATACTCAAGAAAAGCTACTTCTCCATCAGAGCGAACTTTTTCCATTTCTTGCAATCTGCCATTTAACCATGCTTTCTTTGAAACAGGCATTCGTGCTGTCGCCATGTCAAAGAGTGCAGGATGCAGGTCAAAGATGAGTGCTCTTTCCTTCATGTATTCAAGAACACCTTCTTGAAGTGCTTGACTGATTTTTTCCCGGTCGGTGAAGAAGGACGCTCCTACTGACATGTTAGGATATTTCTCTGGAATATTTAATGCAAACTTGAATGATCGATTGAATTTAGAAAGATGCGTGGCTGCATCAAGGAAAAGGATAGTTTCTGGCTTACCTTCGAAAACATCTTCTGAAATATCCAATTCAGACTCGCTCAAGGCTTCTTCCTGCTCCATTATAGACTGAATCAACTGGTCTGTGACAGGTGGAAGATCACCATCCTCGATGGTTTCTACTGATTCATAGGAAAGTGATTCACTCTCCCAACTCTCTTCCTTTTTCCCTTTCTTCTTATCTTCTTCCTTTTTCTTGGGCCGTCTATGGGGAGGAATGTACCCTATCTCCTCAACAAGGTGTTGTAGAACTAGGGGAAGGAATAGATCATAGAGAGTTCCACGAGTATTAAGTATAATCAACACTGGTTTGAATGATGCGACAGCCTCGACGAGACCTGAGTTAAAATCAGGAGATTCGTCGAAGAATTGCTTGAGTTTCTCTTCGGAATATCCTTTCTTCACTCGCTCGGTCCATTCTACATAGACATCCTTGACTTCCTGTTTTCTCCGGTCTTTTATCAGGCTCATGAACTTACCCAAATATCTGACGCCGCGGGTTACTGCTGTGGCAGGACTGATGAATACAGTCATCATCCCCACAGCCTCACCTGCATACTCGCTCGCCTCTGTACTTCGGATTTTACCCATAACTTCTTCTGTAAGAGATGGTGGTCCTAATTTCTCTACAAGAACTTCAATCATCCCTGCGAAGTCTTCAAATGAGGCATCCCCCGGACCAACTTGTTCACCAACCGGAGATGCATCAGAGAGCACTTCCGCAAACACATTTGGTTTCTTGATGAGCCAATCAAGAGGAATCCGCAAAGAAGCATATTCTTGAAGCCATTGTCGGTCAGATTCTTTGGGTCCAAAATAGAACTTTGATGAATCAGGGAAGAGACCATCGAAAATCTCCATGAATTGGTCAAAGCCTTTTTTCGTACTCAGACCCATCTCTTCCTTTTCCATGGCATCAATAACGAAAACAAGACCGGTTTCTTTAGATTTTGCCATTCTTGCCATTGTTAACATGACTTGTTTTGGTGAGAGGTATAGGAGATCACTTTCCGCAAACGGTGCATCAAAGAATGAGAAAATGCCCAAGCGTCTCCAAGGTTTCTTGGACAAGTTGGCGTTGGCAAGGTGCGAGAACCATTCATACCCGCGTTTGTATCTTGGACTTGATTCATCCTCTTTCTCTGAGTACGCCATATGATACACCTAAGGGTCGAATTTTCTCTACCCTCGAAGGCTGTTTACTTCGCTGTTGAAATAAAGCTATTGTAGCTATCAATCTGCTCTCACGGCTAGAACTGCAAGAACAAGGGCAACTGCAATAATTCCTACAACGAGCATCGGTCGCCAATCAAAACCAATTCCACCTGGAGAATTGGGGTCCTCTGATGATGAAAGGATGCTGAGTGCTCCATCCTCGAATTCAGCCATGTTTAGCATTTCACACGCATATCCTGAATAGATGAGTTTGCCACTGCTTATTCCAGGAACAAGAGCAAAACTGCCGTCCTGAGATTGACAATTCAGAATGAATGATTCAGCTGCTGTAATATTGAGATTAGTGAGTGTAACGAGAGCTTCCATTGCTTTAAGACCATAGTAAGTGCTGATGAGATTAGGATCGTCTGTGCCATTACCCTCCTCAAAACCCCCGATGAGTTTTGGTTCTTCATTGTCTAGAACTTGACGTGATCGTAGCCAAGTCTGAATGTTTGCAGTACCGGGCACTGCCGCTACAGGGTCCAATGCTTTGTATGCTAGTACTGCTGCGGCTGTGGCGGTGACCCCTGGTCGGTCTGAATTAGGATCAAGCATGTATGCGACACCATTCTTGCAGCTCTCAATCCACTCAACTGTTGCAGTTTCGTTCTGCAGCCAGCTCCAAGCATTCTCCAATGGGAACATCGTGTCGATTAGTCTGATAGACATTAATGCATAGGCTGTCGATAATAAATCTGGATCTGCACCTGCTTCATTACCAAAACCCCCAGAAGCTGTTTGTGTCTTATTTATCCAGAGAAGATTTGCGGTCGCATTGATTTGAAAGTCTTCTGTACCGGGAATACCAGTTTGTGCTATTAGAATCTGCCATGTGGTGAGACCTCTATAGTTGATTCCATTTGTAACCGGTCCTAGCAAGTAATCCATGAACCCGCCGTACCTTGGTTCATCATCTTCATCACCCGAAGTCCATTGATGATCTTCCATAAAATCCATTACTGCTGTAATAGCGATTGGCGGAGGTCTATTATTAATAGTACCCACTTCATTCATGATAGTGATAGCACCATAAGTTGGATCGATACGTGTCACTCCTTCGCCTGGGATTGTATATCCCCCTCTGACAGAGTCATACCTGCTATTCATATATGACATAAGAGAGTCATAACGACTTGCCGCTGCAACCGGCTGCGCCGTGAACGCAAGCAGTACAAAGGTGAATGCGAGTGTGAATGCTATGACTTTGACCCTTTTCATAATGGCATCACGGTCAATCTAAATGTCGCTGAGGTTCGCCTCAGCGCTTTGAGCATCGGAAAGGAGCGCGGTTATTAACGTTTCCCCACAACAAAGGATGTACTAGCGATTGAAGGCTAGAAATCATTACGCGTAACCGATAGGGCCTCTCTGCATCTTTCGGATATATGAATACGCAGAGTCTGCAGCAATTGCGCCGTGCCCAACAGCTACAACAATCTGTTTCATCGACTCAACAACGTCACCAGCTGCGAAGACTCCCGGTACATTCGTTGATTGCTTCGAACAAACAAGAATTTCTCCACGTTCATTTGTTTCAACACCAATACTCTTTGCAAGAGCGCTCTCTGGATTGGATCCGAGAGCTATGAATGCACCATCCACAGATAGTATTCGTTCTTCTCCAGTATTCACGTTTTGTAGAAGCAGCGCGTTAACAAGATCGTCACCCCTGATTTCCTTGACAAGAGTGTTCCATAATATCTCCACACTTGAGTTGAAAACATAATCCTGAACGATTTTCTCAGCCCTCAGTTCATCTCTTCTATGAATCAGATAGACTTTGCCAACGACTTCTGAAAGATATAATGCCTCGGTGACTGCTGTGTTTCCGCCTCCCACAACAGCAACAGTTTTGTCACGAAAAAGTGGTCCGTCGCAGGTGGCGCAGTATGAAACTCCTCGGCCTGTAAGCAGGTCTTCTCCAGGTACATTGAGATGTCTGTGTCCCCCACCTGTTGCGAAGATTATCGCTTTAGCACGGTAGACTCCACGTCGCGTATCGAGGAGAAAGTCCCCCGTATCTCCTTCTTTTTCTACGTTCTTAACCTCAGTGATTTCCTTGATGAATGCTCCACATTTCTTGACCTGCTCCTTCATTTTGTTCGCAAGGTCCAATCCCACAACAAATGTATAACCAGGATAGTTTTCAATACCTGGGCTCGTGGCCTGAGCTCCTCCTAGAACCTTCGATTCCAATAACAGCGTCTTAAGCCCATATCGCGCTCCATAGATGGCTGCTGTCATTCCCGCAGGACCGCCACCAATAACAATCAATTCCCAGTTCAAGTCCTCTGTCAATATACTGTCTCCGTCTTTTGGTCCTAGGTATTGTATTCTGGATTCTTGATTAAGGCTTAATCTTTCTTTCCTGTGCGGAAAGACATCCCAAGGTAGTCGAGATTCTCTACTGATAGTTCACTTTCAGGTTTAATCTCCAGCCATTTGATCGGTTTCAATAAATCTGAAATCCTACTGAAGGTCACCTCTCTTATTGGGAGGGTTCCCCGTTTCATTAGATAGGCTGCTTTTCTGAATCTTTCGGGGTCATAGCTGAAGATGTGTGCAGGGCTAATCAGAAAAACCGCATCGACTACCTTTAGTCCATCCCATGGCCATGCAGCATCATTGAAACCTTCTATAATTACAATGTCTGCAGATTTCTCCACTTCAGCGAGAGATTGTGTTGCATGCTCTTCAAAATTCAATCTTTCAAATTCTTGTACTTCTTCAAGATTGTTGACTGAGAGAATTCCTGCATCTTTTGTTAGCATCCCTACTTCTTCTTGGCTTATTATCAGACGCTCTTCTTCCACGATTTTCTGTGCAACTAAAACTGTTGTGTCAACTCCTGTTGCATCTGGTCTACTAAACCGTTCTAACGTGAGTATTGAACTTGATCCTGCTAATCCCAATGTGTTCGTCAGATTCTGCAACGGTCTTTCAACTCTCATTGGAACATACAGACGATGAACGGGATTAGCTAGCTGAATAGGACTCTTGGGATTCAAAAACTTCCGAACGTGTATTGCATCCTTTGAAGATAATACTCCGCTTAGTAGACAGTTTTTCGTGTGCTCGTAATTGTACCAGTAGTTATGCCCACTCAACGGCTTGAAGTACTCTATAGAATGACCTTCCTCCAGTAGAGCTTTACTCAATTGAATTGCAAAATGCGTCTTCCCTGAATCGAAGCTTTTCATTCCGACAAGTAAGACACGTCTGGTCAATTTGGCGAACTCCGGAAAAAAAGAGATAAGTGGAGCCTTGCGGCTCCAATGTTTTTGGTCTAGTATCACATCATTCCAGGCATTCCGCCCATTCCACCAGGCATGCCACCCATACCACCAGCACCCGCTGGTGGACCAGCAGACGCTTTTGCAGCGATGACATCATCAATCCTGAGGATCATCTGTGCTGCTTCAGCAGCAGAGCGGATTGCTTGACTCTTGACTCGAGCTGGTTCAATCACACCAGACTTCATCATGTCAGAGCTCTTGCCATTCATCACATCAACACCGAACCAGATACCGGTTACCTTGGAGTGGTCCTTGTTCAGGTCAGCGATTATGTCAATGGGATCATGACCACCGTTCTCAGCGAGTGTCTTAGGAATTATCAGTAGTGATTCCGCAAATGCCTCTATAGCTAGCTGCTCACGGCCGCCGACTTTGTTGGCATAACTTTCCAGTCTCCTGGAAATCTCAGTTTCTGTTGAGCCACCACCAGCAACGTAGGTTGAATCTTCTACAACGTTCCTTACGACACAGAGTGCATCGTGAATCGCTCTCTCTGCCTCGTCAACAACGTGCTCTGTACCACCGCGAATCACAATTGATACAGCTTTTGGATCCTTGCAGTTTCTGACATAGACGAGCTTGTCATCACCAATCTTGACCTCTTCGACGATTCCAGCAGAACCCAAGTAGGTCTTATCTAGCTCATCCAGACTTGATGCGATCTTTGCGCCTGTAGCCTTTCCAAGCTTCTCAAGAGTGCTCTTCTTTGCTCTGCGGATTGACATGATTCCAGCCTTGGCTAGGAAGTGCTGTGCGACGTCATCGATTCCTTTCTGACAAACAAGAACGTTTGCACCAGATGCAACAATCTTGTCGACCATCCTTGTAAGCATGTGTTCTTCCTCATCAAGGAATGCCTTAATTTGCTCTGGACTATCAATCCTGATTTCCGCATCGAATTCGGTCTTTTCAACCTCTATAGCTGCGTCGACTAGGGCAATCTTTGCTCCTTCGACCATTCTGGGCATTGAAGCGTGAACTATTTCCTTGTCAATTACCATACCATTGACAAGCTCGGTTTCGCCTAGGCTTTTGCCCTGTTTCTTTATGACCTCAATCATCTCGATGTCAGCTT
>Ga0315553_10002667_pt1 | contig 14215 bp, 13 predicted proteins | sample SalMarSW160140MG_FD_203099 | JGI IMG/M metagenome (GOLD analysis project Ga0315553, IMG submission 203099) | Salt marsh sediment microbial communities from the Plum Island Ecosystem LTER, Massachusetts, United States - Salt Marsh Sediment SW1601-40 ... | reverse complement strand
ATCTTGCTGCCCGGCAATGAACTCAACCTGCCCGGTCTCAATAGGCTGCCTGGCGTAGATAGCGGCAACGCCGGCGCTGCCAGCATCGAGGAGCGGATCAACGTCCTGGTGATGGGCCTCGACCGCCGCACAGACGAGCCGAAGGACTCTCCCACTCGCACCGACAGCATGTTCGTGGTCAGCATCGATCCCTACAGCAAGACAGCCGGCGTCTTCAGCATCCCGCGCGACTTGTGGGTGGAGATCCCCGACGACCAGGGAGGCTTCCTCAAAGAGCGCATCAACGTGGCCTACGAATACGGGCCCATCAGGAAGTATCCTGGCGGCGGGCCGGGTTTGGCCGTGGCGACGGTGGAGCACAACTTCGATATCAAGATCGATCACTACGTGGTGCTGGATTTTGTGGGCTTCATGGACCTGATCGATGCCGTTGGCGGCGTCGACATAGAGGTGGAGGACTATATCTTCGACCCTTCCTACTGCCTTACGGCCAGTTGCGATGATCGTGAGATCATCGTGTTCGAGCCGGGGCTGGAGCATATGGACGGCGAGCGGGCGCTAGCCTACGCGCGCGTTCGCTACGGCTCCGACGACCTCCAGCGCATCGAGCGGCAGCAGCAGGTGATAAGGGCGGCGGTGGACGCGTCCCTAAGCGCCGAATTGCTCATGCCCAACAGGGCCGTCTCTATCTACAACAAGTTTCGCGATGCCGTGAACACGGATGTCAGTGTCTTCAAGGTGCCGGGGCTGGCCCTCCTGGCCAAAGACATCCCGCCGGAGAACATTACCACCATCTCTCTCGCCTCGGCGGTGCAGGACGCGGTAATCGGCGACGCCCAAGTGCTGGTTGCCGATTGGGATGAGGTGGAAGCGCTGAAGCGGCAGATCTTCTTCGATGGCCGCTTGCAGTCCGAAGGGGCCTTTGTGGAGGTACAAAACGGTACCGGCGCTCCCGGCTTGGCCACCAGTGTTGTGGATTACCTGGCCGGCCGCGGTCTGCCGGAGACAGACGTTACTGTCAGCGATGCCACCGACGGTCTATATCACCAGGAGACGCTGATCTACGACCTGGCGGGGAAAGAGTATACCGCCAAGAAGCTGGCCGAATGGCTCGGCCTACCGGATAGGAGCATACGGGAGGTGGGGGCAGATGAATTCACCCCCGTCCCCACCTCCTCGGCTGATATCGTCGTTGTCCTGGGCGCTGACACCCAGGTTCCCGAGAGCTAATCCCTCGGCCTGTTAGCTGATGCTGGCAGGCGGTTCGTGGTCTACTGCTCGAACCAACTCCCCATCTGCATGAGGGTGCCCATGTCGCCGGTGAAAGTGAACTGGCCGCTCATGAAGGCGGTGGTTGCATCCAGCTCGCTGCGCATGATCTTCAGCCAGACATCGGAGGGGGTGTTGATCGTGACGGTGGGGCTGGCATGCTCTCCTTCGGTGGCAGCGCAATTGCCATCCTTGACTTCGAGGTAGTAGTCGCCGGGCTCGGCCCCCGTCACCTTGAACTGGATGACGGCGCTAACGCCCGCTGCCTTGTCGGCCTTAAAGGTCGAAGGCATTCCCAGGAGTCCTTCCTTGCAGGTCTCGGGAAGCTGCTGAGTCATACTGTACCTCCTTCTTAGAGACTGCTGATTTCGTGGTGCAGCGTCGTTTAGAATACCACCAAAGACTTCAGTTCGTCCATACCCAGCCGCGAGGAATGTGTCTTGAGTTCATCATGAATTCCTTGACGGCGTGGGGCCTTCTTTCTTGCGTCTTGAAGGTGTTCTCGACGGCCCGCGGAGGCTTGGGCCTAGCCTATTCCTTTTTCTTCTTCTTACTACTGGGGCGCTTCTTCTTGGCGACCTCTTTGGCCGTCGCTTCCTTCTTCTTGGTGCGACGCTTTCGAGCCGGTGCCGCCTCCTCGGCGACGACAGTCGCCGCCAGCGCAGAGCTGTGCTTCTTCATAAGGCGGGACTTGCGGCGAGCGACGCTCCTCGGGTGGAGTGCTCCCTTTTGGGCCGCTTGATCTAGGGCGCTGGCGGCTGTCCGCACCGCCTCCGCCGAGGCCTGCGGGTCAGCGCTCGCCATCGTTAGCTCGGCACGGCGGACGAGGGTCTTGGCCGTGCTCCGGCGTGCTCGGTTGCGCGAACGTTCCTGCTCTGACCTTCGCCAGGCCTTGGCTGCTGAACGACTACCCAAAGGGATGCTTCCTCCTTTGAAGTAAGCTGGGGCTATCATAAGCGAGCCAGGTTGGGTTTGTCTAGTGGAACTTGTCTGAGGAACTGTTGCTATAATGAATGGCCTGTGAGGTAAGGAGGCAATGACGGGTAAGAGCGGCGGCGAAACGATCTTCTTGCGGCCCTGGGGTGGGGTAGCGGGGGCGGCCATTATCGTGGCGGTCGGCTTCTTGGGCAGCCGCCTCCTGGGTGTCGTGCGCACCATGGCCATCGCTGATGCGTTTGGCACCAGCCCCGACCTTGACGCCTACTGGGTGGCCTTCCGCCTGCCCGATCTCATTTTTCAGGTGCTGGCGGGCGCCGCCATGGGCAGCGCTTTCATCCCCACCTTCGCCCGCTATGTCGCCCAGAAGAATGAGGACGAGGCCTGGCATCTGGCCAGCTCGGTCCTGAACCTGATCGCTGCCCTGACCGGCGTCGTGGCCGTAGCGGCGGTGCTCCTGGCCCCCTGGCTCGTGCCCCTAATGGCGCCGGGTCTGGAGGAAGGGCTGCAGGATCGGGCGGTGGAGCTGACCCGCATCATGCTGGTTTCGCCCGTCCTGTTTGCCATTAGCGGCATGCTCACGGGTATCCTCAACGCCCGCCAGCACTTCCTTCTGGTAGCCCTGGCGCCTATGTTCTACAACCTGTCCATCATCTTCGGAGCCGTCTTCCTGTCCGAGCCCTGGGGCGTGAACGGGCTGGCCGCCGGCGTGGTGCTTGGCTCCGGTCTTCACCTGCTGGTGCAGGTGCCGGGGCTTTTCGGTGTGGGCATGAGGTATCACCTGGAGGCCCGCTGGCGCCATCCGGGGGTGCGGGAGGTAGGTCGTCTGATGCTGCCGAGGATGGTGGGGTTGGCTGCCGCCCAGGCCAACTTCGTGGTGGCAATCTTCTTCGCCTCACGTTTGGAGGAGGGGAGCATCTCCGCCCTCAACTATGCCTGGATGCTGGCGATCTTGCCTCTGGCCTTGTTCGGCGTGGCGATAGCCACCGCCGCCTTTCCGACCATGGCCCAGCAGGCAGCCACCGATAGCTTGGATAGGATGCAGAGCACGCTCTACGCCAGCCTCCGCTACATCCTCTTCCTTATCATACCGGCCAGCGTCGGCCTTATTCTCCTGCGGGAGCCCCTGGTATCGCTCCTGCTGGAGCGAGGCGAATTCGACCCAAGGTCAGCGAGCATCACTTCCTCCGCCCTCCTCTTCTACTCGTTTGGCTTGTTTGCTCACAGCGGCGTCGAGATCCTTAGCCGCGGCTTCTACGCCCTGCGCGATACCCGCACGCCGGTGGTCATGGCCGTGATCTCGATGGTGCTGAACCTACTGTTCAGCATAGCCTTGGTGGGCCCGATGGAGCACGATGGCCTGGCCCTGGCCATGTCCATGGCCGCTATAGTCGAGGCCTCACTTCTCTTCATCTTTCTCCAGCGGCGGCTTGCTGCCCCCGAGGCCGGCGATCTGCCGAGCTTCTTCCTGCGCACGGTTGCCGCTACCGCCCTCATGGCGGTGGTGGTGGTGCTGTTCATAGCGGTGGAGGAGGCCGCTGACCCTCTGGGCGTCCACACCGTCTGGGAGGCCCTGGTGAAGGTGGCAGGGGGTGGCGCCCTCGGCGGCGGCACCTTCTTCCTGGCCGCCCTCCTTCTGCGCTGCGAGGAAGCCCGCGCTCTCTGGCGTCGCCTGGGGCTAGTTCGCTGACGAGAGGACTGCGCTTGCGTTTCCGCTCTTTGTGACCTATAATTTGTCTAGAAATGGCCTACAGCGATAAGGTTCTCATATGCCGCGATTGCGGCATCAGTTTCACCTTTACAGCGGGTGAGCAGGCTTTTTATGCCAGCAGGGGCTTGTTGAACCAGCCCACCCGCTGTCCCTCATGCCGTTCGGCGCGCAAGTCGGGCCGGGCGACGGAGGAAGGTGGCTATGTGCACTATGGGGCTGCCGCCAGCTTTGGCGGTCGTACGCCCCGTCAGATGCACCCGGCCGTCTGTGCCGAGTGTGGCCAGATGACGGAGGTGCCCTTCCTGCCCAGGGGCGACAAGCCTGTCTATTGCAGCGAATGCTATAACAAGATCCGCGAACGCTCGTAGGGGGTAGCAGCAGCCCAATCCCAGGGGCTGGTATTTGGCCAGCCCTTATCTGTCTCGGTGGAGCGCTGATGAGCAAGAGAGTAGCTTTCCTTCAGCTTTCCCGCCTCCTGGGCAAGGAGGAATTCTACCGTCGCCTCTCTTTGGACGAGGGTTCAGAGCCAGACGAGCTGAGCGCTGAGCAGATGGCGCGACTGCAGTTGCTGGTGGACAAGCGGCTGGAGGAACTGGTGCGGGGGTTGGCTGCCGAGGTGGTGGCCTCCGACGATGTCACTGACGTTGTGTCGGGTGTGGCCTATCTGGAGGACCGTCTGACCTTCTTCAGCGATCTGCTCACCGCGGGCCAGAGAGAGAAGGTTCGCGATGGCTTCGCCAGCTTCTCCTCTCGCTGGCGATGAACTGAGACGTGTGCGCCGTTGACACAACATCGCGCCAACGCTAAACTAGGCGCACAATCGAACAAAGGCGAAGACGGAGACGAGTAGGGCGGCTCATCTGCCTGCCCCGATGGGATCGGGGTGCAGCGAGTCCCGTAGGGTGCAAGGGGACGCAGCCTTGGCCGCTCGAAAATCCCTCCCGAGCCGCCGACCGAACGCCCCGACTTGTCGGGGCCAGTAGGCTCGGCCGGAGCGCCCACCGTTACCAGGGGCAGGGGCATAACCCCGACGCGTCGGGGCGTGCCTCGAAAGAGTGCCCCGACTTCGTCGGGGAACTAGGGTGGTACCGCGGGTATGATGAGAACGGCCCGTCCCTTAGGGGACGGGCTTTCTGATTCGGAGGAAGCAATGGCGTTCTCACCATTGCTGGTAACGATTCTGGGCGAGCCTTCGGTCTGGATTGGGAGCGGCGAGAAGGCGTGGAAGGAGAAGGTCTTCGCAGCATCTAGGAACAGCTTCGAGGCGGGTGGCTATTCGCAGCCGATCGGGGAAGATTGCACGGTCGAGTTGAACTTCTACCTTTCTCCGTCTCGCCTGTATCAGCTAGACATAGATAACTTGCTGAAGCCGGCGATAGACGCACTGGGCACGGCCATATTCCGTGCGGGCAAGACGGGCCGACAATATGACTCCGAAGATGTGTGGATTAGAAAGATAGTGGCACAGAAACTCATCGACGACAGCAACCCGAGACTGGAGATAAGGGTGAGCTCGTGGGCAGAGGGATAGGCCATGTTCAAACCAGTCAGTAGCAAGGTGAGCTTCCCTCAGTTGGAGGAGGGTATTCTCCGTCTGTGGAAGGAGCGCGACATCTTCCGCAAGAGCATCGACCAGCGTCCGGAGGACCGCCTGTTCATCTTCTACGAAGGTCCTCCCTATGCCAACGCCAGCCCCGGCATCCACCACGTGCTGGCTCGCGTGTTCAAGGACGTGATGGTGCGCTACAAGACCATGCGGGGCTATCGCGTGCCTCGCAAGGCGGGCTGGGATACCCACGGCCTGCCCGCTGAGCTGGAGGTGGAGCGAGAGCTGGGCTTCAAGAGCAAGGCCGACATCGAGAGCTTTGGCATCGAGGAGTTCAACCGCCGCTGCCGCGAGAACGTCTTCTCCTACCTGAAGGAGTGGGAGGCCCTCACCGAGCGCATCGCCTTCTGGCTGGACCTAAGCGATGCCTACATCACCTGCACCAACGAATACATGGAGTCCTGCTGGTGGGCCGTCAAGCAGTTGTGGGATCGCGGTCTGGTCTACCAGGGCTATCGAGTGACGCCCCACTGCCCTCGCTGCGGCACATCCCTCTCTGACCACGAGGTCGCTCAGGGGTATAAGGAGAACACGCCCGACCCTGCGCTGTACATCAGATTCCGCCTAACCGAAGAGTCGCGGCGGCGTTTGCTCGGTCAGGTGGAGCAGCCTGAGGAGTTGGGAGATCTTCCGATCTACCTGCTGGCGTGGACGACAACGCCGTGGACGCTGCCTGGCAACACCGCTTTGGCGGTGGACGCCGATGCGGCCTACATCATGACGGAGGTTGAAACGGCGCGCGGGCGCGAGTTGCTGGTCTACGGAAATAGCCCCGAGATTGCCAATCGAATGGAGGCAGTTGTTTCGGAACTGCAACTGGAGGGCTCACTTGGTACGACGGTGACCTCCCGCCGGACATTTCCTGGGGCATATCTGGACGAGCTTACGTACGAGCCCCTCTACAAACCCTGGGAGTGGGGGCTACGCTACTCGGTCGTCGGATCCGCCGGTTCTGACATAGCCGTCAAGGGTGACTATGCTAGCCACTACAGGGTTCACACGGCTGATTTCGTGTCACTGACCGAAGGCACCGGCATCGTCCATAGCGCGCCGGCCTTCGGTGAGGAGGACTACGAGCTGGGGAGGGAAAAGTCGTTGCTGTTTGTGCAGCCGGTCGACTTGGAGGGCCAGATGACGGCGCCGGGCACTCCCTTCGATGGCCTGTTCGTCAAGGATGCTGATGAGCTCATTCTGAACGACCTCGACGAGCGGGGCCTCCTTCTCCGCCGCGAGACCATCCATCACACCTATCCCTTCTGCTGGCGCTGCGATACCCCTCTCCTTTACTACGCCAAGCCTAGCTGGTACATTCGCACCACCGCTGTCAAGGAGCGGCTGGTGGCCCTCAACCAAGAGATCAACTGGTATCCAGGCCACATCAAGGAGGGGCGGTTCGGCAACTGGCTGGAGAACAACATCGACTGGGCGGTCTCGCGGGAGCGCTTCTGGGGCATCCCCCTGCCCATCTGGCGCTGCCAGGAATGCGGTGAGCACGACTGCATCGGCTCGCTGGCCGAGCTGCGTGAGCGGGCCGAGGACAAGGCGAAGGCCGAGGCCCTGGACAACCTCCATCGCCCCTATGTGGACGAGATCACCCTGGCCTGCCGCCAGTGCGGCGGAAGCATGCGGCGGGTGGTCGAGGTGCTGGACGTCTGGTTCGACTCGGGGGCGATGCCCTACGCCCAGTGGCACTACCCCTTCGAAAACGATGGCACCTTCGCCAAGAGCTTCCCCGCCGACTTCATCTGCGAGGCGGTAGACCAGACGCGCGGCTGGTTCTACACCCTGCACGCTCTGTCCACCCTGCTGTTCGATAGCGTCTGCTTCCGCAACGTCATCTGCCTGGAGCTCATCCTCGACGCCAAGGGCGAGAAGATGAGCAAGTCCAGGGGAAACGTGGTGGAGCCCTGGGCGGTGCTCAACGCCCACGGCGCCGATGCCCTTCGCTGGTATCTGTTCACCGCCACGCCGCCGGGAACGGCCCGCCGCTTCTCTACAGACCTGGTGGGCGAGGGCCTGCGCAAGTTCCTCCTCACCCTCTGGAACATCTACTCTTTCTTCCTGACGTATGCTCTCATCGACCGTTTCGATCCTAGCGGCCAGGCCCAGGGCGAGAGGTCGGAGCTGGATCGCTGGGTGTTGTCGGAGCTGAACGTGCTGGTGGACAAGGTTACGCGCCATATGGAGGACTACAGCCCCACCGATGCAGGGCGGGCGATCCAGGCCTTCGTGGACGACCTGTCCAACTGGTACGTGCGGCGCAGTCGCCGGCGCTTCTGGAAGAGCGAGAACGATGCCGACAAGCTAGCCGCCCACCAGACGCTCTACACCTGCCTGGTGACGGTGGCCAAGCTGCTGGCCCCCTTCGCGCCCTTCTTGGCCGAGGAGATGTACCAAAACCTGGTCTGCGGTTCGTTCCCCGAGGAGCCGGAGAGCGTCCACCTGGCCCTCTGGCCTGAGGCCGACACCTCGTTGGTGGACGAGCAACTCATGGCCGACACGCGCCTGGTTATGCGCATCGCCAGCCTGGGCCGCAACGCCCGCAGCAAGGCGGGGATCAAGGTGCGTCAGCCCCTCCAGAGGGTGCTGGTCAAGCCGCGCTACCCGGCGGAAAGGGAAGGGCTGGAGCGCCTGTCGCCGCAGATTCTCGACGAGCTGAACGTCAAGGAGCTGACCGTGGTGGGCGATGAGGCGGGGCTACAAGGCGAAGGCCTTGCTGTCGCCGAGGAGGGCGGCTATGCGGTCGCGTTGGTTACCACCATCACTCCTGCGCTGGCCGACGAGGGACGGGCCCGCGACCTGGTGCATCGCCTCCAGACGATGCGCAAGAACGCCGGCTTCGACATCGCCGACTACATAGTCACCTACTATCAGGGAGGCGAGGAGCTCGTGCGCATCATGCAGGCGCACGGTGACTACATCCGCCAGGAGACGCTGTCGCGGGAGCTGATCGAGGGATCGCCGTCGACTGGTGCCTACGTGGAGGAGCAGAAGGTCGCTGGACAGACGATCACGTTGGCGGTGGAGCGGCGGCCCTGAGGCCAGCGGAATTCCTTTCGCAGCCAATGTGGGCGGGACTTGACGTTACCTATTAGTCCCTTTATAGTCGCTCGTGTGCCCTGAGTCTCTAATTACTCCTCTGGGTGAGACGCTTCAGCGAGCGCGTCAGGCCCGAGGATTGACATTGGAAGAAGTGGAGCGGGATACTCGTATCTCGCGTCACTATCTGGCAGCCCTGGAGAACGAGAACTTCGGTCTTCTGCCGGCGCCTGTCTACGCGCGCGGTTTCCTCCGCACCTACGCCCGCTACCTTGGCCTCGAACCTGCTAATCTCCTCCCCCTTTTCCCCGTCGGCTATGTGGACGAGCCGGTCCTTCAGCCCTGGCCCAAGGTCGCGACGCCTCGGACCTGGCCCAGCAGCGGCCTGCTGGCGGGCGGTGTCGTTGGTATGCTCATTCTCATCGTGGTTCTGCTGTACAGCCTGGGGGGGCAGGGCGAGGGCAATCCCTCCCTCTTCGGCCTCCAGACCGCTACTCCTGAGACGGTCGCAGTGCTGCCAGAGACAGAGGCGCCTGTGATAGAGCCGACGGTGACCGAGACGGCCGCTTCCCCTGTGGAGGTGCCGCCCGGAACGATGCCCGACCTGCGGACGCAGTCCCTAGCTGATGCCGCAGCTACCTTGCGCGACATGGGCCTGAGCTATCTGGTGGTGCAGGTGAGCAGCAGTGAGATGCCCGAGGGCCATGTCGTCCGCCAGAACCTCGAACCCGGCAGCGACATCGACACCGACCAGGTGGTGACCCTGGAGGTAAGCCGGGGCCCCTAGCTCATGGGCCAAGCCGATAGCGCACCTGGTGCCGGCTGTCGCTGGCTCCGCACGACTGTCAGAGTCATCTCGCTAGTGCTGGCTACCCTGAGTGCCATCGTGGCCTTAGCGGGCTACCTGTGGGTGAAGCCGTTTCGCCTGCTGCTGAACGAACCGATCCCGCCCGACGTCTCCGTCGAGGACGTCTACTTCGGCAGCCGCGATGGCATCCGCCTGCACGGCCTGTATATGGCCGGCCGACCGAGACGGCCTGTCCTTCTCCTCTGTCATGGCTACTTCAAGAGCGTGGCCGAGCCCTTTGAGCTCGCCTGCGGGCTCAACCGCCTGGGCTATCAGGTGCTGCTCATCGACTTCCGGGCATGCGGCCTCAGCGACGGACGCTTCACCACTCTGGGCTATCACGAGGTCCTCGATGTGTTGGGGGCGGTAGATTACCTGCGCGCTCGCCTGGGCGACCTGCCCATCGGCGTGCTGGGCATCTCCATGGGAGCGGTAGCGGCCATCATGGCGGCACCCGCGTGCCCCCATATCGAGGCCATGGTGGTCGACTCGGCCTATGCCGACCTGGAGAGCGCCATCGGAAAGAAGCTGGCCGATATCCTGCGCCTGCCCTTCCTGGTGCCCCTGGGATGGGTGAGCATCAGGCTGGGGGAATGGATCTCGCAGGGGAACGTAGCGGCGGTGAGGGCGGTGGACTACGTGGGGCGTATTGCGCCCCGGCCGCTACTGATCATCTACGGCGAGCTGGACGACTACCTGCCCTCGGACCATCCTCAGCGCTTGTTCGACGCAGCCAACGAGCCCAAGGAGCTGTGGCTGGCGCCGGGCAGCGGACATGCGATGGCCCGCCTTGATCGCCCTGAGGAGTACGTCCGGCGGGTGCAGGCCTTCTTCGAGCGCCACCTGTCGTCAGCCTAGGCTGTACTGGCTCCAAGATGTGGCCACTCATCCCTTCGCTCTGCTCAGAATGACGCTAGGCTATGCTGTCACCCTGAGCGTAGCGAAGGGTCTCCCCCCAGATGGCATACTACGTTCGGGGTTGCTGCAACTCGGTGATAGAACAGCTTAGGCGAGGGCCTCAGTCGCCCAGGGCCTGGATGATCTCGATCTCGTAATCGACGAGTTCGGCGTCCAGGCGCTCTCTCCGAATGAAGCTAACCACGTTGGAAAGAACCTGGTGCGCGTGCTGGCCGCTGGTGCTGACGCAGCTAATGCCTAGGGCGGCCATCTGCCAGCGGTCGTGTTCGTCGATCTCGCCCACCGAGACGTTGAAGCGGTTGTGGATGCGACTGATGAGGGACTTTATGACCCGTCGTTTGCCTTTTAGGGACTGGTTCTCGGGCAGATGTAGCTGGACGCGGCAGAGCCCTACAGTCATGCTAATCTTCTGATTCAGCTTCCGTTTCTTTCAGGGGAGGAAGGTCCTCCGGCTTCTCCAGGCCGAAGTACTCCAGGAAGCGGAAGGTAGTGCCGAAAAGGTAGGGGCGCCCCTGGGCGTGAGCCCGCCCCACCTCGGCGATGAGCCCTCGTGCCTTGAGGGAGGCGATGACTTGATCGCAGTTGACGCCGCGGATGGACTCGATGGTCATTCGGGTTATGGGCTGCTTGTAAGCGATGATGGCGAGGGTCTCCAGGGCGGCCTGGGATAGGCTACGGTCCTCATCCAGGCCCAGGAATCGCTCCACGTAGGGGGCTACCTCGGGGGCCGTGACCATCTGCACGGCGCTGCCCGTCTGCTGGAGGCGGACGCCCCGCTGGCGGCATTCTTCGTTGAGAGCGTCCACCGCTTTCGCCACCATCTTGACATCCACCCCCAGGGAGCGGGCCAGCATGTCCATGTCCAGGGGCTCCTCTGCCACGAAGAGGATGCTCTCGACGATGGCCTTCAGCTCTGCGGCTGATGGCGACGGCAGGTCGTTCATGACAGGGGTGGGCTAGGCGGTTGTTGCTCGCTCTCCGAGGCCGGCGCAGGCTCGCCCTCGGGCGGGCCAAACTTTATCTGAACGGTGGGCAGGCCCACCAGCGCCACGCCTATCTTCTGCTCTATAGTCTCCTGGGTCACCCGACAGGCCTCCTCGGTAGCCTCGGGCACGTTGGCATCAGGGCCGAGGACCAGATTTAGGGCCACTGCCAGTCCTCTGTCGCGGGCGGTCACCGAGGCCTTGGACTCTCTGATCTGAGGCAGAGCTGCCACTTCCTGCTCGATGCGCTGGTTGATGTCCTCGGTCGATAGGACGGCGGTGGCACCTGTTACTCCTTCCAGGCGGATGTCGGCGCTTGGCCCCGACGGCGTTAGCTCGGCCACGATGACGATGAGGCTGAGGACGATCAGAGACGAGGCGCCCAGGGTGAGGATGAGCTTGGAGGCATTGTCGGTGTGGTCGTCCAGGTAGCGGACGAGGTCGCTCAGGCGGTCGATCGTCTCAGCGTCGGCGGCCCAGGTCACGAAAATGACCATGGCCATGAGGATGACCCAGATGGCCGCCAGAACCACGATGATGCCCCGGTTAAAGGCATCCACGCTGTTTACCCCTCAATCCGCCCTGCCTGGCGGCAGCCAGGCTCGCCAGGGCCTGCCTCGACTGGCAGCGGATCGGCCGCTGGCTGAAGCTCTCCCCACAGTCCATCACCCAGCGGCTCGCCCAGGCGAACGGGCAGAAGTCGATTCGCTAGATCCAGGCCAGGGCGGCAGCCGGATGCCGAGCCGTCTTCGGCGCATGGGCCAGAGGCCCATCCGCCTCTGGCGGAAGTGTAGACGCGCAGGTAGTTGTCGGTCAACCCCCGCCAGAGGGGCGGTCGGCCGCCCTGTTGCGTCTTGGCATCCTCCCACAGGACTTCCAGCGTTCGTCCCTGGAAGCGGGCACGGAAGGCATCAGCGGAGGTGCGGGCCAAGTGCAGCATCCGCTCCAGGCGCCGGCGCTTGACGGCGTCGGGCACCTGCTCCTTGGCGAGTGCGGCCACTGTGCCCGGGCGTCGCGAGTAGGGGAACACGTGGATGGCGGCGAAGGCCAGCTCCTGGCAGAGGTTGTCGGTGCGTTGGAAGTCATCGTCCCCCTCGCCGGGGAGGCCGACGATGACGTCGGTGGTGATGGCGACGTCGGGCAGCCATCGCCGGATGAGGCCGACGGCGTGGCGGAATTGGTCGACCGTGTAGCGACGGCGCATGGCGGTCAGGATGCGGTCGCTGCCGCTTTGCAGAGGGAGGTGGAAGTGGCGGCAGAGGCGGCGGTTCTGCCATAGACGCAGAAGGTCCTCGCTGATGTCCTGGGCCTGGAGGGAGGAGAGATGCAGGCGGGGGATGGTGGTTTCGGTCAGGAGGGTAGCCAGCAGGTCCCTCAGACCCCGGGCCAGGCCGAGGTCGCGGCCGTAGTTGCCCAACTGGGTGCCCGTTAGGATTACCTCCTTCGTCCCCTCTGCCTGGCGGGCCAGCACCTGGGCGACCACGTCCCTTATCGGCACGCTCGTCTCGCGGCCACGGGTGTGGGGGACGATGCAGAAGGCGCAGACCTCGTTGCAGCCCTCCTGGATCTTGATGGAAGCGCGGGTGCGCAGGCCGTCGCCGGGCTGGATGGCTGCGAGGCCGTCGTCGAGGCGGCCTTGCTCCTGCCAGCGGCGGAGAAGGCGCTGCGCGATGGCTGGCTTGTCGGCGTTGGCGACCAGCCAGTCGGCCCCCAGACGCTGGCGCAGGTCATCGCCGCTGCCGTTCTGTTCATAGCAGCCGGTGAGGACGATCGTGGCCTCGGGGGCCAGGCGGCGGGCCAGGCGCACCAGGTGGCGCGACTTGCGGTCGGCCACGTGGGTGACGGAGCAGGCGTTGACGATGACGGCATCGGCGGGGGCCGCCCGATCGATCACCTGGCAGCCGTGGGCGAGAAGCTCGCGGGCCAGGGCCTGGGAGTCGGCCTGGTTCAGCTTGCAGCCCAGGGTGAGGATAGCGACGACTGGGGAAGGGTGTTCGGACATGACATATGCTCGCGGCTTCCATCATATCCTCTTGGCGGCCGCCTTTCAAACGGGAGGTATTTCGGGACATGTGAGAGATCATGGCTCGCGACTTCCCAGATGGCAGTCCTATCTGGGCCGCTCATGGTGAGTTTGTCGAACCATGATCCCTCGCTCGTCCTTCGACAGGCTCAGGATGAGCGGCGAGGGACGGACTGATCCTCCGTCTCGCCTGAACTGAAACACTACACCGCCTACCAACGCGACGGTGGTCAGGAAGGCGAGAGGCGCTCTCAGGAGCGTGGTCGCCAGTCGCGCCAGGGGCCCCAGAACGCCCAGAGGCCGGTCACGCTGACGATCAGCAGGCTCTGGATGGCGACGGTCAGTGGGTCCATTCTTTCCTCTCTCTGTTAGCAGCGGGTGAAACCGCAAAGGGGGCAGCATATACAGCCTTCGCCATGCACCAGGGGGCCGCCGCAGTCGGGGCAGCGGGGGCTCTTGAGAGGACTGATTCTACGCATCGCACTCACTCCCCAGAACATTCGTTCTCTGATGGCCAAAGAATAGCAGAACGTCCGTTCTTTGTCAAGGGGTTTTGCGAACAAATTTTCGAACGGCATGAGGCTGCGGTTGTTGACCTGCTCCACGCGGGCTGGTAGAACTAATGGCATGGCGGTGCTGGGCATACGGGTGCATCCTAGAGATAACGTGGCGGTGGTGGCTGCGGACGTCCAGGCGGGCGACGTGGTGCGGCTCGATGACGGCACTGAGATTCGGGCGGTCGATGCCATTCCCCGTGGCAGCAAGGTGGCTCTCGGTCCGGTCGCTTGCGGCGAGGCCGTGATCCGCTACGGCGAGGAGATCGGCAGGGCCACGAAGGACATCGCAGCGGGCGAGTACGTGCATACCCATAATCTGGCGCGCG
>Ga0315553_10002666_pt1 | contig 14217 bp, 11 predicted proteins | sample SalMarSW160140MG_FD_203099 | JGI IMG/M metagenome (GOLD analysis project Ga0315553, IMG submission 203099) | Salt marsh sediment microbial communities from the Plum Island Ecosystem LTER, Massachusetts, United States - Salt Marsh Sediment SW1601-40 ... | reverse complement strand
CCTCGGCCCGCTCGTCAGCCCGCTCGCGACGGCCGGCATCGTCATCGTCTTCGTGATCTTCCTGCTCCTGAAACGGGAGGACCTTCGCGACCGGCTGATCCGATTGGCCGGCGCGCGCGGGCTGCCGCGCACGACCCAGGCGCTCGAGGACGCGGCGCAGCGCGTCGGCCGCTATCTCCTGATGCAGCTCGTGGTGAACACGACCTACGCCGTCCCGATCGGCATCGGGTTGTGGCTGATCGGAATTCCGAACCCCGTTCTTTGGGCGCTGCTGTGCGGGCTGATGCGCTTCGTGCCTTATATCGGGCCGATCGTGGCGGCCTTCTTCCCGCTTGCGCTTGCCATCGCCGTCGACCCCGGCTGGACGATGCTGCTCCTGACCGGCGGGCTTTTCATCGCGGTCGAGCTCGTCAGCAACAACCTGATGGAGCCTTGGCTCTATGGGGCGAGCACCGGGCTCTCGCCGCTCGCCATCATCGCCGCGGCCGTGTTCTGGACGTGGCTCTGGGGCCCGATCGGACTGCTCCTCTCGACGCCGCTTACCGTTTGCCTGGTCGTGCTCGGCCGTCACGTGCCGCAGTTCGCCTTTCTCGACGTGCTCCTTGGCAACGAGCCGGCGCTGTCGCCGCCTGAGCTTCTCTATCGGCGGCTCCTCGCCGGCGATCCGACCGAGGCGACCGAGCGCGCCGAGGAATATCTGCGCGACCACACGCTCGAAGCCTTCTACGACGACGTGGCGGTGCCGGCACTAAGGCTCGCGGAGCTCGACCGGGCCGAGATGCACCTCTCCGACGAGCAGCGGTCGCGCATCTCCGAGAGCGCCTTCGTGCTGATCGACAACCTCGATGAGTGGGAGGAAAACGGGCGGGCGAAGGTGAAGGACGACGACCGGGCCGAAGAGAAAGAGGACGACAATCCGCCGCTGACGGACGTGTCCGTCCTTTGCGCCGGCGCGCGCGGGGATCTCGACGACGCTGCGGCGGCCGCGCTGACGCAAATATTGGAGCGACGCGGCGCGAATGTACGGCTCGTCTCCTACGAGTCGCTGCAGACCGCCGCGCTTCGCGAGCACGACCTCGGCCGCCCTGCGGCAGTCGTGCTTTCCTACCTGAACAGTGACTCGCTCGCGCATGCGCGCTTCCTCGTGCGACGTCTGAGACGACGCTTGCCTGAAGCGCACATCGTGCTCGGGCTATGGTCTTTCGACGATGAGGAGGCCGGGCGTCGCGATCCGCTCGAAGCGACCCGCGCCGACGACGTGGCGACATCGCTGACGGAAGCGGTTGCGAGAATCGCCGAGGCCGTCGCGCGCAATCTGAAAGAGGAGAACGAGCCGCAGACGCTCGTCGTTCAAAGATGATCGATCGGAAGGCGGACTCAGCCCTCCGCCGCTTCCAGTTCGTCGATCAGCCCTTCGATGACCGAAAGCCCCATCTTCCAGAAGCCCGGATCGCTGGCATCGAGCCCGAAGGGCTTAAGCAGCTCCTTGTGGCGCTTGGTGCCGCCGGCCTTGAGCATGGCGAAATACTTCTCCTGGAAGCCCGACTCCGCCTTCTCGTAAACGGCGTAGAGCGAGTTCACTAGGCAGTCGCCGAACGCGTAGGCGTAGACGTAGAACGGCGAATGAATGAAGTGCGGGACATAGGCCCAGAAAGTCTCATAGCCCGGGCCGAGGCGGATCGCCGGCCCGAGGCTTTCGCTTTGCACCGTGAGCCATAGCTCGCCGATTCGCTCGGCGGTCAGCTCCCCGTCCCGCCGCTCGAGATGCACGTGGCGCTCGAAGCTGTAGAACGCGATCTGCCGTACCACCGTGTTGATCATGTCCTCGACCTTGGCGACGAGCATGATCTTGCGCTCGCGGCTGTCGGGCGCGGCGGCGAGCATGGCGCGGAAGGTCAGCATCTCGCCGAAGACGCTCGCTGTCTCCGCCAAGGTCAGCGGCGTCTGCGACATCAGCAGGCCCTGATCGGCGGCGAGCACTTGGTGCACGCCGTGGCCAAGTTCATGCGCGAGCGTCATCACGTCGCGCGTCTTCCCCTGATAGTTCAGCAGAACGTAAGGGTGCACCGACGGCACGGTCGGATGCGCGAAGGCGCCCGGCGCCTTGCCGGCACGCGTCGGCGCATCGATCCAGTGGCGCTCGAAGAAGCGCTCGGCGATCGCCGCCATCTCCGGCGCGAAGTCGCCATAGGCGGTGAGCACGGTCCGCCGCGCCTCCTCCCACGCGATGCGTCGGTCGCTCGATTCCGGCAGCGGCGCGTTGCGGTCCCAGTGGTTGAGCTTGTCCTTGCCGAGCCAGCGCGCCTTCATCGTGTAGTAGCGGTGCGACAGCCGCGGATAGGCTTCGCGCACGGCCGCGACCAGCGCGTCCACCACCTCCGGCTCGACCCGGTTCGACAAGTGCCGCGCCGCCGCTACGTCCTTGAAGCCGCGCCACTCGTCGGAGATCGACTTGTCCTTGGCGAGCACGTTGGTGACGTGCGTGAAGAGACGCAGGTTCTCCTTGAAGGTGGCGGCAAGCGCGTCGGCCGCGTCCTTGCGCCGTTTCTCCTCTGGGTCGACCATACGATTGAGCGTTGGCTCGAGCGGCAGCTTCTCGCCCCCGACATCGAAGCGGAGCGTCGCCAGCGTCTCGTCGAAGAGGCGGTTCCAGGCACCTCGGCCGGTGACCGATTTCTCGTGGAAGAGCTGCTCGATGCGATCCTCGAGCTGATACGGACGCTCGAGTCTCAGATCTTCGAGCCACGGCCGGTAGACGCCGAGCGCCGGAGTCTGAAGTGCCTTCTCCATTGCCGCGTCGTCGAGCCGGTTGAGCTCCAGCCCAAAGAAAAGGAGGTGCGTCGAGATCGTCGTCAGCTTGTCCTGCACATCGCCGTAGAACTTCGAGCGCGCAGGGTCGGTCGTGTCGCCGGCATGGACGAGCCCGGCATAGCTCGCGAGCCGACCGAGGACTTCCTCGATCGCTTCGAACTCGGCGATCGCCGCCGCGAGCGCAGTGCCCGCCTCCGGCGATTCGGAAATCGCCATGAGCTTGCCCTTGTAGCGAGCCTCGAAGGCGCGGGCTGATTCGGTTGACCGGTCGAGGTCGCGCTTCACCTCCGGCGCATCCATCGCAGCGTAGAGGTCGGAAAGATCCCATACCGGCAGCGCGCCGAGATCCTCGGCCTCCTTGACGTCAGAATGCGCCTCTTTCGCCACGCTCGTGCTCCTCGTTCTGCGATCCGCGGGCTTTGCTAAGCCGCTAATCCGATCTTAACCGGCGGCGCAGACAGTGCGCCCAATCGCTTCGCCCCGGCGTCTGCCGATCGGTGTTTACGGAAGGTGATATGGCAGCTCACGTCCTGGTCGTCGACGACGATCCCGCCGAACGCCGCCACATCGAAGAAATCCTAGAAAACCAAGGCCACTCGGTCGAAAGCGCGGCGAGCGGCGAGGCAGCGCTCGCCCGTCTCTTGCGCGCCGACGCGCGCCCGGTCAATGCGGTGATTCTCGATCTCGTCATGCCCGACGTTGACGGCATGGCGGTACTCGAGCGACTCGCACGCCAATCGCTCGGCGTGCCGGCGATCGTTCAGACGACGTCCGGCGCGCTCGACAGCGGCGCCTCGGCGATCCGCGCCGGCGCTCTTGATTTCCTGGTCAAGCCGGCGGCGCCCGAGCGTGTCGCCGTCTCGCTTCAAAACGCGCTGAAGATAGGCGCGCTCCAAGGCGAGCTCCTGAAGATGCGCCTGTCGCGCTCCGGAGCCCTCAGCCTCGGCGACATCGTCATGCAGTCGCCGGCAATGGAGCGGGTGAGCCAGCTCGCCGGACGCGCCGCGCGCTCGCAGATCCCGATCCTGATCGAGGGCGAGCGCGGCGTCGGCAAGGAGCTTCTCGCACGCGCAATCCACGGTTCGAGCCCGCGCAAGAACCGCCCGTTCGTGACGGTGCGCTGCGACGGGATAGGCGCCGCCGATATCGAGGCCACGCTCTTCGGCATCGACGACCGCGGCGGCAAGGTCGCGGAAGCGGCCGGCGGCACGCTCTTCCTCGACGAGATCGGCGCCCTGTCGCCCGACGTGCAGGCGCGGTTCGCGTGCTTCCTCACCGACGAAGACAATGCGCCACGCCGCTCCTCGCGCGGCGAGATCCGGCTGATCGCTGCAACCGGCAGTCGCCTGGTCGACAGCGTCGGCCCGAACGGATTCCGCGAGGATCTCTTCAACCGGCTGAACGTCTTCCCGATCTGGCTGCCGCCGCTTCGCGAGCGCCGCGCCGACATCCCCGTGCTCGCCCGCGGCTTCATGGCGAGGCTCGCGGCCGAAGCCGGACGCCCCGGAGTCTCCGGGCTCTCTCAACCCGCGATGGATCTTCTCGCCGCACACGATTGGCCGGGGAACATTCGCGAGCTGGAACATGCGATCTTCCGCGCCGTCATGCTGTCGGACGGAGGGGAGCTCACGCCACGTGATTTCCCCGCAATTCCAGGCGCTACCGCCGATTTCAGCCGCCGCGGTGTTGCAGATCAGGGACAGTGTTCTCGTGAACCGGAGGAGGCGCCGACCGCTCGCGCTGACAGCGCCTCACCCGCCCGCTATGGTGTCGCCCGGCTCCTCGATGAGCGCGGCGAGATGCGGGCGTTCGGCGTTCTGGAGGAGGAAGTGATCCGTTTCGCCATCAGCCATTACGGCGGCTGTTTGAGCGAGGTCGCTCGGCGTCTCGGCATCGGCCGCTCGACGCTCTACCGAAAGATGAAGGACTACGGGATCGTGCCCGGAGGCTTGAGGGAAATGGTACGAGCCTAGCCAAGCGAAGGGCCCGAGGATGAATGTACTGCGTGTTGCCGCCCTGATACCCGCGCTCGTCGGCTTCGCACTTCCAACATATGCCCGCATCGACGACGGCTTCCGCCCGGAAATCGTGCTGTCGAGTGCGCGCGAGACGGCCGTCCGCGCCGTTCTCGACGAAACGCGCGACGGCGGCGATGCGGTGGAGAAAATCGTCGTCGATGGCGTGCGCGATCTCTACGAAGCGCGCGCCTTCGGTCTCCTCTGGCTCGGCGACCTCGATCAGCCGCCACAGATGGCGGCGTTGCGCGAGGCAATGGACAACGCCGCGGACTATGGCCTCGACCCGAACGCTTACGCGACACCGCGGCTTGCGGCGCGCTATCCCGACGACCCAGAGCGTCTCGCCGAGGCGGATGTCGAGTTCAGCCTCGCCGTCGCGCGCTTCGTCACCCACATCGCCTCGGGCCGCATCGCGCCTTCCGCCATCAGCCGGCTGATCACGCTGGAGCCGGAACGCCCCGACATCGCCGAGGCGCTGACCGAGCTGTCGCAGTCCTCGACGATTGCGGCCGACCTCGCCGGCTACGAGCCCCAGCACCCGCAATATGCCGCGCTCAAAGCGGCACTGGCGAAGCTTCGCGAAAGTGCTGCCGAGGAGGAAGAGCGGATTGTCGTTCCTGAGGGCCGGCTGATCCGGCCCGGCAACAGCGACGAGCGCACGCCTCTCCTGCGCGCGCGCCTTCAGGTCGATGTCGCCCCTGACGCCGATCCGGAGATCTACGATGCCGACCTGGTCGACGCCGTGAGGGCCTTCCAGACGGAAAGCGGGCTCAAAGCCGATGGTATCGTCGGTCCGCAGACGCTTCAGGTCATGAACGGACGCAGCCGCGCCGAAGAGATCGCCTCCGTGGTCGCCAACCTGGAGCGCTGGCGCTGGATGCCGCGCGACCTCGGCAAGTTCTATGTCATGGTGAACGTACCGGAATTCGAGGTCCGGGTGGTGAACGACGGCGACACCGTGCACGAGACGCGCGTGATCGTCGGCAAGCCCACCAATCCGACCCCGATCTTCTCCAACAAGATCAGCTTCCTGATCGTCAATCCGTACTGGAACGTCCCGGCCTCGATCGTCAGGAACGAGATGCTTCCTGAGATCCGCAGCAATCCCTACGGCTATTTCGCCCGCCGCGGCTACCAGGTCTTCACCCGCGTGGGCGGCAGGTTCCGCCAGGTCGATCCGGGCTGGATCGACTGGTATTCGGTTGGCGCGAGCCAAGTCCGCATTCGCCAAATTCCGGGGGACTTCAACGCGCTTGGCCGCATCAAGTTCATGTTTCCCAACCAGCACTCCGTCTATCTGCACGACACGCCGACGAAATCGCTGTTCAGCCGCGACCGGCGCGCCTTCAGCCATGGCTGTGTCCGCGTGGAGAATCCGCTCGACTTCGCCGATGCGCTTCTCCCCGTCGCCGCACCGGACTGGAACTCGGCGCGGCTCGAGAAGCTCTTCGGTGGGCCGGAGCGGCGCGTCAATCTCGACACCCCGATCCCGGTGCACCTCGCCTACTTCACTGCCTGGGTCGGGCCGGAAGGCGAGCTTCGCCACTTTGAGGACATCTACGGCTACGACGGCGACATGGCTGCCTATCTCGGCTCCTGACGCGCTCGGCTCTTAACGCTTCCGCGAACGACCTCCTCGCTGCCCGGATTTCGCCATATTCTGGCGGCACCCGCCCCAAATCTGCCATAGCCGGATTTTTAAGTCCCGGTTAAGCATCTTACGCGACGATCTGCGCCCACTGGTGCAGGGGATGGGCGACCCCAAGGAACGCAGAGGGCGACCGCGTTTGAAACATCCGACCGCACCAACGTCGATCGGACTGTCTGTCGTCCTTGCGGCCGGCGTTCTTTTCACCTCCCTCTTTGTGCTGCCGTCCGTGCCCGCGCAATCGCGCGAGCCCGACAAGACGCTCAAGCTCTATTTCGGCCATACCGGCGAGCACGGCGTCTTCACCTTCAAGCGGAACGGCCGTTACGACCGCGCCCAGCTCGACAAGATCAACCATTTCCTGCGCGACTGGCGGCGCGACGCGACGATCCATATGGATCCGCACCTCCTCGACCTCGTCTGGGCGATCTATCAGGAGAGCGGCTCGCACGACGAGATCCATGTCGTCTCCGCCTACCGCTCGCCGGCGACGAACGAGATGCTGCGCCGCCGCTCGAGCGGCGTTGCCAAGAACAGCCAGCACCGGCTCGGCAAGGCGATGGACTGGTTCGTGACCGACGTGCCGCTCGCCAAGCTGCGCGGCATCGCCATGAAGATGCAGGGCGGCGGCGTCGGCTATTATCCCCGCTCCGGTTCGCCCTTCATCCATACCGACACCGGCAACGTTCGCGCCTGGCCGCGCATGTCGCGCCAACAGCTGCTCGCGCTCTTCCCGAACGGCCATACGTTGCATCTGCCCGCCGACGGCAAGCCGCTGCCCGGCTACGAACAGGCGGTCGCAGAGCGTAAGGCGGAGGGGACCACGGCCCTCGCCTATCTCGAGACCGAGCCGTCGACGGCGGAGGCCGATCGCACCGGCGCCGACGCCGCCACCAGGAACTGGCTGAGCCGCGTCTTCCCCGGAACCGGAGACAACGAAGAGGACGCCGTCGAGGAGGGCCCGCAATCTGCGCCTGACAGCGCGCCGGTGGCCGTCGCGACGGTCGAGGAAGGGGACGTGCGCGTGCCGCGGGCGCGTCCGTCGACCGCTTCCGACGCTTCCTCGGGCACGACCATCGTCGCCGCCGCGGACGCCGAGGCATTGCAGATGCTCGTTATGCCCGCGCTGTCGAGCGGCGGCGCTCCTGCGGGAGCAAAGGCGGTCGGGATTGGCGCGAAGCCGATGCCGGGAGCGGAGGATGCGATCGCCACGCTGATCGCTCCGGCGAATGCCGCCGAGGCGCCAGGTTCGAGCCAGCCGACGCAGCTCGCATATGCGTCGGCCAGCCGCGTGCCGTCCGCGCCGTCGACGGCGGATCGAGCGATCCTCATGGCGTTCGCGACCGTCGAGGGATCCGATGCGGTGAGCGAGCCTGACCCGACGCTCGTGGCAGCGCTCAGGGGCGGAACGGCAATCGACCCGGCGCAAGACGACGCCGAGCAATCCGCGATCGTCCTGGCGGCGGCCGATCTGCCCGAATACGACGGCGACGAGGATGTGCTCCTCGACCTGATCGATGCTTCTGCCTCCGCGGACCAGGTGGCGCGCTTCGCCATGCCGGAGCCTGAGAACGCCGCCGAACTTTTTGTCGCACCGGGAGCGGCCTCCGAAGTCGCCGATCTGCGCGGCGACGCCGCGCCGCCGGTCAACCGCTTCGCGTCTCCGCAGAAGAGCTCGGACGAACAGGGCTTTTTCACCAAGCTGTTCGCCAGCCTGATCGAGTAGCCTCGGCGTCCCTTACGTTCGCGATAGCTGTGACCTGCGCGCCACGTCGCCGGGTTTCATCGCTGTCGGTAATTTCGCGGGCGTGACCTGCATGCTAGCGTCGCGTCGCTTAGACGATTGGGCGGGGGCCCAATGCATACGCTTCGTTTGGCTGTCTTCGCCGCCGTTGCGCTTCTGCCGATGGCGGCTCATGCCGAGTTCCAGATTTCCGGCTACGGCGGCGCCAACACCGCCAGCAACAGTGACGTCACCTTGAAGACGCCGCTCGTGTCGGGAACCTATGACATCGACTGGTACGGCGACTCCTTCCACATGCCGCCCTATTGGGGCGTTCGCGGCACATGGTGGCTGACGGATTTCAACCGCCCGCGCTGGGGCGTCGCGATCGATTACACGCATGCCAAAGTGGTAGCGTCGGATCTCGGCATCATCCCCTTCTCGCATTTGGAATTCACCGACGGCTTGAACACCATCACGCTGAACGGCCTCTACCGGATGCCGCTCAACAATCGGTTCACCGCCTATGTCGGCGCGGGTGCCGGCGCCGCCTTCCCGCATGTCGAGGTCAAGACACCAGGGCACGACTTGGGGATACCAGCTCACCGGCCCCGACTTTCAGGCCCTCCTCGGCGTAGACATGGACGTTGCCTACGGCGTCTCGCTATTCGCCGAATACAAGGCGAACTACAGCATCAACGATGCGGATCTCGTCGGCGGGGGATCGCTTAAGACCAACGTCCTCACACACAATTTCTCCCTCGGAGTGAGCATTTCGCTCGGCCCACGGCCGCAATACTAGCCGAAGCTGCGTCACCGGGCCCTTATCGACCCAGCCGCGTCGGGCCTGTATCGTCCAACGGCGATGTCAGCTGACCTTGAACGCGCGCCAATCGTGGACCGCCTCGGCGCACTACCGCTTGCCGTCTACGATCGATTGCGAGCGAATGTGATGCAGGCGGTCGCGTTCCTGGCGCGTCGCCGGCGCGACGTCCGCTTTCGGGTCGTTCCTTACGGACCCCTGACGCTCGTGAACGCTGCGTTCGTCGGCATCACGATTCTGCTCGTGCTCGCCTTCGTTCTCGACCCCTTGTTCACCGCCTGGCAGCAGAGCCTGCCGGACTCGGTCGTCCGCTTTTTCGGGCGGGTGACCCGCTTCGGCAAGTCGGATTGGATCCTCATCGGCACCGGCATCTCCGTGATCGTGATGCTCAGCCTCGACGCGAGCGCGCTCGCCAGACATGTGCAGGCGAGAAGGACAGCCCGGGCGCTCGCCGCATCTTACGTCTTCGTCGCCGTCGCGAGCGCCGGGATCGTCGCGAACCTCTCAAAATACGTCATCGGCCGCGCACGCCCGAAGCACTTCGCCGACGCCGGCAGCTACGCCTTCGATTTCTTGTCCGGCGACGCCAGCTGGGCGAGCTTCCCGTCCGGTCACGCCACGACGGCGATGGCGCTCGGCGTTGCGCTCGCGCTGCTCTTCACGCGGCTTCGCTGGGTGTTTCTTTCGCTTGGCTTCTGGATCGCCGTGAGCCGCCTCTTCATCGGCGTCCACTATCCTTCCGACGTGCTCGCCGGCGGGCTGCTCGGCGGCCTGACGGCATGGCTTATCGCCCGCGCGCTCGCACAGCGGCGGCTCCTCTTCGACTTCGACGGGAAAGGCCGGCTGATCCGCCGGCAGAGCGCCTCGGCGCGCTTACCGTGACGGCCGTCAGGCGGGTTCTGGCGCCATACCGAGCGCGTGGAGATAAAGGTCGAGCAGAGCCTCCTCCTCCTGCCGCTCCGCAGTGTCCTTCTTCCTAAGACGAATCACCTGCCGCATGATCTTGGTGTCGAAACCCTGGCCCTTGGCCTCGGCGAAGACATCGCGGATGTCGTCGGCGATCGCCTTCTTCTCCTCTTCGAGACGCTCAATTCGCTCCACCAGCGACTTGAGCTGCCCGGACGCTACCGTCCCGGAGCCCAGGGATGCGGAAGCTGCGGTGGGAGACATCTCGGTTGAAACGCCATTCTCGGCCATACGGAAGACTCCTTATCGACCGACCCGGCGTGCCCCTCCGCCCCCGCAAGGTCAACACCGCACAGCCGGCAATCCTCACTATCCAATGCTCAGGCGTGGGGAGGACGATTTTTCTCGAATGCCCCTTTGGCGGCATCGGAGGCTTCCGCCTGATATTTCTCCCGCCACTCGTCGTAGGGCATGCCGTAAATGATCTCGCGGCTCTCCTCCTTGGACATGGAAAGGCCGTGCTCATGCGCCGCGTCGCGATACCAGTTCGACAGGCAGTTGCGGCAGAATCCGGCGAGGTTCATCAGGTCGATGTTCTGCACGTCCGTGCGCTCGCGAAGGTGCTCCACGAGTTTGCGGAAGGCGGCCGCCTCAAGTTCCGTGCGTGTTTCATTGTCGGGTTGCGGCATCGTGCTCTCCTCACATTGTCGCGTCGTCGTCGGACTCCGAGCCGAAATGTTGCACGACATGCAGCGCGGGATCGGCGATCGCCTCGCGCAGGATCGGCTCCAGCCGGTCGGCCCACTCCTGCACACCGGCGGGCGTCTCAATCAGGTCGTTGCGCACCTCGAGCAGCCCATGCGCCAATCCACGCGCGGTCCCATGGCGGTACATAGTATCGTTCCTGAGCGAACCCGAGTAGGGCTCATTGTCGCCGATGCGAAGGCCATGCTCCTCGCGCAGGCGATCGAGCATCAAACGCGCGACGCGTGGATCGCGATCCCACAAGATCCCCGCGTGCCACGGCCGGCGCGTGCCCTTCCAGTCCGGCGTGTAGGAATGGATGGAAAGCAGCGTGGGCGCGACGCCAGCGCGCATTATCGAGCCGATCCGCTCTTCGATCGCTGCGTGGTAGGGACGATAGAAGCGAACGAGGCGCCCCTCCCGCTCTCCTGCATCGAGCGACCCGTTGCCGGGCACGACGGTGCCGTCCGAAAGCCGCATCAAAAGCGTCGGATCGTCCTCGCCCCGGTTCGGGTCGATGAGAAGCCGCGAAAAGCAGGTGAGGATCGCCGGCGCATTCAGGCGCTCGGCGAGTTCGCGCGCCAACGGCGCCGATCCGATGTCGTAAGCGATGTGACGCTTCAGCTCCGCTTCCGGCAGGCCGAGCTGGCAATATTCGGGCGGAATCAGATTGGTCGCGTGGTCGACGAGAATGAGCAGCCCGAGGCCGAGATCGCCGTCGATCTCCTCGTAGGAATCAGACCTGAGCGCTTGTCCGGCTGCGACCGGCTCCGCTTTCATCATGCGAGCCCCGGGGGAAACGAAAGAACGGCTCGCGCGGAGCCGTCGGGACATGATAGGAGCAGCCGCGCCCGCCTTCCAGCGTCGCGAAAAGTTGATGGTTCCGCCCGCCACTAGGTTCCCCCTTGCAATCGATGCCGCACCGCTCGCCTTCCTGGCGTTGATCGCCGGGGCAACGGCAATGGGAATCTCGCCGGTCTTCGTCCGTTTCGCCGAGGTCGGGCCGTTCACCAGCGCATTCTGGCGCGTCGGCCTCGCGCTGCCGGCCCTCTGGCTCTGGTCGGCGGTCGAGCGCCCGACGTCCGGCGCGCCGCGACCAGACGCCGCGGCGCGGCTGTCCGTGCTCCTCGCCGGGCTTCTCTTCGCCGGTGACCTGACCTTCTGGCATCTCGCAATCATGAACACCTCGGTCGCCAATGCGACCTTCCTCGCCACTTTGGCGCCCGTCTGGGTCGTGCTCGGCTCGGGGCTCTTCCTCGGCGAGCGCGTGGCTTGGCCGGTCTTCGTCGGGCTCGCGCTCTGCCTTCTCGGCGCCGCCGCGCTGATCGGCAACACCTGGTCGGTCGATCCCGGACATCTCGACGGCGACCTCTACGGCGTCGCTACCTCCTTCTTCTTCGGCGCCTACTTCCTTGCGGTCAGGCGCGCGCGCCGCGTCTATGGCGCCGGGCGCACACTGCTGATCTCGAGTATCGTGACGGCCCTTGTGCTCCTCGTCGAAGCCGTGATCATCGAGGATCGGATGTGGCCGGTCGCTCTCTCCGCTGTGGTGGCGCTCTTCGCTCTGGCGCTGATCAGCCACGCCGGCGGACAGGGGCTCCTCTCGTTTGCCCTGGGCCATCTCCCCGCCGCCTTTTCTTCGCTGGTGATTTTCCTCGAGGCAGTCGCCGCCGCCTGTTTCGCCTGGCTCATCCTCGGTGAAGCGCTCGGTCCGGTTCAGGCGCTCGGCGCGGTCGCGATCTTCGCCGGGATCAGCGTCGCCAGACCGAGGCGCGCATGAATCCGCGTAAGCTTTGCCGCAGGATGTATGACGCCGCGGTGGCGCGCGCGCAGCCCGCAATCTGCCTCCCGCCGCACCTGCCCGCGCCCCCGAAGGGAAGGCTGATCGTGCTCGCCTGCGGCAAGTCCGGCGCGCAGATGGCGGAGACCTGCGAGGCGCATTACCTCGGCGGCGACCTGCTGACCCCCGACCGGCTCATCGGCATCTGCGTCACGCGGCACGGCTACGGCCGGGAGCTGAAGCATATCCGCTGCGTCGAGGCCGGGCATCCCGTGCCGGATGCAGCAGGCCTTCAGGCGACGGCCGATACGCTGGCGCTCGCCAAGGAAGCCGGGCCGGACGACCTTGCCCTGGTGTTGATCTCCGGCGGCGGCTCGGCCAATTGGGTGGCGCCCGCAGATGGCCTCACCATCGACGACAAGCAGAAGCTGACCAAGGCGCTTCTCGCATCCGGCGCGCCGATCTCCGACATCAACACGGTGCGCAAGCATCTCTCGCGCATCAAGGGCGGACGGCTCGCCGCCCTGCTTTATCCGGCGCGCTCGCTTTCGCTCGCCATCTCCGACGTGCCGAACGACGACCCCTCGGTGATCGCCTCCGGCCCCACCGTCCCGGACGCGACGACGGCCGCCGATGCGCGCGCCGTGCTTGCGCGCTGGAAGATCCCGATACCCGACAAGGTGCAGGCGGTGCTCGGCTCGCCCGCCGGCGAGACGCCGAAGCCCGGCGACCGCGTGTTCTCCACAGCCGAGTACCGCATCGTCGCGCGGCCGGCGGACTCGCTTGAGGCGGCAGCCAGGCTCGGCCGTGAAGCCGGATATGACGTGATGATGCTCGGCGACTCGATCGAAGGTGAAGCGTCGGCGCTCGGCAAAGAGCACGGCCGCATGGCCGTCGAGGCGCTTCGCGCCGGCAGGCGCGTCATTTTGCTCTCCGGCGGGGAGCTCACCGTCATCGTCAGGGGCGACGGCGAGGGCGGCCCGAATCAGGAATATGCGCTCGCCCTGGCGCAGACGATCGAGGGCGCCGACGGAATCACCGCGCTCGCCGCCGATACCGACGGCACCGACGGAGGAAGCGGCGCCACCACCGACCCCGCCGGCGCCTTCGCAGATGCAACATCGATCGCCCGGGGCCGGGCTCTTAGCCTCAATGCCGCCAACTTCCTGACAAACAATGATTCAAAGCAATTTATTAACCGAATCGGAGACCTTCTCGTCACCGGTCCAACTGGGACGAACGTCAACGACTTCCGCTGCGTCGTCGTTGACAAGGGAAATGCCGGCGGGCCATAAGGTTAAGGAATTGTTGGTATGCGCCCAACGGAGAAGGGTGGGGCAATGTGGCTTCTCCGCTTCAGCGGATTCTACGCCCTGTTGTGCGCCGCGTTCTCTCTTTTTCTGATTTCCCCTTCGAAGGCGGACCTGCGCGTCTGCAACAAGACCACGAGCCGTGTCGGCATCGCGGTCGGCTACAAATCCTCTCACGATTGGACAACCGAGGGCTGGTGGACCGTGGACTCCGATAGCTGCGCGACGATCCTCGCCGGTCCGCTGGTCGGTCGCTACTACTACATGTATGCGGTCGATTACGATCAGGGCGGCGAGTGGGGCGGCAGCAGCGCCTATCTCTGCACCCAGGAAAAGGAATTCACCATCGAAGGCGTCAGCGACTGCGTGGCGCGCGGCTACCAGAAGACCGGCTTCTACGAAGTCGACACCGGCAGTCAGGAGAGCTGGACGATCCAGCTGACCGAGCCCGCGA